>ERZ773087.1232-NODE-1232-length-16906-cov-28.981544_pt1 | contig 16906 bp, 13 predicted proteins | sample MGYA00511375_ERZ773087 | MGnify/ENA primary metagenome ERZ773087 (study PRJEB29015, sample SAMEA2737995) | human oral metagenome | biome: human oral; feature: human-associated habitat; material: dental | place: China | collected 2063 ...
AACTAAAAACAAACATTCGCCACTTACATGGCAGTATCCGGGTTCCAGGTGACAAGTCTATCAGCCATCGTTCGATTATTTTTGGAAGTTTGGCTGAGGGCGAGACTAAGGTTTATGATATTTTGCGTGGCGAGGACGTGCTTTCGACTATTCAAGTTTTTCGTGACCTTGGTGTTGAAATTGAGGATACAGACGGTGTGATTACTATTCAAGGTGTGGGCATGGATGGCTTAAAAGCTCCGCAAAACGCCTTGGATATGGGGAATTCTGGAACCTCGATTCGTCTGATTTCAGGTGTACTTGCTGGGGCAGATTTTGAAGTAGAGATGTTTGGAGACGACAGTCTATCCAAACGTCCTATGGACCGTGTGACCCTTCCCTTGAAAAAAATGGGAGTCAGCATTTCTGGTCAAACAGAGCGAGACTTGACTCCTCTGCACTTGAAAGGTACTAAAAACCTAACACCGATTCACTATGAGTTGCCAATCGCCTCTGCCCAAGTCAAGTCTGCCTTGATGTTTGCGGCTTTGCAGGCTCAGGGGGAGTCAGTTATTATCGAGAAAGAATGTACTCGTAACCACACCGAAGATATGCTACAGCAATTTGGTGGTCAATTAAGTGTGGACGGAAAAAAAATAACAGTCCAAGGGCCGCAAAAACTGACTGGACAAAAGGTAGTTGTCCCAGGAGATATCTCCAGTGCAGCCTTTTGGCTAGTCGCAGGTTTAATTGTTCCAGATTCTCGTGTGGAACTTAAGAACGTTGGTATCAATGAAACACGCACAGGGATTCTTGATGTCATTCGCGCCATGGGTGGAAAACTAGAAATAACTGATATCGATCCAGTCGCAAAATCTGCAACCCTAACTGTCGAGTCTTCTGAGTTGAAAGGAACGGAGATTGGTGGAGCCTTGATTCCACGTTTGATTGATGAATTGCCCATTATTGCCCTTCTTGCTACCCAAGCAGAAGGAGTGATGGTTATCAAGGATGCTGAGGAACTTAAAGTCAAAGAAACCGACCGCATTCAGGTGGTGGCTGATGCCTTGAATAGCATGGGGGCTGAAATCACACCGACAGCAGACGGGATGATTATCAAAGGAAAATCAAAACTTCATGGCGCTAGAGTCAATACGTTTGGTGACCATCGAATTGGAATGATGACAGCTATTGCAGCACTCTTAGTTGCTGATGGAGAAGTGGAACTTGACCGTGCTGAAGCCATCAATACCAGCTATCCTAGCTTCTTTGATGATTTGGAGACTTTGATTCATGGCTAAGGTCTTACTCGGATTTATGGGAGCTGGTAAGTCGACAATCGCTAGAGGATTGGACCCAGACTACATCGATATGGATGCCTTAATCGAGGAACGTTTGGGCATGTCCATTGCAAATTTTTTCACTGAAAAGGGAGAAGAGGCCTTTCGTCAGGTGGAGTCAGAAGTTTTAGCTGACTTACTAAAAACGGACCGAGTTGTGTCAACTGGTGGAGGAGTAGTCGTTTCTCAGAGAAATCGTGACTTGCTTAAGACTAATCCTGATAATATCTACCTAAAAGCAGATTTTGAAACCCTCTACCAACGTATCGCAGCTGATAATGACAATCAGCGCCCGCTTTTTCTCAACAAAAGTAAAGAAGAACTAGCGGCTATTTTCCAAGAAAGACAGGCCTGGTATGAGGAAGTAGCCAGTCGTGTTCTAGATGTGACCAAGCTAAGCCCAGAGGAAATTATAGAGGAACTGAGATGAAAATTGCCTATCTAGGTCCCAAGGGATCTTTTTCGCATCATGTTGTGCAGACAGCATTTCCCAAAGAGGAATTGCAGGCTTTTGCCAATATCACAGATGTTATTAAGGCCTATGAACAGGGCTTGGTGGACTATTCTGTGGTACCAGTTGAAAACTCCATTGAGGGGAGTGTGCATGAAAGCTTGGACTATCTGTTTCATCAGGCGGATATTCAAGCTGTTGCAGAAATCGTACAACCCATTCATCAGCAGCTGATGGTAGTTCCTGGTCAGTCAGAAATTGAGAAAATCTTTTCTCATCCTCAGGCTCTGGCTCAGGGAAAGAAATTCATAGAGGAGCATTATCCAGAAGCCCAGCTTGAAGTGACGGCAAGTACAGCTTATGCGGCTCGCTTTATCGCTGAACATCCATCCCAACCTTTTGCGGCTATTGCCCCTAGAAACTCTGCTGCAGAGTATGGTTTGGAGCTGATAGCAGAAGATATCCAAGAAATGGAAGCCAATTTCACTCGTTTTTGGGTTTTAGGATCCGAGATTCCCACTATTCCTTTGCAATCGCAAACTGAAAAAATGAGTTTGGCCTTAACCTTACCGGACAATCTTCCCGGTGCTCTCTACAAGGCTCTTTCAACCTTTGCTTGGCGAGGTATTGACCTAACCAAGATAGAAAGTCGCCCTTTGAAAACAGCCTTGGGAGAATATTTTTTCATTATCGATGTAGACTATAGTGATAAAGAGCTGGTTCATTTTGCCAGACAAGAACTAGAAGCAATTGGAATCCAGTACAAGATACTGGGAACATACCCTATTTTCACCATAAGGGACCTAGGAAAGGAGAGCCTATGAGCAAAGAAAGCCCTTTAAGTCATCATGAGCAGTTACGCTATGATTACCTTTTTAAGAATATTCATTACCTAAATGACAGAGAAAAGAGAGAATTTGACTATCTGCAACAAAAAATGACAGGTCCCAAGTCTGAAGTTCACCATTTCTACCAAGAAGAAAAAGAAGAAACTTGGGGTAGAGATATTGATCTCCCGACCTATGGCAGTAGAAGTCGATCTAAGAAACATGAAAAGGTAGCTCCTCTACCTAAAGTCAAAAAGAAAAGAAGAAAAATTCGCTTCAAACGAATACTGACTTGGTTCTTACTGTTGATAACCTGTGTGGCTGCGGGCATGATTATTATGTTTCTTCGAGGTTTCCAGTCAGCAACTTCTACCAATAAGCCAGCTGATGCAAAAGCAGCTCAAGTAGAGGTCTTTAATGGTCAAGATACTAAAGACGGGGTGAATATCCTAATCATGGGGACAGATGGCCGTATTGGTCAAAATAGTGCAGAAACTCGCACAGACACGATTATGGTATTGAATGTTAGTGGTTCGGATAAGAAGATCAAGCTAGTCAGCTTCATGCGTGACAACCTAGTCTATATTGATGGCTACAGCCAGATTGTGAATGGCAAGAAACAAACGGATAATAAACTCAACGTAGCCTATGAACTTGGGGAGCAGGAGGGGCAAAAAGGAGCAGAAATGGTTCGCAAGGTTTTAAAAGATAACTTTGATTTGGACATTAAGTACTATGCTCTAGTGGATTTTCAGGCCTTCGCAACTGCTATTGATACACTATTTCCTGATGGGGTGACTATAGACGCTAAGTTTTCAACGTTAAATGGTCAGCCTCTGACAGAAGCCACAGTTGGAGATGATCTTCATGCAACAGAAACCGAATCGCCAACTCAAACTATTAAAGTTGGGAAACAGCAGATGAATGGCTCAACCTTGCTCAATTACGCTCGCTTCCGTGATGATGATGAAGGAGACTATGGTCGTACCAAACGTCAGCAGCAGGTCATGTCAGCAGTTCTTGAGCAAATCAAAGATCCAACCAAACTCTTTACAGGATCAGAGGCACTTGGAAAAGTCTTTGGAATGACTTCTACCAACCTACCATATACCTTCTTACTGACCAATGGCTTATCAGTTATCGAAGGTGCACAGAATGGTATCGAAAGACTCACAGTGCCAGAACTGGGCGATTGGGTAGATGCTTATGATGTCTACGGAGGACAAGGTCTACTTGTCGACCAGAACAAATACCGGACTAAACTCGCCCAAATGGGAATGAGATAAGAGATAGATAAATAAAAATCAAAGTTTGATTCACTAGTGAAAATGGTGGATTGGGCTTTGATTTTTTACGGTATCTGATGGATTTTTAAGGCTTTTTTATGGTATAATAAAATGATATAACTCGTTATTGGACAGAAGAGGAGAGACATGAGTGATTTGAAAGCGATTCAGGCTCGTAGTCTGGAAATGGCTGAATATTTCGTCGCATTTTGTAAAGAACATAATTTGTTGTGCTATCTCTGTGGTGGTGGGGCTATTGGTACCCTTCGTAATAAGGGTTTCATTCCTTGGGATGATGATTTAGACTTTTTCATGCCTCGAAAGGACTATGAAAAATTAGCAGAGCTGTGGCCACGTTTTGCAGATGAGCGCTATTTCTTGTCAAAGAGTCACAAGGATTTTGTAGACCGTAACCTCTTTATTACCATTCGTGATAAGGAAACGACCTGTATCAAGCCTTATCAGCAGGATTTGGATTTGCCACATGGTTTGGCTTTGGACGTTTTGCCTTTGGATTATTATCCTAAAAATCCAGCTGAGCGCAAGAAACAGGTTCGCTGGGCCTTGATTTATTCCCTTTTCTGTGCGCAAACTGTTCCAGAAAAGCATGGTGCAGTCATGAAATGGGGAAGTCGTATCTTACTCGGTTTGACTCCCAAATCTCTACGTTATCGTATTTGGAAAAAAGCTGAAAAAGAAATGACCAAGTATAGTCTGGCTGAGAGCGATGGAATCACGGAATTATGCTCAGGTCCCGGCTACATGAGAAACAAGTATCCAATCGCTTCCTTTGAAGAGAATCTCTTCTTGCCATTCGAAGGAACAGAGATGCCCATTCCAGTTGGCTACGATGCCTATCTCAGCACTGCTTTTGGGGATTATATGACACCGCCACCAGCAGACAAGCAGGTACCACATCATGATGCGATTATAGCAGACATGGACAAGAGCTACACGGAGTACAAGGGAGAATATGGTGGATAAGAAAAAAATTCTGTTTTTTATGTGGTCCTTTTCTCTTGGAGGCGGAGCAGAGAAGATTCTATCTACCATTGTTTCAAATCTGGATCCAGAAAAGTATGATATTGATATTCTTGAAATGGAACACTTTGATAAGGGATATGAAACTGTTCCCGACAATGTTCATATTTTAAAGGCTTTTCAGGATTATCGTCAGCCAAGATGGTTACGAGCTCTTTTGTGGAGAATGAGAATCTATTTTCCAAGGCTGACTCGTCGTTTGCTTGTAAAAGATGATTATGATGTTGAAGTTTCTTTTACGATTATGAATCCACCGCTCTTGTTCTCAGAGCGGAAAGAAGTCAGGAAGATATCTTGGATTCATGGAAGTATTGAGGAGTTTCTAAAGGATAGTTCAAAACGTGAATCGCATAGACGTCAGTTGGATGCTGCGGATACTATAGTAGGAATTTCAAAAAAGACCAGTAATTCTATCAAAGAAGTGTACCCAGATTATTCTTCGAAATTACAAACGGTATACAATGGTTACGATTTTAAGAGTATTTTAGAAAAATCTCAAGAGAAGATAGATATCGAGATTGCGCCTCAAAGTATCTGTACCATTGGACGTATTGAGGAAAATAAGGGTTCTGACCGTGTAGTGGAAGTGATACGACTATTGCACCAAGAAGGAAAAAACTACCACCTTTACTTTATAGGTGCTGGTGACATGGAAGAGGAACTGAAAAAACGAATCAAAGAGTATGGGCTTGAAGACTATATTCATTTTCTTGGTTATCAAAAAAATCCTTATCAGTATTTATCTCAGATGAAAGTTCTCTTGTCTATGTCTAAGCAAGAAGGTTTTCCTGGAGTGTATGTTGAAGCCTTGAGTCTTGGAATCCCCTTTGTCTCTACTGATGTCGGAGGTGCCGAGGAATTGTCCCAAGCAGGATGTTTTGGACAAATCATTGACAGCAATCAAGAAGCAGCTCAGGCAATTGATAACTACATAACTTCTACATCAAACTTTGATGTTAATGAGGCTAGTCAATTCATTCAGCAATTTACGATTGCTAAACAAATCGAACAAGTAGAAAAACTATTAGAGGAGTAACATGGAAACTGCATTAATTAGTGTGATTGTTCCAGTCTATAATGTGGCGCAGTACCTAGAAAAATCGATAGCTTCTATTCAGAAGCAGACCTATCAAAATCTGGAAATCATTCTTGTTGATGATGGAGCAACGGATGAAAGTGGTCGCTTGTGTGATTCAATCGCTGAACTTGATGATAGGGTGTCAGTGTTTCATAAAAAGAACGAAGGCCTTTCACAAGCGCGAAATGATGGAATGAAGCAGGCTCATGGGGATTATCTGATTTTTATTGACTCAGATGATTATATCCATCCAGAAATGATTAAGAATTTATATGAGCAGTTAGTAAAAGAAGAAGCAGATGTTTCGAGTTGTGGTGTTATGAATGTCTATGCAAATGGTGAAAGTCCGCAATCGGAAAATCAGGATGCCTATTTCGTCTGTGATTCTCAAACATTCTTGAGGGAATACCTTATAGGTGAAAAAATACCTGGAACGATCTGCAATAAGTTGATAAAGAAAAAAATTGCTGCTCAATTAACCTTTCCAAAGGGATTGATTTATGAAGATGCCTATTATCATTTTGATTTAATCAAATTGACTAAGAAGTACGTAGTCAATACGAAACCCTATTATTACTATTTCCATAGAGGAGACAGTATTACTACTAAACCATACGCAGAAAAGGATTTAGTCTATATTGATATCTATCAAAAATTTTATAATGAAGTTATGAAAAACTATCCTGATTTGAAGGATGCCGCTTTCTTCAGATTGGCCTATGCTCACTTCTTTATTCTGGATAAGATGCTTTTGATAGAGAATTATGAAGAAATTAAAGAATATCCAACGATTTATCATTTTTTGAAGAAGCACGCTTTTTCTATTTTTAAAAATCCTATTTTTAGAATGGGGAGACGAATTAGTGCTTTAGCTCTATTTTTAAATATACGATTATACCGAATATTGTTACTAAAAAATATTGAGCAGTCAAAAAAAATTAATTAGGAAAGGAGGAGAGAAATGATTAATGGCAAACGAATATTGCTTTGTGCGACCATTCTAAGCTATTTCTTGACAATTTTGAGTGGTATCACTTATTTGTTTACAAATGAAAATGTCGTACTTTTATCAACTCTGCTATTGTTGTTGATTAGTAGCCTTCTATTCTGCTGGAACAATATAAAATATTATTTAATTCACTTTATTTTTTATATTACAATTTTTATATTTTTGGTTTCTAGACCTACCATAGATTATTTTAGAGATGGGACACTGGACACCTACCAACCTATTGCTTATCAATTTTCTTTTTTAGTTGTAATTGTATCCGTTTTGGGACTGACAGTAGGTGGTTTTATAGCAAGTTATTATCTTACTCGAAAAAGCAAAACTGATGTAAGAGTGGAAAAAGAATCGAATGTCAATTATGTAAAAAAATTGCGATTTGTTTCATTGAGTGTGTTTCTAGTTACCTATCCATTTTATTTTTTAAGATTATTTGAACGTCTGCTTTATCGTTTACAGACCTCTTATTACAACTATTATGCAAATTTCGAAAGTCAACTGCCATACTTTACTTATATTTTATCGACTTTCACAGTTTATGCGATGTGCGTTTACCTAGCAACAAAACCCAAAAAGTTACACGCGACCATGGTCCTAGTAGCCTTTATCATTGCTAACCTGATCCACCTAGTAATTGGCACTAGAAATCCCTTTATTCTAAGCTTAATTTTTTCCTTTGTTTACTACTTTATGCGAGAACAAACAGAGAAAGGTAAATGGATTGGTTTTAAAGAAAAAATTGTGATTTATCTAGGAACTCCAGTTATCATGCTCGTTATGGGAGCGCTAAATTATATCCGTGATAATGCTCAAGTGTCGCATAGTGGGGTTTTTGATTTACTACTAGATTTTATTTATAAACAAGGAACTAGTTTTGGAGTTTTAGCAAGGGGATTCTTATACAATAGTAGTCTTCCTTATAGAGATTTTCGAAATTTTACTTTTGGTCCGATCATTGACTATTTTGCAAGGGGGAGTTTAGGAATAATTTTTGGAGCGAAACCATTTGAACATACAACAAACAGTATTGAATTGGCCATCGATAGTAATAGCTATGCTCACAATTTGTCTTATCTCGTTTTAAACAAAGAGTATCTAAGAGGGCATGGTATTGGTAGTAGTTACATTATGGAGTTGTATACTGATTATGGTATGCTAGGAGTATTCCTACTAAGTATCCTACTTGGCTTGTTGTTTATAGCAATGTTGCAGGCTGCTTATCGTTCAAGAACTATCTTGTTTGCTTTATCCCTATTAATATTGAACAATTTATTCTTTATGCCAAGGAGTAGCTTTTCAGAAAGTTTCTTTAACCTGTTTACAATGCAATTCTGGGGAATTGTCCTTGTCATGTTATTTGTCGCTAAAATGATTACTAAGAAAAATCAATATCTAATACAAAAAAGGAGTTAACTCATGTTTGAACACTATTCAGTAGAAGATTTGTTTGCAAATCTCTATAAAAAACGAAAAATTAATCTGCTAGTTTTGATTGCCTTATTTGCACTTATTGCTGTGCCATTTACGATTAAGGCGGTCAAAAGTAAAAATACAGTAAAAGATACATCTAGCTATTCAACTTATATCACATATAAAATTACGCCTCCAGAGGATCCATCAAAAGTAATTTTGAATCATCAAGTTGGAAGATACAGTGATTTTTACGCTAAATTGATTGATGGCAATCTAAACGGAGCTTTTCTTTTTAATGATATTGATTCAGATAAAATGAAAAAAATTGCTAGTGATTTGGATACAACAGAATCAGCCTTAAAAAATTCAACAAGTGACTACTGGACTAAAAAATTGACGGTAAATTCATTAATTGATGACGCAGGTGTAAGTATAAAAATTTTGACGCCTAGCAAAGAGGTAAATGACTTTCTTGAGACTAAATTCGATTCATTGATTGATAAATTTAAGAGTACCTATGCTAATGTTAAAATTGAAAAGTTAGAAACTGTAAACTCGAAAGAATTAAATCCTAGTGGTGAAATTGCAGTTGGCTTCAATCTTAAAAATCTAATTTTACGTTTAGCAGTTATCGGAGTTCTATGTGTTGTTCTCCTTATCATGGGGAATGTTCTTGTCTACATTTTTAATCCAACAATTAATCGTGCAGGTGATTTTTCAGCCTATCAGTTAGATTTTGTTTCAGCTATCACTACCAGTGATAACCTATCACAACTTTTGAGTTATAGATGTGAAGGTCAACCATTAGCACTTGTAAGTTCAGATGGTCGTATCTTAAAGAAATTACAAGAAAATTACAAATTAAATATAGAGGGTATTCATTTTGTAGATTTGCAAAATGTAAAAGATCTTTTAGCAACGGAGAATATTCTATTCGTTGAGGAATATGGTGTTACTCGTTATAAAAAATTTGAAGAAAGCTTGCAGATTGTTAGAAATCTAAATCGTTCAGTTTTAGGAGTCATAGCTTATAATCTATAAAGTATCTTCATAAAAAGTGAAGAGGTTCAATACTTAAAAGAGGATTTGATGGTCCTCTTTTTTATATTTACTGATAAGGTAGAAAGGAAGTCTAATGATATTAGTGCTTTTTAACAAAGAGGAAACTTATAACAAGTGAAATAGAAATGCGTTGTTGAAACTAGTTTTCTCAATCAAAAAGGCCTTTTTAACTAACTTTATGATATAATAAACAACGAGGTAAATTGAATGAAAAGTATAAAATTAAATGCTCTGGCTTTTATGGGGATTCGTGTTTTAAATATTATTTTCCCTATTTTAACAGGTACATATGTTGCTCGTGTTTTGGATCGAACAGATTATGGTTATTTTAACTCTGTTGATACCATCCTATCTTTCTTCTTGCCCTTTGCAACTTATGGGGTTTATAACTACGGTCTTCGTGCCATTAGTAATGTGAAAGATAACAAAAAAGAGCTAAACAAAGTTTTCTCTAGTTTTTTTTATTTATGCGTTGCTTGTACAGTTATCACTACACTTGTATATGCTCTCTCCTATCCATTATTCTTTACTGCTAATCCTATTATTCAAAAGATCTATTTAGTAATGGGAGTGCAACTCATTGCTCAGATTTTTTCAATTGAGTGGGTTAATGAGGCGCTTGAAAATTATAGCTTTTTATTTTATAAAACAGCTTTCACACGTGTTCTCATGTTGGTATCAATATTTTTATTTGTAAAAAACGAACACGATATTGTTGTTTATACTCTGGTAATGAGTCTATCAACCCTAATTAACTATCTCATTAGTTATTTCTGGATTAAACGAGATATAAAATTTGTAAAAGTTTCACTAAGTGAATTCAAACCGCTCTTCCTTCCACTGACAGCCATGCTTATTTTCGCAAATGCAAATATGTTATTTACTTTTCTTGACCGTCTATTCCTTGTGAAGACGGGGATTGATGTGAATGTCAGCTACTATACTATTGCACAACGAATTGTAACGGTTATTGCGGGTGTTGTTACAGGTGCAATTGGAGTTAGTGTCCCTCGTTTGAGTTATTATCTTGGAAAAGGAAAGAAAGAGGAGTATGTAAATTTAGTCAATCGAGGAAGTCGTATTTTCAATTTCTTTATCATTCCCCTTAGTATAGGCTTAATGATTTTGGGACCCCAAGCTATCTTAGTATATGGTAGTGAAAAATATATAGGTGGTGGTATTTTAACTTCCCTCTTTGCTGTCCGTACGATTATTCTTGCTCTAGATACTATTCTAGGATCACAAATTCTCTTTACAAATGGTTATGAGAGAAGAATTACCCTCTATACTGTTTTTGCGGGTATTTTGAATCTTATTTTAGATAGTTTACTCTATTTTTATGATATCTATACACCAGAGTATTATCTGATTACAACTATGCTATCTGAAACATTCCTTTTGATTCTTTATATTCTCTTTATCAATAAGCGTAAACTTATCAACTTACGGCACATTCTAAAGTATACTTTACGGTATTCTCTCTTCTCATCGACATTTATTCTAATTTACTTCCTAGTCAATTTTATATATCCGGTACAAATGGTTATCAACTTGCCGCTCTTTATTAATATGTTTATCATTATGGCGTTATCTGCACTCAGTTATATTGGCTTACTAGTATGGACAAAAGATAGTATTTTCTATGAATTTTTAGGACACTTTATTTCGCTAAAAAAACGCGTTATAAAATAATAGGAGAAATATATGAGAAAATTAAGCATTGAAGAAGCTAAAAAGCTTGAACTTGATATTTTAGACTTTATAGATTCCTTTTGTAAGGAGCACGGCATCAACTATTGTATTAACTATGGGACCTTGATTGGTGCTATTCGACACAAGGGATTTATTCCTTGGGATGATGATATAGACCTTTCTATGACTCGTGAAAACTATGAAAAGTTTATTCAGTTATTTAGTGAGAAGCAATCAAGATATAAACTTCTCTCGTTAGAAACGGATGACCAATATTTTAATAACTTTATCAAAATTGTAGATCCTACAACAAAAATAATTGATACGAGAAATACAAAAACTTATGATTCGGGTGTATTCATTGATATTTTTCCGATGGATACATTTAATGATACTAAAGTCGTTGATATTTGCTATAAGTTGGAGAGTTTTAAACTATTATCCTTCAGTAAGCATAAGAATATTGTTTATGGAGATAGCAAGTTAAAAGATTTGATTCGTACCTTATTCTGGCTTCTTCTTCGCCCCGTTTCTCCACGCTTCTTCGCTAATCAAATCGAAAAGCAAATTCAAAAATATAGGGTTGAGAATGGGAAATACATAGCTTTTATTCCGTCAAAAGCTAAGGAAAAGGAAATTTTTCCAAGAGATATGTTTGATGAACTGATTGAAACGCCTTTTGAACATCTTGTTCTTCCAGCGCCTAAACATTTTGATACTGTTTTAAAACAGTTTTATGATGATTATATGACGGTGCCACCTAAAGAAAAACAGATTTATATCCATGAATTTGAAGCCTATAAATTGGAGGATTAAATGCAGTATTTAGAAAAAAATGAGATTAAAACTATTCAACTGGGCATTTTGGACTATATTGACGAAATTTGTAAAAAAAATAATATTTCTTATTTCCTAAGCTATGGAACAATGTTGGGAGCTGTTCGTCATAAAGGTATGATTCCTTGGGATGATGACATTGATATTTCTCTGTATAGAGAAGACTATGAACGTTTATTGAAAGCTATTGAAGAGGACCAGCATCCTATTTATCAAGTCCTCTCCTATGATACTTCATCTTGGTATTTCCATAATTTTGCGGCTATTTTAGATACATCAACTGTCATTGAGGATAATGTAAAGTATAAGCGTCATGATACTAGTTTGTTTATTGATGTCTTTCCAATAGATCAATTTTCAGATTTGAGCATCGTTGATAAAAGCTATAAATATGTTGCCTTGCGTCAGCTTGCCTATATCAAAAAAGAACGTGCGGTTTACGGAGATAGCAAATTAAAGGATTTTCTTCGATTGTGTACGTGGTATCCTCTCAGACTTGTTAATCCGAGATACTTCTTTAAGAAAATCGATCAATTAGTAAAAAATAGTGTGACAGAAAATCCTATTTATGAAGGAGCTGTTGGAGTTGGAAAAGAAAAAATGAAAGAAGTCTTTCCAGCAGGGACCTTTAAAGAACTGATTTTAACAGAATTTGAAGGGAGAATGATGCCAATTCCTAAAAATTATGATGCCTTTTTAACACAGATGTATGGTGATTATATGACTCCTCCATCAAAAGAAATGCAGGAGTGGTATAGCCATAGTATAAAAGCCTATCGTAAGATAGAGAAGTAGCCCAGTTTCATAGGAGAGCGAGTCTTTTGAGTGTTTATTGGGAAAATCAGGATAGTACTATTCATATACAAAGCAGGATATGAAAATAGGCTAAAATGATGGTTCATAGAAATGATAAAGGAAGGTGTGATATACAATGAAGAATACAAAGATAAGAAAGTTAATATTATTTAGTTTTCTCATATGTACTTTAATTATGACTGCCAAATTATCATCAGTCGATGCGGATACCATTTCCGCAGGGGATGGTAATCGAATCCACTTTATTAATTTAAAATCTAAGTCAGGGAGTGATGCCATTCTCTTAGAAAGTAAAGGGCACTTTGCTTTAATTGATATGGGTGAGGATTATGATTTCCCAGATGGAAGCAATCCACGTTATCCAGATAGGTGGGGAATTACCATGGACAATGATCAAGTTTTAGAGGATCGATTGTTCCGTCATCTGAAACAGGTTGGTGTTGAAAAGCTAGATTTTATCTTGGGTACTCATGTCCACAGTGATCATATTGGTTCTGCAGATGAAGTACTAAAACATTATCCTGTTGATAAATTTTATCTGAAAAGATACTCAGATGAACGCATTACAACACAGTGGAGGTTGTGGGATAATCTCTATAACTATGATAATGCGGTTAAAACAGCTCTTGAACGTGGTGTAAATCTTATACAAGATATCTCTGACAACGACAGCCACTTTACCATGGGTGATATGGATATTCAGCTTTATAACTACAAAAATGAGTATGACGGTGAAGGAAAGCTTAAAAAGGTTTTCGATGATAATTCAAACTCAATAGTTGCTGTTGTTACTGTAGCTGGAAAGAAAATCTATCTAGGTGGAGATTTGGACAATGCTGAAGGGGCAGAAGATAAGTTAGGCCCGGTTATCGGTAAGGTTGATATGATGAAATGGAACCATCATTATGATGCGACAATTTCAAATACAGTTAACTTTATTAATAATTTATCACCAAGTATTGTTGTTCAGACAAGTGGATCAGATATTAATCGTGAGTCCACTAGAGCTCTACTCCGAGAAAAGAATATAAAAATAGTAAAAGCTTATAGTCATACCAAAGATGCGACTGTTTTTGATATAGATAAAGAAGGATTTACTAACGTTTCGGAAGTTTTTCCCGATATACCGACAGTTAGAGAAAAATGGTATAAAGAAGACGGTTACTGGAAATATCGCTTGTCCGATGATGAAATGACAATTGGTTGGCGAAAAATAGACGGTGTTTATTATTTCTTTAATGGACAAGGACAAATGCAAGCTGGCAAATGGTTGCATTTGAAAGATTCTAGAGAAAAAATTGATGGAAACTGGTATTACCTAAATAACAACGGTGACATGCGAGAAACTGGTTGGTTTAACCAAGATGGTAATTGGTACTATATCACATCAACGGGAGCAAGAAGCTATAATGAACTCTTAGAAATTGCGGGGCAGAAATACCTATTTGATAAAGATGGTAAGATGCTAACAGGATATCAAGTCTTTAATGGCAAGAAGATGTTCTTTAGCGAAAGTGGTGCACTCCAAACAGCAGGTAAGCCTTCAACTTGGCAAAAGATTGACTCAGATTGGTATTTCTATGATGAGGATGGATTACGGACTGTCGGTAAAAAAAATATCAATGGAAGCACATACTACTTTAATCAAGAAGGTGTCATGCAAACAGGCTGGGCCTTTGTTGATGGTCACTGGAACTATTTTGCAAGTTCTGGAGCTATGAAAACTGGTTGGTTGAAAGATAGTGATGCCTGGTATTATTTTGAAGGTAAGGAAGGCGTTATGTTAGTCGGCCTTCATCAAGTAGATGGTAAGCAATATTACTTTAGCGGATCTGGTGCCATGCAAACAGGCTGGAAATGGTTTGATAATCATTATCGTTACTTTGAATCAAACGGAGCCATGAAAACTGGCTGGATAAAAGACAAAGGCGTCTGGTATTATCTAAATCCTGAAGATGGAATCATGTTGGTTGGCCTTCATAAAGTAAATGGTGATCATTATTACTTTGATGAATCCGGAGCTATGCAAACGGGTTGGAAACAGCTTGATGGTAATTGGTACTATTTCCAAGCTGATGGTTCTTTGTTGAAGAACGCAACAACACCTGATGGTTACAAGGTAAACGAAGAAGGAATTTGGAAAATAAGTCAAACCACGGTAGCAGTGGAGCAAGATAAGAAAGAACAGATAACTGAAACTTCTACTTCGGCTGAGAATTCATCTCATGTTGAGGATAATTCTTCACACCATATGATTGAGGAATAAATGTGATGTGTAAACACCTTAGAAGCAGGTAGGGCTAAACCTGATTTTAAGGTGTTTTTTAAGTTTTATATTGACGCTAATATTATAAAGTTAACTCTAAATATACAATATTCCAGCTTCATTCTTTTGATAAAATCGTAAAAATCTAGTATAATAGATAGACTGAAAGTATGAGGTTACTAGATATGAAGATGAAACAAATTAGTGATACAACACTGAAAATCACGATGACTTTAGATGATTTGATGGACCGAGGAATGGAGATTGCAGACTTTCTTGTTCCTCAGGAAAAAACCGAAGAGTTTTTCTATGCTATTTTAGATGAACTGGAAATGCCAGACAATTTCTTGGACAGTGGCATGCTGAGTTTCCGTGTGACGCCCAAACCTGATAAGGTGGATGTCTTTGTGACCAAGTCCAAGATTGACCAGAATCTGGATTTTGAAGATTTGGCGGATCTGCCAGATATGGAAGAATTGGTCCAAATGTCGCCGGACGAATTTCTCAAAACATTGGAAAAGAGCATTGCAGACAAGACCAAGGACGATATTGAGGCCATCCGATCTCTAGAGCAAGTGGAAGCTAAGGAAGAGGAGCAAGAGCAAACAGAAAAGGAGACTGAGAGCAAGAAAGAACCTTATATCTACTATATCTTGCGTTTCGTGAATCTTGCAGACCTAGTGGCTTTTGCTAAAACAGTGACTTTTGAGATGGAAACATCTGAACTCTATAAGATGAATGGGCACTATTATTTGACAATCTTAGTCGATGTGGAAAATCATCCAAGTCCATATCCGGCTTGGCTCTTGGCTCGTATGCGTGAATTTGCAGATGATAGTGACATCAGTCGTTCAGTTTTGCAAGAGTATGGGCAAATCTTGATCAACCACGATGCAGTTCTAGGTCTGCAAAAGATTAATTCATAATTTTTAAAATCAATTTTCATTTATCAAGAAAGACGAATCATGGGATTCGTTTTTTCTTTTCTATCTATAAATAGTGGTTTTCTTGGATAGGAATTTTCGAAAAATTCTGTTATAATGGCTATATCAGAAAATTTCTAGGAGACAAACATGACAGTTAAAATTGCTTTACTTGGATTTGGTACCGTTGCAAGTGGTGTGCCTTTCCTCCTAAAGGAAAATGGAGAAAAAATCTTCCAATCAGCTCATTCAGAGATTGAAGTAGCCAAGGTATTGGTCAAGGATGAAGAAGAAAAGAATCGCTTGCTTGCAGCAGGGAATGACTTTAACTTTGTGACCAATGTAGATGACATTTTATCAGACAAAGATATTACCATTGTAGTGGAATTAATGGGACGTATCGAACCTGCTAAGACCTTTATCACTCGTGCCTTGGAAGCTGGGAAGCACGTTGTTACTGCCAACAAGGACCTTTTGGCTGTACATGGCGCAGAATTGTTAGAAATCGCTAAAGAGCATAATGTAGCACTTTACTACGAAGCAGCAGTAGCTGGTGGGATTCCAATTCTTCGTACCTTAGCAAATTCATTGGCTTCTGATAAAATCACGCGCGTTCTTGGTGTCGTTAACGGAACTTCTAACTTCATGATGACCAAAATGGTTGAAGAAGGCTGGTCTTACGATGACGCTCTTGCGGAAGCACAAAGATTAGGTTTTGCAGAAAGCGACCCTACAAATGACGTGGATGGGATTGACGCAGCCTACAAGATGGTGATTTTGAGTCAATTTGCTTTTGGTATGAAGGTTGCCTTTGACGATGTAGCCCATAAGGGGATCCGCAACATCACACCAGAAGACGTAGCTGTAGCCCAAGACCTTGGCTATGTAG
>ERZ773087.1234-NODE-1234-length-16895-cov-17.684086_pt1 | contig 16895 bp, 10 predicted proteins | sample MGYA00511375_ERZ773087 | MGnify/ENA primary metagenome ERZ773087 (study PRJEB29015, sample SAMEA2737995) | human oral metagenome | biome: human oral; feature: human-associated habitat; material: dental | place: China | collected 2063 ...
GTGCCATTGCAACGGTTAAGGCACCCACATTCTTCCTAAACTCGATTAGTGCGTCAAACACCTTATCCAAGGAGCGGATACTTCGTTGCTTTAGCTCTCCATTTGCTGCGTAGGTATAGGAGAACTCGAAATAGTCATCATCCAACTCGATAAAGTAGCGATAGCCTCGCTCTTTAGCTATTTGAAAGGAAGCGTTGCGGGCGTAGATAATGGCGCGGCGGTCTTGGAAGTTGTCTCCCTCTTCAGTTAGAGCAGCCTCTGCCTTCTTGTCGAAGACGTAGACGTCTGGGAACTTCTTCTTGTACTCTTCCAGCGTGGCGTCTTCATTGTCTACCACCACTATAATATCCCCAGTATAGCCACGCTTTCGCAGTGTATCGTATGTGTAGACCTTGTCCGGCCGGCCGTGCGTGAGGATCAATGCGACAAAGCTGTTATTCATCCGGTACGTCCTCCTCCCTGAGCGCGGCCAACTCAGATTTAAGTTTCACATACCCCAATTCCACGGCGCGGTCAAAGTCTATAATCACCAGAGCAGAGTCTTCCATTAGGCGCTGCGTCTCTTTGTTTGCATGCGCATAGAACTCTGCGATTCGGCCGTAATCGAAGACAATATGACGAGCGGCGGCGATACGCAAGAAGGCTTTCGTTTCGATGTCTACACCCTCAGCGGCCGCGATGTCTTCCATCAGACGTTTGTAGGCGGTCGAGTCATAGAGTTCCTGTGCCAAGGGGCATTCACCTTTGGGTGTGTATATCGGGGATTCGATCTTTTTCGTGTAGGTGTTATCCTCGCCTGCTTCGTCGCCACCATCACCGAATGCCTGCCCGCCGCCTCCGAATTGGCTTTCGGAGACCTCCACGGCAAACTCCCATGCGTCGAGCGTTTCTGGCGAAAAGTCTTCCACGACGATCTCGGTATCGAATACAGAGGTGTCCGAGGCGTGGTTGTCAGCAAAGGCAAGCAGGCGGCGACGTTCGTCCGCTGTGCCCAGGTCGGTACGTTTGACGGCGATCAGCTCCCGTCCGTCGGTCTCTACGACGCGCACGGGAAGACCCAACGCCTGCGCCTCTTCATAGACACCATTGCCTGCGATAATGCAGTCTTCCTTATCGATCACAATAGACCGCCCGGCACCGAGATCCTCGAGACTCTTGCGGATGATACGCTTGTTGGCGTCTGGGTGTAGACGGTAATTGCGTGGGTCGGCCTTAATAGTTGCAGCTTTTTTCATCGAGATGTTTGTTTCCCTGTGTTGTTTTATGGGCGCAAAGGTAGAGTGGGCACCTCGTGAGGGTAATGTGTTCCACGCCGTCCGAGAAAAAACGTCGTCTCTGTTTGCCCATCGTGACGATAAGGCCCACGTAGCTTTGCGGCGTCATAAAGTTTAATCGAGTTTTACTTGTTCGATCGAGATGTAGGAGGAGGCGCGTCATGGTATATTTTCTTGCTGTTTCACTCTGACAAACAAAACAGAGTCTCGCTCATACATTGCCCTGAAAAGGGTATACCGATCGGGAGAGAAGGGGTTGCGACGTGATGTCGGAGCCTCTTTTTTTTGTGTGTTAACGATCGACATAGAATCGACTAAATATCAAACAGTCATCCATAATCGCATGTAAAACAACATTTTAAGATCATCCGGATTTCTGCCTCTATGGCGTGATCTCGAAAATCGAGCCGGAGAAAATCTTCCTGGACGCAGCCGACATCGCTCGGTGGCACACGGGGATCGAATCCGAGAGCGAAATTGCCCGTGAGGGGCGCGCTTCCAAAGAGTCTGAATCGATCAAGAAGAAGGACGAGGAGCGCGACGAGATCATCACGGCCCTGTTCCAAGAGATTCGGCAGGCCGACAAGTCTCCCATCCCCACCCGCCAGGCCTCGGGCCACGTGCTGCGACTGATCGTAGACACCTACAAGGGCCTGCAGAGCGAACGCTGGGCCGGAAAGACGGCTCACATCAACGGCTTGCTCAACGACCTGGGTAAGCCCGAGTCCGCAGCCGCGGTGACGGCCATCGGAGTGAGCCAACTTGTGACCATGCTGCGCACGGCCAACGACGAATTCAACACCCTGCGTGAGTCGCGATCGTCAAAGGCAGCCGGCATCAACCTGCCCTCCAGCGCCTCGGTGCGGAAGGCTAACGACCAGATGACCACCGACATCTTTTTCCACATCCAAATGGCCTACTCAATGGCCACCAACGAGGCGGAACGGAAGGTGGTCGGCGAATTGATCGACCAGATCAACCAGCGTATCCGCGAAGCCAAAGCCACCTTTAACCAGAGCGAGGCCCAACGGAAACGTCGCGACAAAAAGCGGAGGGGCAACGACCCCGACATCCGTTTACCGGAGGACGAGAAGCCCAAGAAGCCCGACGGGCCGAAGGATCCGAAAGATCCCAAGGATCCGAAGGAGCCCAAGAAGCCGGAGACGCCCGGTGGTGGCGAGCCGCCCAAGAAACCCGACGAGAAACCCAAGCCGGGTGGCGACGGTGGCGGCCCAGATATCCATCTGCCGGAGGAATAGGCGGAGCGATCTAAAAACGATTTGTTGAACAACTCAACCAGCCGGGTACATATGGAGGCGACTCACATGTATCCGGCTTTTTCATACCCCGCTTCGTCGCCCGATTTTCACCCCTTTTCGCCACGGTATTGCACAGGCGGGGAGGGGGCGATATTTGGGCCGTCATTTACGCTAAAAACATCACTACAATGAAGCACTACTTCCTTTTTCTTATTGCATGGCTGAGCCTCTCACTCTCTGTGGCTCACGCCCAACACCACGCCTTCAGCGGCCGAGTGACGGACACGCAGCGTCAGCCCTTGGTTGGCGTGCGCGTGCTGCTCTCCCGCGGCGATTCGCTCATAGCTGCCTGCCTGACGGACGCAAAGGGGCGCTTCGCATTGTCCGATCTGCCGGCCGACACGTTTCGCTTGCAGATGATTTTTCCCGGCTTTACGACGATCGAGGAGACGTGCCCCCTGACACGTGACCTCCACACGACGTTCGTCATGAACGAGGAGATGACCGGGCGGCTGGACGAAGTGACCGTCACCGCCTCGGCCTCGGGCGTCGTTCGTCGCACAGCCACCGGCGAGGTGTTCCGCCTCTCCGACTCTGCCCGCGCCTCGGGCGACCCCTACCGCGCCCTCCGCGAGATCCCCCGCCTCGCCGTCAACGAGTCGCTACAAACCGTCAGCATGATAGACGGCAGCCAGCTGCTCGTGCTCATCGACGGCCGCATGGTCAATTCGGGCATCACGCCGATCGATCCGAAGGACATCGAGACGGTGGAGCTGATCGACGCCGTCGGCGCCCGCTACGTACAGATGGGCGTCCGCCACATCCTCAACATCCGCCTCAAGAAGAAGCGCGACCCGTACCTCTTCTTCGAGGCCGCCACACGTCACGACATCCCGCGGCGCCACAGCTTCGGCGTAGTCTATTTCGAAGTCGGCAATCCCAAGGCCTCGCTCTACGGACGCGCCGTAGCCGAGGGTACACACCACGACGACAGCCGCATCGACTCTCGCCAGAGCGACGTGAGGTACCTCAAGACGTACAACGGCCAAACGCGCAGCAACGATGGCTCCCTAATTGGCGAACTGCTCTTCAAATGGAGCATGTCGCCGCGGGACTATTGGGCGCTGCATGCCTACGGATGGAAGAAGCACAAGACTTCCGAGTCGAATGGGCAGGGGGAGCTACGTATGAACACGGCCAGCGCCTTCACGTATGAAGGGTACGACAAGAACGACGCCTATGTTCTCACCTCGAGTCTCTACTACCTGCACGACTTCTCCGACCGCCGACGCTTCGAGGCCACCCTCGACTACAACCGCAACAGCGACACAGACAAAGGCGATCGCCGCGAGGTGTACGTCGCCCCCCATCCCTTCATCACCGACTATAGCTACGACAACCGCCGCACCTCGGCCGGCCTCAATGCCGACTATTCCGCCTCTTGGGGCGAGGCCAGCAGCCTGAATCTCGGCACCACGCTGCGCGGCGTCAGCGACCGCGTGGAGAAGTTCAGCTACCCACCCGTGCCCGTCTTCCGCCACCGCGAGTGGAACGGCTACGTCTACGCCTCCTTCAGCAGCCGACTGGGCCGACTCTACTACATGGCTTCGGCCGGCCTCGAGGCCATCCGACTGACCGCCGGCGACGAAACGAACGCCTACCTCAAGCCGCGCATCTCCACCAGCGCCACGCTCAACCTCGGCGCCGGACACTCCACACGCCTCTCCTACACGCTCACCAACCGCGCCCCGTCGATCGGCCAACTCAACCCCTACAACACCTCCACCGACCCGCTCGTCATCACCCGTGGCAACCCCACGCTGCAGCCCGAACAGTGGCACAACATCGCCCTCTCGCACACCTACGGCCGCGGTGGCCTCTACCTCATGCCCGCCGTCTATGTCGACTTGGCCTCGGACCTCATCCAGGCCCACGCCTACAACGACGTCAGCCACTTCGTCCGCACCTACCGCAATGCCGGACGTTACGCCACGCTCTCGGCCGGCGGCATGATTCAGTATCGCTTCAAGGACAACCGCGGCAGTGCCTACATCAGCGCCTATCACATCGAAAACTACTTCGAGGGCCTCTCGCCCCGCCGCAGCCTTTCGCTCGGTGCCGGCGCATGGTACACGTGGGGCCGCTGGTACGTGGGCGGCGACATCTCCTACCGCAACTACACCTACACGCCTTTCTCGCGCACCCGCCAGCTGACGCCTGAATACTCGCAAGTGCAGGTGAACTACAACTTCACGAAGGACTTCTACATCGCCCTGGCCCTGCCCTACTTCATCGGACGGCTTGCGACCGAGACCAACACGCGGGCGGACAGCTACTCGGCCTACTTCCGGCAAGAGATGATCCGCCAATCCTTCCGCCCGTGGGTGCTGCTGCGCTACACGATCCGCCGCAACGCCAAGTCGAAGATCCGACTCGACAACGTCGTCCACAGTCGCGAGGAGGGCATCTCGTTATAGGCCTCTCATCAAAGCAAGGTGCGGCCGACGGCCATCCCGTAGCCATCGTTCGCACCTATTTTCTCAAGGGAGATCCGCCCATTTTCGCCACGGTATTGCACAGGCGGGGGGGGGGGCGATATTTGGGGCCGTTATTTACACTAAAAATATCACGACAATGAAGCACTACTTCCTTTTCCTTATTGCATGGCTGAGCCTCTCGCTCTCGGTGGCTCACGCCCAGCGTGCGTTCACGGGCCGCGTGACGGATGCGGCCGGTAAGCCGCTCGAGTTTGCCACCGCAGCGCTCTACGACTCGGACTCCGCCTTCTTCAAAGGCAGCGTCACCGACGCCACGGGCACCTTCCAATTCGACCGCGTATCCCCCGGGCGATACACGCTTGAAGTCCGTTTAATCGGCTTTCAAACGGTGCGCAAACCCGTCGACCTCCGCGCCTCCGAACCGGACCTCGGCACGATCACCCTCACCGAAACGGGCGTCGGGCTGAGCGAAGTGACGGTCACGGCCGCAGCCCCAGCCGTCTTGCAGAAGGCTGACCGAATGATTGTCCGCCCCGAAGTCTACATGCTGACCGCGGGCAAGAACGCGGCCGACGTACTCCGCCAGTTGCCGGGTGTCATCGTCGATGCCAACGGCGGAATCTCCATCGTCGGTAAGCCGGCCATTGTGTACATCAACGGTAAGCCGGCCGACCTGACCGGAACGACCGTCGAGCAACTCCTCAAGACCATGCAGGCCGAGCGCATCGAGCGCGTGGAGCTGATCACCAACCCGTCGGCGCGCTATGAAGCCGCCCACTCAGGCGCCATCATCGATATCCGCTTGCGCCGCGACGAGTCGATGGGCCTCAACGGAACGGCCTCCGCCAGCTACTACCTCAAGACGACCGGCCCCGCCGTGGAGCCGAGCCTCAGCGCCAACTATCGCGCCGGCCGATGGAACGTCTACGGCAGTTACGGCGGAAACATGGGGCGCTACGAGCACCAATACCACAACGTCAACCGTTACCACGCCCTCAACGTGCCGCTGGAGTACACCGACCACGGCGTGTTCCGCCCCAGCGGAATACTCCACAACGGCTCTTTCGGCGTCGATTGGTACGCCTCGGACCGCCACACCTTCGGCTTCCTGGCCCGCGGCGGCCGTTACGACGGCGGCAACACCAACCGCACCACGACCGACATCCGACGCCTCGGCCGCACCGAAGTGGACTCCGCCATCCACGCCCCGCTGACGATGGATATCTACAACAACAACCTCACCTTAGACCTGAACCACGTCTGGACGCCCACCAAGCAGACGCGCCTCTCCACGGACGTCATCTATGCCTACGCCGACCACAACCAAGAGCAGCAGATGGTGCTCCATTACGTCGCCCCCGACGGCCGAGAGCTTCGCCCGCGGGAGGGCAAAGGCCACAGTGTGTTCCAAAAGACGAACGTGTGGCTGGTGAAGACAGACCTCGAAGCGCCCCTGCCCGCCGGCGTACGCCTGGAGACGGGCGCCCAGCTGAGCGGCATCCGACGCGACAACAATTTGCGAGGCCTCACGCTCGCCACGGCCGACGCATGGATCGACAATCCGGGCCAGTCGAACCACTTCATCTATAAAGAGCAGATCGCGGGGCTGTACCTCAACCTCAGCCGTGCCTGGGGCGAACGCTTCAGCTGCTCGGCCGGTCTGCGGGCCGAACACACGCTTCAGGACGGCTATCAAGCGGTGGGCGACACCGGCTTCACGCGCCGTCGCTGGGAGCTCTTCCCCTCCGCTTCGGCGCAAGTGGCCCTCGGACGCGGGCAGTCGCTCTCCCTCTCCTATGCGCGCAAAGTCGATCGCCCCTCGTTCAGCAGCCTGAACCCCTTCCGGTTCTACGAATCGCCGACCGCCTACCAAGAGGGCAACCCCAACCTGCAGCCGAGCTATCGCCACAGTCTGCAAATGGTCTATCGCCTCCGCAGCTACAGCCTCACGCTCTCCTACACCCGCACCGACGACATGATCACTCAGGAGCCTTCGCAGGACGATGCCACCCGCATGCAGCACTACACCTACATGAACTTCGGCCGAGTGGACAACGCCACGCTCTCCTTGAACGTCCCCATCACCGTCGCTTCTCGCTGGACGATGAACGTGAACGCCAATGGCTTCTACCGCGCCTATCGGTCACGATTCATGGGCAGCGACTTCAACCAAGCCACCCTTTACGGCCACGCGTACCTGAGCAACCGCTTCGACTGGGGCCGCGGATGGCAGATGCAGCTGAATGGCTACGTCGTCACGCCCCGTTGGTATCTGGCGAGTCGCTACCGGGCGTCCGGCTCGATGGCACTCAGCGTCGAGAAATCGCTCTGGAGCGGCCGCGGCACACTATCGGCCACGCTGAACGACCCCTTCCGTTGGGAAACTTCGCGTTACACGCTCCGTTACGGCAACATCGACAACGACGGCTGGGCCCAGTCCGACACGCGCTACCTCCGCATCGACTTCAGCTACCGCTTCGGGTCGGACAAGGTGAAACGCTCCCGCCAGCGACGCACCGGCGCAGAGACCTTCAACGACCGACTCTGACCTGCACCCACGACGCGGACCGGATACAGCGCATGTACCCGGTCCGCGTTTTTCGTTTGTAGTGTTTCGTTCCGGAGAGACGGGTCTACCTTTGCCGCCATCATAAACACTTACACACTACACGTTTCACATTCAGCTTTACCCCCCTTCAGTCCTATGGAATGGTTCAATGATCTCCTATGGGGCAGCGGCGTAGCACACTCCGTCATCCTGCTTTCCCTCGTTATCGTCTTCGGCATCCTGCTCGGCAAAGTCCGCGTGGCAGGCATCTCGCTCGGCATCACCTTCGTCCTTTTCGTCGGCATAGTCATGGGCCACTTCGGCCTCACCATCGACCCCGTCGTCATGCACTTCTTCAAGGAGTTCGGCCTCATCCTCTTCGTCTACTCCATCGGTATGCAAGTTGGCCCCGGCTTCTTCTCCTCCTTCAAACGCGGCGGCATCACGCTCAACCTGCTCGCCGCCTCCATCGTCCTTCTGGGCGTCACCCTTGCGCTCGCCATACATTACATAACGGGTATCCCGGTGGAGACGATGGTCGGCATCCTCTCTGGCGCCGTCACCAACACCCCCGGGTTGGGCGCTGCGCAGGAGGCCTACAACGATGTCCACGGCGAGGCCGCCCCCACCATCGCCCTCGGTTACGCCGTCGCCTACCCCTTGGGCGTGGTCGGCATCATCCTCGCCATCATCTGCCTGCGCTTCCTCTTCCGCATCAATCACGACCAGGAGACGGCCCACCTCGAATCCGAGGAAGACCGCCACGACCGCGAGGCGCATCAGCTGCTGCTCGTGGTCAAGAACCCCGCCCTCTTCGGCCGCACCGTCAGCGAGCTATCCGCCCTCATGCCGCATTACGACTTTGTCCTCTCCCGCATCCGTTACTGTAGCGACGGCCGCACCGAGATCGTTTCCGGCCAGACCGTCCTCCACGAAGACGACCGCGTCCTGGTCATCACCACCGAGCACGACGCCCCCACCGTCCGCACCTTCGTCGGCGAAGAGGCGCCCCTCAAGCAAGAGGAGTGGCTGCGTCGAGAGAGCGAACTGCTCAACCGCCGCATCCTCGTCACCAAGCCCGAGATCAACGGCAAGCGCCTCGGTGAACTCCGCCTGCGCCAATCGTGTGGCGGGATCAACATCACCCGTATCAGCCGTGCCGGCATCGACCTCGTGGCCACGCCGCGGCTCAGCCTGCAAGTAGGCGACCGTGTCAATGTGGTCGGCACCCCCTCGGCCATCGAAGCCGTCGAGAAGGTGCTCGGTAACTCCATGAAGCGGCTCAACGAACCCAACCTCATCCCCCTCTTCCTCGGCATTGCGCTCGGAGTCTTCCTCGGCAGCATTCCGCTGCTACTGCCCGGCATACCGCGGCCCGTCAAGCTCGGTCTGGCTGGTGGCCCGCTCATCGTCGCCATCCTCGTCAGCCGTTTCGGCGCGAGCTATGGTCTGGTGACCTACACCACGGCCAGCGCCAACCTGATGCTGCGCGAAGTGGGCATCACCATCTTCCTGGCCTGCGTCGGCATCGGCGCTGGCGACGGCTTTGTCGACACCCTCGTCCGCGGCGGTGGCGCCTCGTGGGTCGGCTACGGCTTCCTCATCACCTTCCTACCCCTCATGGCCGTTGGCGTCGTGGCCCGTCGCTTCTTCCGCCTGAACTACTTCACCCTCATGGGCCTTCTGGCCGGCAGCACCACCGATCCCCCCGCCCTAGCCTACGCCAACACCACCGCTGGCAACGACGCCCCAGCCGTCAGCTACGCCACCGTCTACCCCCTCACCATGTTCCTGCGCGTGCTCACGGCCCAGCTGATGATCCTTCTCTTCACATAAACCGCAGCGCACCCGCTCCGAAATTAGACTTTGACCCCGTTCACTCCCGTGGATGGGGTCTTTTCTTTGTGGAAACACTTAGCGACGGCGAACAAGGGGGTGAATCCCATGTATAGACCTTCATTGTCTACAGACAAACGGAAGTGATAGATATATGCAGGATTTTTGTCTACAGACGAAACTTCGATTTACGTATGAATTAGATTTTCGTCCATAGACAATAGAGCTTCATAGATCCATATGGCTCTATTGTCCACAGACAAAACATAGGTCTACGTATAAATAGCACTTTTGTCCATAGACAATATAATAATACAGATCCATACATCTTCTTTGTCTGCAGACAAACTATGTATTTACGTATAAACGTTCTTTGTCTATAGACAATAGAGCTGCATAGATCTATATGACTCTATTTGTCCGTAGACAAATCATAGGTTTACGTATAAATAGCTTCTTTGTTCATAGACAATAGACTCCTATAGGTCTATATGATTCTTTTGTCCGCAGACAAACTATAGGTCTACGTGTAAATAGAGTATTTGTCCATAGACAATAGAGGTATATAGATCTATATGATCTGTTTGTCCGCAGACAAAGCTCAGATTTATACATTTTGGAGCCTATTGCTCACCGGCCACGGTACTCGAACGAGAGGGAGAACACCCAAATCCGATAGGCGCAGGCTGCGCATACGCCTCAGACCTCCCACCCACTTGCAAAATCGCCCCCAAATCCTACTTTTGGGGCATCAAATACAACAAGTTAGGAGGAAGGAATACAATGAGCTACCTGAAATTTGACAAAACGCTGCTGATCAACCTGGAAGAATCCCTCTCGCGCGAAGTGCTCCGCACAAACCGTAAGGGCGCCTATCACTGCTCCACCATCGTGGATTGCAACACGCGGAAATACCACGGTTTGCTGGTCATGCCGGAGCCAAATCTGGACGATGACAACCACGTGATCCTCTCGTCGCTCGATGAGACCGTGATCCAACACGGCGCCGAATTCAACCTGGGCCTTCACAAGTATGAAGGCGGAAGTTTCAGCCCCAACGGTCACAAGTACATCCGCGAATACACGATGGACACCGTCCCACGGACCGTCTATCGCGTCGGCGGAGTGATCCTGTCGAAGGAGATGATCTTCTCCCGCACGGACAATCAAATCATGATCAAGTACACGCTGATGGACGCGCACTCGCCCACTACGCTGCGCTTTCGACCCTTCATGGCCTTCCGCAGCGTGAAGGAGCTGACGCAGGTCAACGGCATGGCCGATCGATCGTACGAAGAGGTGCCCAACGGCATCAAAGCCCGCATGTATCCCGGTTATGCAGACCTCTACATGCAGTTCAACAAGGCGCCGAAGTTCGTCTACGAACCCTATTGGTACAACGGCATCGAGTACCCCAAGGAGCAGGAGCGTGGCTACCCTTACAAGGAAGACCTCTTCGTGCCGGGATACTTCGAGCTGCCGATCGCTAAAGGCGAGTCGATCGTCTTCTGCGGCGGCGATAAACCGGTCGAGGGGCTGGCCGCACTGCCCGCCTTCTTCGACGCCGAAGTGGCCGAGCGCACTCCCCGGTCGAGCTTCTACAACTGCCTGAAGAATTCGGCCCACCAGATGTTCTACATCCCTCGTAGTGACCGCGACGACGTCTACCTCTTGGCGGGCTACCCTTGGTTCAAAGTCCGCGCCCGCGACATGTTTGTCTCCATGACGGCCTGCACCCTCTACCTGGGCGAGCGCGAACGCTACGAACGCCTCATGCGGACGGCCATCCCAGCCCTCCAGACCTTTATGCGTTACGGTCTACCTGACACCGTGATTCGCGAGATCGATGAACCCGACGTGCTGCTCTGGGTCGTATGGAACGTGCAGCAGTTCGCCCTCAAGTTGGGCGTCGAAGAGGCGCGTCGACTCTATGGCGACCTGATTCACGAGATCATCGAGTACCTCCTTGCCCAGAAGCATCCCAACCTGATCCTACGCGACAACGGCCTGCTCTACACTAACGGTCGCGAACGGCCTGTGACGTGGATGAACTCCGTCATCAACGGCCGGCCCGTCGTCCCCCGCACGGGCTATATCGTGGAGTTCAACGCCCTTTGGTACAACGCCCTCTGCTTCTATCGCGAGCTGCAAGGCGACGCAACACCAGAGCGAGTGCACCAACTCATCGCCGCCCTCGACCTCTCCTTCCCCGCCACCTTCGTCAACCCGTACAACTACCTCTTTGACTACGTGGACAACAGCGCCAATCAAGACTGGAGCGTGCGGCCGAACATGGTCATCGCCTTGGCCTGCCCTTACTCACCACTGACCCGCGTACAGAAGCGTGGCGCCCTCGACATCGTCACCAAGGAGCTGCTCACCCCCAAAGGCCTCCGCTCCCTCAGCCCCAAAAGCGAGGGCTACCGGCCGGACTACATCGGCCCGCAATACGAGCGCGATCTGGCCTACCATCAAGGCCCCGTCTGGCCTTGGCTGACGGGCATGTACCTGACGGCATACTTGAGCCTTTTCGGCCGTGGAGGCGTATCCTTTGCCGAGCGCACCCTGATCAATATGGAGGAAGAGATGTCCATGCACTGCGTCAGCACCATCTCCGAACTCTTCGACGGCAACCCGCCCTTTACCGGTCGCGGCGCCATCTCGTTCCTGATGAGTGTAGCCTCGATATTGACCGTCATCGAACGCCTCAAGGCCTACAACGTTGAAGACTAATTACACACTCTGCACACGATATACAGATATGAAAGCATTGATGTTTGGATGGGAATTCCCTCCGCATATCCTGGGAGGTCTGGGGACAGCCAGCTACGGCCTGATCAAGGGCATGTCTCTGCAGCCGGATATGCATATTTCGCTGGTGATCCCCAAGCCGTGGGGGGATGAAGACCAGAGTTTTTTGAAGATCATCGGGGCATGCAACACGCCGGTTGTGTGGAAGGACGTCGACTATGATTACGTCGCCGAACGCCTCTCGAAGTTCATGGACCCGCAGTACTACTTCCGCCTACGCGACCATATCTACGCCGACTTCAGCTATCGTTACGTGAACGATCTGGGTTGCTTCGAGTTCTCGGGTCGCTATCCGGACAACCTGCTCGAGGAGATCAACAACTACTCCATCGTGGCCGGCGTCATCGCCCGCACCGAGGAGTATGACATCATCCACGCACACGACTGGCTGACCTACCCCGCCGGTATCCACGCCAAGACGGTGAGCGGTAAGCCACTCGTCATCCATGTCCACGCCACCGACTACGACCGCAGCCGCGGCAACGTCAATCCGGACGTCTACGGCATCGAGAAAAACGGCATGGACTACGCCGACCACATCATGACCGTAAGCGAGCTAACCCGCCGCACGGTGATCGAGAAGTATCACCAAGATCCGGCCAAGGTGACCACCGTCCACAACGCCGTGGAGCCGCTTAGCCCCGAGATTCTAGCCATCCCTGACAAGCGCGGCGTAAAGGACAAGATCATCACCTTCCTCGGCCGCATTACCATGCAAAAGGGTCCGGAATATTTTGTCGAGGCCGCCTCACGCGTGCTGATGAAGGCCGACAACGTGCGCTTCGTCATGGCCGGTAATGGCGACATGATGGACAAGATGATCCGCCTGGCCGCCTCACGCAACATCTCCGATCGTTTCCACTTCACCGGATTCATGAAGGGTAAGCAGGTCTATGAGATCCTCCGGGCCAGTGATGTCTATGTTATGCCCTCCGTCTCCGAGCCCTTCGGCATCTCGCCGCTCGAGGCCATGCAATGCGGTGTGCCCTCCATCATCTCGAAGCAGTCTGGCTGCGCTGAGATCTTGGATTACGCCATCAAGGTGGACTATTGGGACATCGAAGCCCTGGCCGACGCCATGTACGGCCTCATCACCTACCCCACGCTGCACACTTTCCTCCGCGACGAAGGTCTCAAGGAGGTCAACAACATTAAATGGGAATACGCCGGACAGAAAGTCCGCAAAATCTATGATCAAGTTCTGTTTGGTAAACAATAAAATGAAGAGAGATATATGAAGACCATTTGCTTTTACTTCCAGATACACCAGCCTTTTCGCCTGAGGCGCTACCGTTTCTTCGACATCGGCAACAACCATTATTACTACGACGATTTCCAGAACGAAGAGATCTTTCACCGCATCTCCGAAAAGTGCTACCTGCCGGCTAACCGTGCCATCATGGAAATGATCCGCAAGAGCGGCGGGAAATTCAAGGTTGCCTTCTCCATCTCCGGTACTGCCCTCGAGCAGATGGAGATCTATGCCCCGGAGGTGATCGACAGCTTCCGCGAATTGGCCGGCCTGGGCTGCGTAGAGTTCTTGGCCGAGACGTACGCCCACTCACTCGCCTCAATCGGCGACCCGGAAGAGTTCAAGGCGCAAGTTCGGATGCACACCGAGAAGGTCAAGGCGCTCTTTGGCGTCGAACCGAAGGTGTTCCGTAACACCGAGCTGATCTATTCCGACGACATCTCCGAACTGGTCTATGAGCTTGGCTTCGAAGGTATGCTGACCGAGGGCGCTAAGCATGTCCTGGGTTGGAAAAGCCCGAACTACGTCTACGCCTCCGCCATCCGTCCGCAGCTCAAGTTGCTGCTCAAGAACGATCGCTTCAGTGAGGACCTCTCTATCCGCTTCGACGACCACTCGTGGAAAGAGTATCCGCTGACGGCCGATAAGTACATCTCCGCCATCTCCGCCACAGCCGAAGGCGAGAAGATCATCAACGCCTTTATGAACTACGAGGTGCTCGGCTCCATGCACGCCGCCGACACCGGCATCTTCGACTTCTTCAAGGCCCTTCCGCAGTATGCCGAACGAAACGACATCACCTTCTCCCTGCCCTCGGAGATCTTTGCCCAGACGCGCCCCGTGGACTCCATCTCCGTACCCTACCCCATGTCGTGGGTTGACGAAGAGAAGGATTGTAGCTCATGGCTCGGCAACGTCCTGCAACAGGAGGCCTTCCGGAAACTCAACGAGATCAGCGAGCGCGTGCGCCTCTGTGAGAATCGCCGTATCAAGCAGGACTGGATCTACCTGCAAAGCAGCGACCACCTCTATTATATGAGCACGAAGCACTACAACCTTTTCAGCCCGTACGACAACCCGTACGACGCCTTCAACAACTACATGAACGTGCTCTCCGACTTCATCCTGCGCGTAGAAGCGCAGTTCCCCTCCTCGATTGAAAACGAGGAGCTGAACTCCCTCCTGACTACAATTCAGAATCAGGGTGACGAGATCACTCGCCTGAAAAAGGAGTTAGAGGCGGCCCGTAAGTAGCTTTCAAGGCTTCATCAAGACTACACCCAAAGGGGGCACGGACAAGAGCGCCGTAGCCCCCTTTTTCATATCCGTGTGGTTCATGGGCCATAAGGGCCTTATAACGGATGGTATGGGTGTGTGTGAATGCTCTCTACGGTTTAAGCACCTCGTGGGTGATTATTCGTGGAGTCATTTCCTTCTGGCACCATAAAAACAAAGGTCGGAGTGAGGGCTTAGCTTCTCGTTATTCCACCTCCTGAAACACAAAACTGATCTCGGACTTAGCGAAACACCAAACTGAAACACGAAGTCGATCTCCAGTTTCACGAAACGCCAAACTGAAACGCGAAACCGATCTTGGACTTCGCAAAACGCCTTCCCGCCGCACGAAACCGATCAAAACGTTCGAAAAACGCCTTCCCGCCGCGGGAAATGGAAAAAAACGCTCGAAAAACGGTTTCCCGCGGCGGGAAAAGGGAAAAAACGCTCGAAAAACGGTTTCCCGCGGCGGGAAGGCGGTAAAATTTTCTGGAGATCGGTTTCCCGCCACGGGAAATGGGGCTTTTTCTCCGAAAAACGTTTTCCGCCGCTGAATCACCCTACGCACCCCCCCACAAACCTTCCTCCACACGACTCGTTGCAGAGCAAAAAAAGTTGCAAGTAGAAACCGAGTGAGTTTCCGCTTGCAACTTTTTCGTGACCTGATGGCGACTCTACCAACTGTCAGGACCAAGGGAGGGAGGTGATAGCATAAAAAGCAGTCGTATCGTGCCCTTGAACATAGTCGTACGCCTCCGTTTGCATGGTCGTTTTGTTGGTTCTATCTGAAGGAGCGGCTTGTTGCTCCTCGTCAAGAAAGAGGGAGTAGCACAAGACGACCACAAAGAATGATAACAGTAATGCCTTCATGTTTTTCTACTTTTTGCCCTGATGATGCGTTTGTGTACGAAACGTTGCATCGCGTTGGGTTATTGTGTAGAAAGCCTTTCGTCCAATCCCCACCAAAGCAGAGGGACGACTACACCTCCCCCTGCTCCTTTCTCTCCGGAACAAACGATTCGAACGTGCCGTCGGAGTAGAAGAGTAGGATTCGCTCAACTCCTCGGGCGATGGTTTTCGGTTGCTCGGGCAGCTCAGGAGTAAAGTCAACCGACGATTCGGAAGGTGTCGCTGCAGGGGGAAGGCCCACAAAGAGGCTGGGTGCCGGAGGGGGTGTCGTCGATTCCGGCGGCGTAGCTACCGGCTGTGAACCGCGCTTCATGGGTCCTTTTTCCATCAGTAGCCAATCCGGACTGATATCGGGGAAACGCTCCAAGATCTTTTTCATCACGTCTAGGCTCGGGTTGTTGCGCCCGGACGTGATATGCGACATAGCCGCACGCTGAATGCCTATCGCCTCAGCAAACTGTGATGCTGTAAACCCTTTTTGGGCCATCACTTGCATAATTCTCTCTCTCTCACTCATAATACACAATTGTTGATTTACACATCTACCATTTACCTTGTAAAATGGATATACAAAGATATATGGTAATTCGGTTTTTGGAAAGATACGATTGTATACTTCAAGCGATATGCATTCATATGTTATGAATATACAATTGTATTGATTGTACATATGGCTTGCGCATAGTGCAATGATATGGCCCGTATAAATCACTTTCCCATATCATCCATATTTGATTGATGACAAGCGCATTATTACTCCTCATATGCCTATCTATCCAGCTATACATGCTCAAGTACAGACTCCAACCCGATCTATATTTGAATAATCACTTGATTCATCATGCATAAAACGCTGATATATAGATATGATTATGCATTATATGAGGTGTAGATTGGTGTTTATCAGCATATATGTTGGACGTTGTTTGCATGTATAATCGTAGCAAAATGGCGTAACAATAGGAGAACGATAGTATACATCCGTACATCCCAACGAGAATTATAAAATATAACGGTGTAAACATCTATAAATCCACGTAATGCTGTATACAAATACACATGTATACATCAGCGGTTGTGCTATACTTGTATACTAACGACAAGATGGATGAGGGTGTGTTAGAAATATATCAGACGGCGGATTAGAAATGTGTTTTACCCCTTACGGAAATACCCAACGAGTTCCTCTGAACCATTCGCCAATAGGTTCTGAAGTGGTCTTCGATACATTCC
>ERZ773087.1238-NODE-1238-length-16875-cov-23.673662_pt1 | contig 16875 bp, 10 predicted proteins | sample MGYA00511375_ERZ773087 | MGnify/ENA primary metagenome ERZ773087 (study PRJEB29015, sample SAMEA2737995) | human oral metagenome | biome: human oral; feature: human-associated habitat; material: dental | place: China | collected 2063 ...
AATCATCGTTATGTTTATTGTAAATAATTGATTTTCAACTATAAAGTTACAAAAACATAATAAGATTACCAACTTTGTGCAGACTTTTCTTATCCCGAGTTCAGGTTAGTAATAAGTTGTATTTCATCTACGAACAATCTTTGGAAAAGATCTTTGCCGATGTAACCCTTGTCGTCGATCAGCTTGTCATATATTAATTTTACAAACACTTTGTATTCTAAGGGCTTACTATATTTTTCAGTAGGGCGTAGCGTATATTTTGCTGTCATATCGTTAAAAAACTTGCAGAAATCATCTGACATACAAAGTATTTCAGTATTTTTGGATAGAAAATTGGTAGCCCTTTATACAAGAGCATTCTGTGCGATTAGCTGATTTTCGGGTAACGATTTTTGCTATATTCTGCTATACTTTGCTCATAGGTACTCTTATAAATAGTAAAAATCCAAATTAAAAATGATTACGCACACAGATTGAACAATTTTATTTAGTATATTTTTAAATTAAATATTAAATTTGCATGTATAAAGAAAATCCCCTCGTAAAAGTGTTTCATTGAAACCTTTATGTGTTTTTTAATTAAATAGTGTACAATATTCTAATTTAAGCAATAGTATGATTAAGATAAATAAAACTATTTGGGATGTTGATTTTGATGATGAACAAGAAATCAAACTTCCTTTGTCTAATAGGCAATCAATAGCAATTCTATTAGGTGCAGGTTTTTCTGCCCCTAAAGGTTATCCAGTTGGCAATGACATGAATAAGAATTTGCTTAATTTCGACGATAGTACTCTTAATTTTGCACCCTGTGGAAGTTTGGCATCTTCAACAGATGGCACAAAACCATTGTTCCAGATGGATGGAGCCCTTAATAATCATCAAAAGTATTTCATTTTTTGTAAGCGTTTAATCAAAGAATACACAGAGGCGCATAGCGGCATGTTCGATTACGAACAGTTTTATGACTTTATAAAAACGGAGGAAGCAAAACAAGAACGTTATCAAAGGCTTTGTGATGATTTGCTTGACGATTGTGAGAGTTATGAGTACTATCTATCAAATATCTCACACATATATAACCAAATGGTAGCTCATCTGCTTAAAGACAAAACAGGCAAGTCTTGGTATGATGATGAACCATTCAAGATAAATTGCTATGATGGATATAATGGTTTCCTCACATACCTATCTGAGTTGAGTCGCAAGTTCATTGTTAATGTGCACACCCTTAACCATGACTTGTTATTCGAATCATTCAATAACACGGGGTTTATCAATGGAAACATATCTGATGGGTTTGACGAATATGGGTCTGAGTATTATGGCATACTTGAACATGAGCACAGAAACTACAATTGTCGATTAGAAAGATATACAGGTAGGTACAATACGTCGATAAGACTATATAAACTTCATGGAAGTATTGACTATGTACCTTTCTATCGAAGAGATAAAAATGGTTTTATGAAACCAGAGAAATATGTCAAAATAAAATGGGGAATAGGATCGGGTAATATTATCAAAGGTAGAAAATCCAAATATGGGTATGATGCCTCACCATTTGAATATCATGCAGACTTTCTGACTGGTACTACCTTAAAGATTAAAAGGTATGATGAAGCCTTGCTTTTCAAGAAGCTTTTTAAGAAATTCAGAAATAACTTATCAAAAGCAAACTTCTTGATTATCATTGGATATGGTTGTAAAGATAAAGGGATAAATGAAATGATAAAGGACAATTTCGATTACAAAAATAAACCTTCTTTCATTATTGACAAGTATGCTGGTGCTTCTGTTGAAACATTCGCTCAAAAAATTAATGCTAAAATTATTAAGGAATCTATAGATAGAATAGATAAAACATGGTTTATTTAAGGTTCTTCAGGATTTTGGAGTGATAGTGTTTAATATCTGATTATCAATAACTTTTATAATTTATATACTTTTACATCCCCTTTGTTTACTGATGTTAAAGAATACAAAGTACTAATTTAAAGGTTACGAAAGTTGTTGTTGTATCACATGGGTTATACACGCTACAAAATGCTTATAATGAACTATTTACAATTTTTTTTACTAATAAGTGGCATAAAGGATATTATCGCATCACTCGAAATTCCGGAAGAACATAAAAAATACCAAACCCGTGGTGGTTTGGTACTTCTTACTCTTGTATAGTACTATTATTATGGTAAAATAATTAGTTCAAGGCTATCAGATTTGACTTTCACTTTCAGCCAGTCATATAGCTGTTTTCTGTTGTCTTTGGCAAGTGTCTTGTTTGTTTTGATTATAGCCACGATGTGACTTTTAATTGAAGCAGAATCAACGAAAGACTCAGATGCTTTCGAAAGCATAATACTCTTTGCTGAGGGGCATACGACTTTAAGTTCTTCTCGCATGTCGTTAGCAAGTACTGGATAACGTGTATAAGAAGTTAGTTCCTTCTTTAGCACATCGTTGTTATATGCAAGTTCTTGCCATTCAGCCGTATTTTTTTCTCCTACCATCAACTGACCTTTATTCTTGTGCTGTAGGAGTAATAAGCTATCAGAGTTAGATCCTTGTATCACCTTTAGTACGTAGCCATCAAGCTGATAATTAGTCATCGTTTTTTGTGCTTTAGCTATCGAATCAGTTGATATCGGATTGCCCACCGCTACCACATGGAGGGTTTTGGTTTTTAGGTCGTATTGGTGTGAGAGAATGTTTGTTCCGCTATAATTAAGTTCCTTTGTAACGAAATTCTCTATGTTATTTTCAAATACACTTTGCTTAATGATGTTCCATGTCATGTAGCTTGCAGGGATAATTGTGATAATAATAATGCTAACGATGTAAAAATTTACTCGTCTCATTTTTTCACGATTGATAAACTGCTTTCTATGAAAATGCAGAAAGCGTACACCAAGACAGGTTGTAAAAGCAATGAAAACAGTATTGATGAAATAAAGATAAAAGGCACCAAAGAAGTAGGATGTGTTTTGTACGGCCAGTCCATAACCTGCTGTACAAAGTGGTGGCATTAAGGCTGTGGCAATGGCAACACCCGGCACCACGTTGTTTCTTCCTTTTGTTGACATAGCTAAGAATCCAGCAGCACCACCAAAAAGAGCTATCAATACGTCATAAAGGGTAGGCGATGTGCGTGCTAAGAGTTCGGATTGAGCATCCGTGATAGGTGAAAGTGTAAAGTAGATTGTTGCAGTAATAACGCTAATGAATGTACTTACCAAATAGTTTTTTATGGACTGTTTGAACAAGTCTAAGTCAGCAATTCCAAGAGCTAATCCCATACCGATGATTGGTCCCATCAGTGGAGAGATGAGCATAGCACCAATAATTACTGCTGTTGAATTGACATTTAAGCCTAAGGATGCAATAAATACGGCAAAGATAAGTATCCAGAGATTAGAACCTTGAAAGTTGATGCCATTAGTTATTTGTTTAATAACATATTTTTCGCCGTCTTTGTAAGGTAAGACATTGAAATAACTCTTAATTATCTGCCATAAAGTTTGATTGTTATTTTCCTGCATTTTGTTTTTTTGCAAAGATACTAAATTTAATGGAAAGTTTCAAGCAGTTTCTTGATTAACTATTAGGGAGTGGGCTGGTGTTTGTGAGCGTATATTCTTTTCGTTTCACATAAGAAAAAGATTGGTAAAGATAAGGCTCCGTTGTAGTGCACAGCCGATATGCAATTACGATAGTCCTATATATGAATAGGTGTTCTGATCAACAAAGAGCTAAGAGAATAAAAAAAAGAGTACCAAGAAAACTTGATACTCTTTTTATTTATGTTAGATTTTAGGATGCAAATTACTTGCCACCTTCCATCTTCTTCTTCAAGTCAGCGAGAACACCGAGGTCGCCGAGAGATGTACCTGCTGCAACGTTGTTGATAGCAGATGCATCATTCTTTGGCTTGTTCTGGCTTGCTGGACGCTGGCGACGTGGCTCTTCCTTAACCTCCTCGAATGTACGAGAGTGAGAAAGGATGATACGCTTAGTGTCCTTAACGAACTCGATTACCATGAATGGGAGAACCTCACCAAGTTGTGCCTGTGTGCCGTCCTGCTTAACAAGGTGCTTTGGAGTAGCGAAGCCCTCACCACCCTCGTTGAGAGTGATAACAGCACCCTTGTCCATAGACTCGGTAATCTTACCCTCGTGGATTGAACCTGGAGTGTAGATTGCCTCGTACTCATCCCAAGGATTAGACTCGAGCTGCTTGTGACCGAGGCTCAAGCGACGATTCTCCTTATCGATTTCGAGAACAACAACCTCAATCTCAGAACCCTGTGAAGTGAACTCAGATGGGTGCTTAACCTTCTTAGTCCAAGAGAGGTCGCTGATGTGGATAAGACCGTCAACACCTTCCTCAAGTTCTACGAAGATACCGAAGTTAGTGAAGTTGCGAACCTTTGCAGTGTGCTTAGAGCCTACTGGATACTTAACCTCGATAGCCTCCCATGGGTCTTCCTTGAGCTGCTTGATACCGAGAGACATCTTACGCTCGTCGCGGTCGAGTGTGAGGATAACTGCCTCAACCTCGTCACCAACCTTCATGAACTCCTGTGCAGAACGCAAGTGCTGGCTCCAGCTCATCTCTGAAACGTGGATCAAGCCCTCTACGCCTGGCTGAATCTCTACGAATGCACCGTAGTCAGCCATAACAACTACCTTACCCTTAACGTGGTCGCCAACCTTGAGGTTAGGATCCAAAGAATCCCAAGGGTGCTGAGTGAGCTGCTTGAGACCGAGAGCGATACGCTTCTTCTCCTCATCGAAGTCGAGGATAACAACGTTAATCTTCTGGTCGAGAGCAACAACCTCGTGTGGATCGCTTACGCGGCCCCAAGAGAGGTCAGTGATATGTACGAGTCCGTCAACACCACCGAGGTCAACGAATACACCGTAAGATGTGATGTTCTTAACAGTACCCTCGAGGATCTGACCCTTCTCAAGGTGAGAGATAATCTCCTTACGCTGTGCCTCGAGCTCAGCCTCGATGAGTGCCTTGTGTGAAACGACTACGTTACGGAACTCCTGGTTAATCTTAACAACCTTGAACTCCATTGTCTTACCAACGAATACGTCGTAGTCGCGTATAGGGTGAACGTCAATCTGGCTGCCTGGAAGGAATGCCTCGATACCGAATACGTCAACAATCATACCACCCTTAGTGCGGCTCTTGATGTAACCCTGGATAACCTCGTCGTTCTCCAGTGCCTTGTTGATATTCTCCCAGCTCTTCTGGAGGCGAGCCTTCTTGTGAGAAAGAACGAGCTGACCGCGCTTGTCCTCCTGGTTCTCAACATAAACCTCTACCTTGTCACCAGCCTTGAGCTCTGGGTTGTAACGGAATTCAGAAGCAGGGATGATACCATCGCTCTTGTAGCCGATGTTAACAACTACTTCCTTCTTGTCAACTGAAATAACAGTACCTTCAACTACCTGGTGCTCCTGGATCTTGTTAAGAGTCTCGTCATAAGCCTTAGTAAGATCGTTCTTACTTGCCTCAGCGTGTGCGCCGTTCTCGAACTCATCCCAGTTGAAGTCAGCTAAAGGCTGTACATTCTGGACGTCTTTGAAATTTGTCATAAAGTGTTTAAAAAATAATTTAATTAATAAAGTTCGACTTTATATTACCTGTAATATGGGCGTAGTTCGCCCATATCGGGTGCAAAGTTACGAATAATATTCTGTATATTAGTGCTTTTGCTTCTGTTTTTTTGTTTTTTTCTTTCTGCTTCCGAAAATATCACTCAATCTGTTGAAGTCTTTCTTCAGAATCAAACCTATACCCTGAGTTGTCAGAGAGTTACGTGTGAAGTAACGGTCGTTGGTTTGGTTATAGACACGGAAGGCTACGTTACCGCTTGGGAGGAGGAGGTAACGGATGTCGAAGTCGCCTATGAAGGACGATTTATCCTTGGTTACATTGTCTCGATAACCAAACTGTCCGTTGAAGAGCAGACGGTTGTTAAGCATGCTTCCTGAGAGTAGTCCTTCGTATTCTGCATTGTCGAAACCTTCATTACCTGTCGCAATATTTGCACCGAAGTTCCAGTTGTTATCCTTCACAACATTGGACAATACGGTGTTGATTTGTTGTGAAATTGTACCAGAGAGTAGACTCTGCATAGCAAGAGATGCACGACTTGGCGATTCACTGTCTCGTGCTGGATTGTTATTCTTGCTCTGTGGGTAAAAGCGTCCGACTGCTAAAAGGTAGAGTACTTGCTGGTTAAGCTCTTGCTCAGAGTTAAGGATAGAGCGTATCATCTGTTGTGCATCAGGCGAGAGCGTTGGGAGGTCGAGACCGAAAGAGACAGTCGGTGCACCTGGTGTTCCTTCGATGTTCAGCAAGCAGTTAACCTTTGTGTTATTGGATGTGAAGGACTTACCCATTCCAAGGTCGCCCAAAGGAACAGAATTGATGATATAGTTAGCTTTTAGATTCAACGCAGCATTGAACGGATCGCCACCGAAGGCAATCGTTGAACCCGGCTGGAAGATAAACTGTTTCTTAATAATATTCTGAATCGTGAGGTTATACTGTCCGTAGTCTACGTTATAGTTTCCAAAGAGTTGGAAGGCTCCCTTATTATAATAGGACGCACGAATCATACCCGAACCATTCAGACGGATATTGTCGCCAGTGGCATCATCAAGTAAGACACCAAGCGTAAGATTCGGATTTGAATGTACGAGGAAGTTGATGTGTAAGTCGCTCGGTATGTCTCTGAATTTGACGATATCCGATGCCTTCTTAGGAGCTGGTTTTGCCGCAAAACTGAGTGTGTCCGCAGCCTCAGGGATTAAAACTCCAGTGTTATCCTTTGGTACGTTAATCCAGCGAATGAAGTTACTTGTACTTGCATCATTGGTTGAAGAGGCATTATAAGTTATATAGGTGTTCTTTTCCGGTTCCATATCAATGTTCATTGTTGTTGAACCCGGTTCACCTTTTATATTACATTTGCCAGTTCCATATACCACACCCCAGAACGAGTCTTTCCCTTGTTTCTTAGGGAAGTTATAAGCTAAGAGGTTTTGTGCGAGGATATTGATGTCGAAAGTGAGGTGGCTAAGATTCTTGTGATGTAATCCACCTGTAACGATACCGATATGTCCTTGTGGGTCAGTAATAGTGTCGTTTCCAAAGATAATTTCGTTTGGAATGATGCGAACACGTGCGTCACGCATCTTATAGGTAACACCTGTTGGCTTTACATATACGCTTCCATGCACTTGCATGTCACCTTCAAGATTGATGGCACTAAGGGGTCCGACGACTTTACACCAGCCGTTTCCTTGCACTTGAATCTTGTCCATGAAAGAGCCACAGAAACTCTTTAGGAAGTAGAGATGCGTGTTATTGGCAAAGATAGGGAGGTTGATATAGCTTTTCTTAATGTCCACATAGCCTTGGATGTCTGTTCGTGTGCCATCACCAGGGTCAGCATAGGCATCGATATTAATCTTACCTTCTTTGTCATTATAGTTTGCCTCCGCAAAGAGCGTACCCATATCTCCGTCTTCAAATTGGAAGTCTTGCACCTCCAGTTTCGCTTGCATCTGTGGATGATGGAAGAATGACTTGATAGAAGCTGTACCAGAAGCCGTACCAGCAAACTTAACGCTTTGGAAGTCAACAAGGTTAAGAATGTATGGGACGTTGATATCCTTGAACCTTACAAGGATAGAATCGCTTTGATTTCCAGACGTCTGACCATTAGCAATGATATGCTGGTTGTGGTTGGAAAGCTCAAAGTGGTCGATGGTAAGATTGTTCCGATGATAAGAAATATCGGAAGGTTGCACTTGTAATGCAATGGAATCAAAGTTGATTTCCGATGGGTTGAGGTGCAAGCGAGTCTCTAAGTCGCCATGACGACGTGAGAAAGAGGCAATGCTGTTGACATTTCCGTATATAGGAGAAAGTCCCGGTATACGGAAAGAAATGTTGGAATTAACCGTATTGTTTGCAATCAATCCCTGTGCACTGATAAGGATATGCGGTCCTGTTTCTCCCTTTCGTTCACCAGAAATAGTGGTCTGCAAGCCTTGTGGCTCACTCTTAATATTCAAGACGAGATTCTTTATCTGGTGTCCTGAGTAGATTACATCAGGCGCATTGATGTGTAAGTCTATTTCGTTCTGGCGTTCTCTTACAAGTCCTGCGAGCCTTATAGCATGTGAAGAAACAATATTAGTATTCAGCAAACTATTGATAAACTTTGTGTCATTTAGGCGCAAAGTGAAAGCGTAGTTTGCCTTGCCAATGCCCATGTTAAAGCGTGGAGTTGGTGGGAAAAGGCTTGGGATATAATGCCCTAAGATACGTCTTATGCTTTGTGGGAGTTGGTTATAATCGTACTGTCCAGCGAGGTGTAGCTCACCAAAGTCAGTCTCTGCGTCAAGCGACTTACCCAAGAGTCCGTTGTTTGTCTTGATACTTACCCGGTTAAGGATAATGTTCTGACCTTCTCCAGTCATAGCAAAGTTGCTGACATCAAGGTTCCCTATGATATCATTCAAGCTCGCACCCTGTCCTTTAATCTTAGAAGTAAAGGAGATTGTTCTGTTGCCCAACGCCTCTGTTAACTGAAGTTTGTGTAAGTTGACGGCATCAGCAATGATTGAGATGTCGGTAGACAGTTTTCCTTTGTGTTGCATGAAAGCCATTATGTTGGCAGCTTTTCCGTCAATATTCAGCTTTCCATTAGGGTCGTTAATCGCTGCCTTACCTGTGAAAATATCGTTCTTATAGATTCCGTCAAGGTGAATATTCTTATAGGTATAGCCCTTATAATAGAAGGAGGAAACGTCACCCTTTGCGGCGATATAGGATAGGTTGGTATTGCCTTCCACCTTGATATTCGTACTTAACTTACCAAAGTCGTTATTGTCAAGTACTTTCGCAAGATTCAATTCGGTAGTGCTAACCGTTCCTTGGATATTCTTTCCGTGAATAACAGTAGCCAACTGAACGTTACCAGCATCTGTGTTTAACAGTCCCTTTGCTGTATATTTCCCCTTGTTATGGGCGAAGGTGCCACGATAGTAGATACTGCCAATGTTACTCAATGGCTTAGGGAGGGGTTTATGCGTAACTTTGGTAATGGATTGAAGGGTGTTTTTGCTAACCTTCAGTGGACTGAAAGTGAAGTCCCAAATAGGACTCTTTTGGATGTTTCTTACCCATCCTTTCGCCTTGATTTGAGTCGAAAGAGTCTGGTCAGAGACGTTAAGATGTTTTACCAACACAGACTGACTTGTACCTTCTGCATCAACTGTAGCAGTATAGTTAGTTGTCAATGGCTTTAATTCGGGTAGGATAGGGGCAAAGTCGGAAGGCTTTATTGCGGCTTTGAAGTCCTTGATGGTGTAGCGTAAGGTGCTGAAATCCAACTTCTTGTTATTGAACTTGTAGGTAGTAAATAACTCCTTTAGCGCAATCTTACTGTTAATCCCATCGAAGATAAAGTCACGTAATGTGGCTTGCTGCTGATTAGCTTTTAATTCAAAGGCCAACTGCTTCACCTCTAAACCTGAGGCCTCTTTGAAAGCCAATGCCCTAAGGTCAGCCCACACACTCGTGTCATCCAACTTGTTAAGAATGAGATAAGACGAAATGTCACTTACGTTGATATGGTTCAGATTCAGTCTGTTAGGCGTGGTAGGTGCATCTAAACAATCGTATTTAATGCTGCCGTGTCGAATCACAAGACTATTAATAGACAAGTGTAAAGGAGTGTGACTTGTTGTGTCCTTAGAAGCCAATGAATCCAATACAAATTGGAAGTTAGGTTTGGCATCCTTACTCGTTTTGTATAGTTCTGCCCGTAAGCCAAAAAGCTGTGCAGAGGAAATATTAATCTCACCTGTACGTAAGAGATGCCAGATGTCGACCCTTGCTCCTACTCGTGATGCCGAGAACATCTTCTTGTGACTTTGGTCATAGATGAGAATATCGTCTAATACGAAGCGATTGATAAAGCCTAAATCAATACGTCCTACGTGTACTTCTGTACCCAATTTGTTGCCCGCTACGTCGCCTACTTTTTGGGCAAAAAAACCCTGTACTGCTGGTATGTGCAGCAGTACGATAGTGGTTATGTAAAGACCCGCTATGGTCCATATAACCCATCGTATAATTGTTCTAAGTTTCTTCAATGCGTCTACAAAACTACAAAAAAACCATTTTATACTGAAATTATTATATCTAAATGTGCCAAATCTGCTTAAAATTTGCTACATTTGCAGAAAATAAGCTACGCTTGGCAAATGGAAAGTCACCTTTCTTTGCTCTCGCTTGCATTATTTTAGCAGAAAATAAGCTACGCTCGGCAAATCGAAAGTCTTCTTTCTTTGCTCTCGCTTGCATTATTTTTGGCAGAAAATAAGCTACGCTCGGCAAGCAAAGGATTGTTTACCTTATGTTTTGTGAAGCTTATTTAGGGTGGAAAATATTAAGATGAAATAATATAAAAATCGCTTTATCATTGTTATGGCAAATGTAATTAAGTTACGAAAGGGCTTAGACATTAACCTTACAGGACGCGCGCAGGAACAGATGTTACCTGTGAAATCATCTACGGAATACGCTTTGGTTCCAGATGACTTCCCAGGATTGACACCTAAGGTAACCGTTCGTGAAGGTGATCATGTCCGAGCTGGTGACCCATTGTTTGTTGACAAAGGGTGCACTGAAGTTAGCTTCGCTTCTCCTGTGAGCGGTACCGTCACAGCTGTTGAGCGCGGAGAAAGACGTAAAGTGTTGCGTGTGAAGATTGCTGCCGATGCGCAGCAGGAATATGCTGACTTCGGCGTGAAGGACGTGGCGGGTTTATCCGCTGATGATGTCAAGGCTTCATTGCTGCAGGCGGGATTGTTTGGTTATATCAACCAGCTGCCTTATGCTGTTGCTACACGTCCAGACACAGAACCAAAGGCAATTTTCGTGTCTGCACTTCGTGATAAACCTTTGCAGGGTGACTTCGAGTTTGAGTTGAATGGTCAGGAGAAAGACTTCCAGACTGGTTTGACAGCTCTTGCCAAGATTGCAAAGGTTTATTTGGGTATTGGTGCTAAGCAGTCGGCTTCTGCGTTGACTGGTGCAAAGGACGCGGAAGTAACTATTTTCGATGGTCCTTGCCCAGCAGGTAATGTTGGTGTACAGGTAAATCATATCGACCCAGTCAATAAGGGCGAAGTGGTATGGACTGTTGAGCCAACAGCTGTTATCTTCTTTGGTCGCTTGTTTAACACCGGTAAGGTAAACCTCACTCGTCGTGTAGCCATTGCAGGTAGTATGGTAAAGCAGACTGGTTATGTTGATGCCTTCGTTGGTACTCCATTGAAGCAGATTCTTGCAGACAACATCGCTGACGGTTGCAACGTTCGCATCCTCAATGGTAATCCTCTCACTGGTGTCATCGCTAATGAAGAGTCTGTGCTTGGTGCACATACTTCAGAGGTAACATTGATTCCAGAGGGTGATGATGTACACGAAATCTTCGGTTGGATGCTCCCTCGTTTCAAAGACTTCTCTACTTCTCGCAGCTACTTCACTTGGTTGCAGGGCAAGAAGGCGTATAATCTCGATGCACGTCTTAAGGGTGGAGAGCGTCACATGATTATGAGTGGCGAGTACGACAGAGTGTTACCAATGGATATCTACAGTGAGTACCTCATCAAGTCAATTATCTCTGGCAATATTGATAGCCAAGAGCAGTTGGGTATTTATGAGGTAAGTCCAGAAGACTTTGCACTCGCTGAGTTTGTTGATAGTTCTAAGTTACCTTTGCAGAAGATTGTGCGTGAGGGCTTGGATATCCTTAGAAAAGAGAATGCATAGGGGTCTTATGAGCCCACAATAACTTTAACTATAGTTTCAGAATAAGTTTCTCAGGATTTTATCAAGCTATGGTAATGATTCAAGAAACAGAAACTTTAGACTTTAAGAACCCTATAATAAAAGTATTATGAGTTTAAGAAATTATCTCGATAAGATACGCCCAAACTTTGAGGAGGGCGGAAAGCTTCACGCTTTCAAGAGTGTCTACGATGGTTTCGAGACGTTCCTTTATGTTCCTAACGAGACATCAAAGAGCGGTACTTCTATCCATGACGCTATTGACTCGAAGCGAATTATGAGTTTGGTGGTACTTTCATTGGTACCAGTGATGCTCTTCGGTATGTACAATATCGGCTATCAGAACGCTTTAGCAGCTGGTAAGTTGGCTGATGCTACCTGCTGGGGAATGTTCCTCTATGGTATGCTTGCCCTGTTGCCAAAGATTCTTGTGTCTTACATTGTCGGCTTAGGTATTGAGTTTGCTTGGGCACAGTGGAAGGGTGAGGAGATTCAGGAAGGTTATCTTGTATCAGGTATTCTGATTCCATTGATTATTCCTGTGACCACACCACTTTGGATTCTTGTGCTTGCAGTAGCCTTTGCTGTCATCTTCACGAAGGAAATCTTCGGTGGAACAGGTATGAATATCTTTAACGTTGCCTTGGCTGCACGTGCCTTCCTCTTCTTCTCTTATCCAAGTAAGATGACGGGTGATAGCATCTGGGTAGCAAAGGATTCTATCTTAGGTCTCGGCTATACCTTGCCAGACGGTTTCACAATGGCAACCCCATTGGGTGAGATTGCTCAGGGAACAAGTGTGAACGCATCTGTATGTGATATGGTATTAGGTCTTATCCCAGGCTCTGTGGGTGAGACATCTGTTATCGCTATCGCTATCGGTGCTGTAATCCTTCTTTGGACAAACATCGCCAGCTGGAAGACAATGTTGAGCGTATTCCTCGGTGGTACTGTGATGGGACTTATCTTCCATTCAACTGGTGCAACACCAATTCAGTGGTATGAACACCTCGTCTTAGGTGGTTTCTGCTTCGGTGCAGTATTCATGGCAACCGACCCAGTAACCTCAGCACGTACAGAGACAGGTAAGTGGGTATATGGTTTCTTCATCGGTGCGATGGCTATCATCATCCGTGTATTGAACCCAGGTTATCCAGAGGGTATGATGCTTGCCATCCTCTTTGGCAATATGTTCGCCCCACTCATCGACTACTGTGTAGTTCAGTCAAACATCAGCAAGCGCGCAAAGCGTGCTAAATAAATAAGGAGGACGAAGAAATGAAAACAAATAGTAATTCTTATACAATTATCTATTCTGCCATCCTCGTGCTGATTGTAGCCTTTTTGCTTGCTTTTGTGTTCCAAGCATTGAAGCCAATGCAGGATGCTAATGTACAGCTTGATCAGCAGAAGCAGATTCTCTTTGCACTCAATCAGAATCGTGATATGAGCAATGAGGAGGCTGTTAAACTTTGGAAGCAGATTATCATAGCAGATGATATCATCAATGCAGATGGTAAGGTCGTTGAGGCTGGAAAGCAGGGTGGCGTTGATGCCGGCTTTAAGTTGAATAGTAAGGATGCCAAGGAGGGCAAACTTGCTTTGTTCCGTTGCAAGGTAAACGGCGAGAATAAGTATGTTATCCCTGTTTATGGTAACGGTCTTTGGGGACCTATCAATGGTTTCATCGCTATCAATGGTGATAAGAGAACCGTCTTTGGTGCTTACTTTAACCACGAGAGTGAGACTGCTGGTCTTGGTGCTGAAATCAAAGACAACAAGGCATGGCAGGATTTGTTCAAGGGTAAGCATCTCTTTAGTGGAAACGATACTCAGAAGATAGCACTTGCTGTTGAAAAGAAGATCAAAGACCCATCTACGCAGGTAGATGCCGTAACAGGTGCAACACTTACCAGTAATGGTGTAACAGAGATGTTCCATTCAGACAAGGGTGGACTTCAGCCTTATGTTAAATTCCTGAACAGCAAATAATATTCTAATCTTTAGAACAATAAGAATATGGATTTATTCTCAAAACAAAATAGAGAGGTGTTCAGCAATCCGCTGAATCTGGACAACCCAATTATGGTCCAGGTACTCGGTATCTGTTCTGCCCTTGCCGTAACTTCACAGCTGAAGCCGGCGATTGTTATGGGACTTGCCGTTACCATTATCACGGCATTCTCTAATGTTATTATTTCACTTATCCGTAACACAATCCCTAACCGTATTCGTATTATCGTACAGTTGGTGGTTGTTGCTGCTCTGGTAACAGTTGTTAGTCAGATTCTCAAGGCTGTAGCTTACGACGTGAGTGTAGAGCTTTCTGTTTACGTAGGACTTATCATTACCAACTGTATCCTTATGGGACGTCTTGAGGCTTTTGCTATGACAAATAAGCCTTGGCCAAGTTTCCTTGATGGTGTCGGCAACGGTTTGGGTTACGCTATGATACTTGTTGTTGTAGGTGCTGTTCGTGAGTTCTTTGGTCGTGGCTCATTGCTCGGTTTCAAGATTCTCCCACAAAGCCTCTATGATGCAGGTTATATGGACAACGGAATGATGTCAATGCCAGCAATGGCACTCATCCTTCTCGGTTGTGTTATTTGGGTTCATCGTGCATATTTCTATAAAGAAGACAAGAAGTAATTATGGAACATCTTATTAGTTTATTCTTTCGGTCCATCTTTGTGGACAATATGATATTTGCGTTCTTCCTCGGTATGTGTTCATACCTTGCGGTATCTAAGAGCGTAAAGACTTCATTGGGTCTTGGTGTAGCCGTAACATTCGTGTTGCTTGTTACCACACCAATCAACTATCTTTTGCTGACTAAGGTCCTCGGTCCAGACTGTCTTGCAGAGGGTGTTGACCTTACTTATCTTAGTTTCATTCTCTTTATCGCTGTCATCGCTGGTATCGTACAGATTGTGGAGATGGCTGTTGAGAAGTTCTCACCTTCACTTTATGGTGCGTTGGGTATCTTCCTTCCACTGATTGCCGTTAACTGTGCTATCATGGGTGCATCACTCTTTATGCAGCAGCGTATCGGTCTTGACCCAGCAAGCACACAGTATATCGGTACTGTATGGGATGCACTTGTCTATGGTACAGGTTCTGGTCTTGGCTGGACATTGGCTATCGTGGCAATGGGTGCTATTCGTGAGAAGATGGAATATTCTGATGTACCAAAGCCTTTGCAGGGTCTTGGCATCACATTTATTACAGTAGGACTGATGTCAATGGCAATGATGTGCTTCTCAGGTCTTAAAATCTAAGTAAACAATGGGACAATTCATAACAATAAGTATTGTGGTATTCCTTATCACCATCCTTGTGTTGGTGATTCTCCTGCTTGTGTCTAAGAAGTATCTCAGTCCAAGCGGAAAGGTAAAGATAACAATTAACGGTGATAAGGAGATGACCGTTGATCAGGGTAGCTCAGTTCTGTCTACGCTGAATGAGAACGGTGTGTTCCTCCCTTCTGCTTGTGGTGGTAAGGGTAGCTGTGGCCAGTGTAAGTTGCAGGTAGTAGAAGGTGGCGGTGAGATTCTCGATTCAGAGCGTCCTCACTTTAGCCGTAAGGATGTTAAAGATCATTGGCGTCTCGGATGTCAATGTAAGGTGAAGGGTGATATGTCACTCAAGGTTCCTGAGTCTGTCATGGGCGTTAAGGAGTGGGAGTGTACTGTTATCTCTAACAAGAACGTATCCAGCTTTATCAAAGAGTTCAAGGTTGCTTTGCCTCCAGGTGAGCACATGGACTTCGTTCCTGGTTCTTATGCACAGATTTCTATTCCAGCTTACGACTGCATTGACTATGATAAGGACTTCGATAAGAACGATATCGGTGAGGAGTACCTCGGTCCTTGGAAGCAGTTTAACCTCCTTTCTCTGAAGGGAAAGAATCCTGAGCCAACTGTTCGTGCTTACTCTATGGCGAACTATCCAGCTGAGGGTGATATCATCACATTGACTGTTCGTATTGCAACACCTCCATTCCTGCCACGTCCGCAGGTTGGTTTCCAGAACGTACCAACTGGTATTGGTTCTACATACATCTTCTCTCTTAAGGAGGGTGATAAGGTGATGATGAGCGGTCCTTATGGCGACTTCCATCCTAACTTCACTTCTGGTAAGGAGATGATTTGGATTGGTGGTGGTGCTGGTATGGCTCCTTTGCGTGCGCAGATTATGCACATGACAAAGACCCTCCACACTCGCGATCGTAAGATGCACTTCTTCTATGGTGCGCGTTCACTCAGTGAGGCATTCTTCCTTGAAGACTTCTGGGAGCTTGAGAAGGAATATCCTAACTTCCATTTCCACCTCTCTCTCGACCGTCAAGACCCTAAGGCTGATGAGGCTGGTGTGAAGTATTACACTGGTTTTGCAGTAAACTGCATCCGTGATGAGTATCTTCAGCAGCACGAGGCACCAGAGGATTGTGAGTATTATCTCTGTGGACCTCCAATGCTTATCAAGACTGTTACAGACTATCTTGACAGCATTGGTGTTGATCAGGATGCAATCATGTACGATAACTTCGGATAATTCAATATCCTATTCAAATAAAGCGAGGAACCTTATTGGGCTCCTCGCTTTTTTGTTTTGGACAAGTAAAAGGACTTTTGGAAAGTGAAAGAAACTACATACAGACAAATAATATCTTGTGAACGTGTTATTCACTTTCAACAAAAGAATTACTTCCTGTATCAACGAATGATATTCTTCCTCCTTTAGCACACATACAGAATGACTGCTCCGTCAGCTTTTTCATCCCATTGATACTGTCTTTCTTTGTTGTTTGCTGCCAGCCTTGTGGCTGGGGAGTACACGGAGGATTCGGGGAACTACATTTGCAAACTCCAAAACTAGGGATATTTACCATCCCTTTATTATCACCTTCTGTACCAACAAGAGTATCAACCTGAACTCGGGATAAGAAAAGTCTGCAAAAAGTTGGTAATCTCATTATATTT
>ERZ773087.1250-NODE-1250-length-16761-cov-89.360230_pt1 | contig 16761 bp, 14 predicted proteins | sample MGYA00511375_ERZ773087 | MGnify/ENA primary metagenome ERZ773087 (study PRJEB29015, sample SAMEA2737995) | human oral metagenome | biome: human oral; feature: human-associated habitat; material: dental | place: China | collected 2063 ...
AGAACGGCGCAATGAGTTCCATCCATTCTTTCCAAGGGATGATGGATTCCATGGCTTCCAGAAAGGCTTCACGCCGTGTTGTTCTCTTGCGGTTTGCGTACTCCATGTCGGTAAAGGTTTGCTGCACCATGATGTTGCCTCTCTCTCGTCGTGTTGCTGTTTTCCTCTATTGTAATATTTCGGAGCTCAATCGTGCAACAAAAGAATTTTTCAGTGTTTCCTTAGAAGTAAGTCTTAAAAAACTCGAACGCCCATCGAATCCGTTTCCCATCCATGTGCGGTATGATCTCACTGTAACGGGAAGAGATCATGGTCTGCCGACAAAAAGGATGTGATTCATATGATGACAACGAACATGATGAAGAGAACCGCGATTGCCGCCCTAATCGGTGCCATGGGCTATGGCGTGGCGGGCGTTGCCGAGGTCTCCGCAAGTGCGCCCCGCGCAGATCAGCGCGTGACACCCGCGGCATTCGAGCGTCTTGACGGGCGTACGGATGTGCAGCAGCTCGCATGGGGGGAAAACGCAAGTCCCGCAAAGGCGGAAAGAAGTATTCACAGGGCAGCGTCAATACAGCGATTATTGCCGGTGCCGTCATTGGCGCGATCATCGCAAAGAATACGTGAGAATCTCCTGCCGCGCAGCGTCCTTTCCGATGGAGAGGACGCTTTTCTTGTGCATATATGATATAATGATCGTGATTACATGGATATGGAGGAACCGATCATGCACAAGGCAATCGTTGTCGTGGATATGCAGAATGACTTTATTGACGGGGCGCTCGGAACACCCGAGGCACAGGAGATGCTGCCGCGCCTCGTGGCGAAGCTCACAGGAGAGCAGGGGACAGCATTCATTTTCACCATGGACACGCACGGCGCAGACTACCTCGCGACCCAGGAGGGGCAGAAGCTACCTGTCGAACACTGCATCCGTGGCACGGTGGGCTGGCAGATCGCGGAGCCATTGCAGCCGTTTGTCCGAGAGGCGGCAGCCGTCGTCGAAAAACCCACCTTCGGTGCAACGAACCTCCCTGCCATCCTCGCGGACTACGACGAAATCGAGTTCGTTGGCCTGTGCACCGACATCTGCGTCATCTCCAACGCCCTCATCGCGAAGGCGTTTCATCCCGAGAAACGCATCAGCGTCGATGCCTCCTGCTGTGCGGGCGTCACCCCCGAGAGCCACAGGAACGCTCTCGCCGCGATGCGGATGTGTCAGGTGGAGGTGCACTGAGTGAGATTTTTGAAGGGACTTTTGCACGAAGTTTTTATCTGTGTGCAATAGTCCCTTCTGTTTTATTTCAGAATTTATGTTATAATAGGTTGAAAATTTTGATATAGGGATCACTGATAAAATGAAGTCCGTCAAGATGGCGCGGCTGAATTTATCAGTGCTTCCCTAAGTGACGCGGAAGTTTTGATGCATAACGAGGAATGAGGAGAGCACGAGGGCAGGCGTAGTAAAAAGCTGCGTCAACCGAAGTGCTCGACGATATGACAAAGTTAGACGCGAACCCCCCGCGTCCAACCGCAACGTAAGTGAGGCGCAACCTTTGATGCACAGCTAGGAATAAGGAGAATGCGAGCGCCGGCGTAGATAAAACCTACGTCAAGCGAAGCATTCGACGTAATGACAACGCTGTGCGCAAAGATCGCGTCTCACGCCTAATGGATGGCTTTCTTCTTGAACCTACCCCCTACGATGTCGTGAACCGCATTAATCGTGACAAATGCCTTCTCGTCCTTATCCAGCACGATTTCCTTGAGTTTATCGAGCTCCAGACGCGTGACGACGCAGTAGAGGACTTCCTTCGCCTCGCCCGTGTAACCGCCCGCGCCGTGCAGGAGGGTGACGCCGCGCCCGAGGCGTTCGTTGAGGGCGGCGGTCACCTCCTCGTGCTCGTTCGTGACGATCATGACGGCGTAGGACTCGTCGAGCCCCTTGAGCACGACGTCAATCATCTTTGCAATGACGAAGTATGCAAAGAGCGAGTACATAGCTTTATCCCAACCATACAACAGCCCTGCAGAACTCAGGATAAAGAGGTTGATGAACATGACGACCTCGCCGACGGAGAACTGCGTCCGCGCATCGAGGATGATGGCGACGATCTCCGTGCCGTCGAACGAGCCGCCCGTACGCATGACGATGCCGACCCCGAGCCCCGTCACGACGCCCCCGAAGATCGCGGCGAGGAACGGATCGCTCGTCACCGGCGGGACGGAATGCAGAACGCCCGTCCACACGGAGAGCATGACGATGGCAAAGATCGTCGAGAGCGCAAAACTCTTGCCGATTTGCTTGTACCCCATGTAGATGAACGGGATATTGTAGATGACGAGGAACGTGCCGAGCGTCATGCCCGTGATGGTGTGCGACATGATCGAAAGTCCCACGACGCCGCCGTCGATGACGTTGTTCGGAATGAGGAACAGCTCGAGCCCCGCCGCGGTGATGAGCGCGCCGATGATGAGCATCAGCATTTTTTTCACATAAAAGAGCGTACCGTGCTTCGGCTTGCCGGCGTGCGTATTTTGTGCAGTCATAAATCCTCCCGGATAATTTATTTTCTCATATATTATAGAGGAAAGAAAAACTTCAGGCAAGAGCGCGAAGATGAAAATGGTTTTCTTGACTTTGCCCCTACCCCGATATATCATAGCTGTATAAGGGGAATGTTAATTTTATCACGAAACCATCGTATGGGAGGGGATAATATATGATCTACACCGTCACGTTCAACCCCTCGATCGACTACATCGTACGGCTGGAACGATTCGCGCCGGGGGAAATCAACCGCGTGAACTACGAGCAGATCCTGCCGGGAGGCAAGGGGATCAATGTCTCCATCGTGCTGAAAAATCTCGGGCACGAGAGTACGGCGCTCGGCTTTACCGCAGGATTCACCGGGACGGCGATGCGGAAGATGCTCGCGTCGTTCGGGGTTGCGGAGGATTTCGTTCCGCTGGATGAGGGCTTTTCCCGCATCAATGTGAAGATCAAGGCGGAGGAGGAAAGTGAAATCAACGGGCAGGGTCCTGTCATTACAGAAGATGCACAACGTGCATTATTTGACAGGCTTGATCGCCTCAAAAGCGGCGATACGCTCGTCCTCGCTGGCTCGATCCCGAACACACTGCCGGACGATATGTACGAGCGCATCATGGAGCATCTATCGGGGCGCGGCATCTGCATCGTCGTGGACGCGACGAAGAACCTCCTGCGCCGCGTGCTGAAGTACCGTCCCTTCCTCATCAAGCCGAACAATCACGAACTCGGTGAGATGTTCGGCGTCGTTCTCAAAACGGACGACGAGATCGTCGCGCACGCAAAAAAGCTCCAAGAAGAGGGCGCGGAGAACGTGCTCATCTCGATGGCGGGCGACGGCGCAATCCTCCTCACGCGCGAGGGCGTGTTCTACCGCTCCGCCGCGCCGAAAGGGACGCTCGTCAACTCCGTCGGCGCGGGCGACTCGATGGTCGCGGGCTTCCTCGCGGGCTTGATGGAGTCGGACGGCGACTATGCGCGTGCGTTCTACATGGGCGTTGCGACAGGCTCCGCGTCGGCGTTCTCGGAAAACCTCGCGACGCGGGATGAGGCGTTGGAGCTGCTGAAAACGATCACCGTGTGATAAAAAGTTCTGTTCCGTCGCCGCTTGGCATTTGCCTTGCGAAAAAAGCAGGGCTTAAAAATCGCTGCGGCAAACGCCGCGCGGCACGCATTAGGCGGTACGTTTTTTGCGCCCACGATGATGGGGGAGCATAGCTTCACGGCAGTTTGTATCATGCGGCGAAGGGCGTCCGATCGCCGCCGCGGAGCATTTACCCCGCAAGGGGCGGCGCGGCATGTATTCCCGCCGGGTTTTGACATGTGAGACCGACGCTTTGCAGCCTCGCCGCGCAGCGGCGTAAGGGCTGTGCGTCGGAATCGGCTTTATGACGCACGCGGTCTGCCGCGTCGTTTGCGCAGCGGCAAGACGGATGCCCTAAGCCGCCATAAAAATATTGAAATGCAGACCGATGAGAAAATCTCGTGATTCTTAAACGACTAACCCGGTGTGAGGCAGAAGTTTGGATGCATAGCTAGGAACAAGGAGGGCGCAAGGGCAGGCGTAGATGAAACCTACGTCAACCGCTGCGCCCGACAAAGTGACACCGCTAGGCGCCAAAATCCTGCCTCACAGTCTCAAAGGAGGTTTCATTTTGACTATTAACGATCTGCTCAAACCCGAGAGCATCGCCCTCGGCATCACCCCGCCCGCCTCAAAGGAGGCAGCCATCCGCCTGCTCGCGGACTACATGGAAAAGGGCGGCAATCTCAGCAATAAAAACCAGTACGTCAAAGACGTGCTCATACGCGAAGAGAGCGGCACAACGGGGCTCGGCGACGGCATCGCGACACCCCACGCCAAGAGCGCGGGCGTGCGTACGGCGGGGCTCGCCGCGATGACCGTTCCGGACGGCATGGACTTTGCCGCGATGGACGGCAACCCGAGCCGCCTTTTCTTCATGATCGCAGCGCCCGATGCGGCGAACGACGAACATCTCGCGATCCTCTCGAAGCTCGCGACGATGATCATGGATCCCGACTTCAAGGAAGCGCTCATCGCCGCAAAGACGGTCGAAGAGTTCCGCAAACTCGTCGACGATAAGGAAAACGACCGCTTCGTCGCGCCCTCCGCCGCAGAGGAGCCCGCAGCCGCCGCCCCCAAAGCCGACCACATCCAGATCCTCGCCGTCACTGCCTGCCCGACGGGGATCGCACATACCTTCATGGCGGCGGAGAGCATCGAACAGCACGCGAAAAAGCGCGGTCTCACCGTCAAGGTTGAGACGAACGGCTCGGCGGGCGTGAAGAACGTCCTCACGGACGCGGAGATTGCCGCCGCCGACGGCATCATCGTCGCGGCGGACAAGCAGGTCGCCATGTCCCGTTTCAACGGGCGGCGCGTCGTCATCACGAAGGTCGCGGACGGCATCAACAAGGCGGACGAGCTCATCGACCGCGCGCTCTCCGGGAACGCGCCCGTCTATCACGCCTCCGGCGCAGACGAGACCGAGGGCGCGGACAATGTCGAGGATGAGAGCCTCGCGCGCCAGATCTACAAGCACCTCATGAATGGCGTCTCGCATATGCTCCCGTTTGTTATCGGCGGCGGCATTCTCATCGCGCTCGCCTTCCTCTTTGACGATTACAACAGCATCGACCCCGCCAATTTTGGATCGAACACGCCGCTCGCGAAGTTCTTTAAGGACGTCGGCGGCGCGTCGTTCGGGTTTATGCTCCCCGTCCTTGCGGGATTCATCGGCATGTCGATCGCCGACCGCCCGGGACTTGCCGTCGGATTCGTCGGCGGCGCGCTCGCAGGATCGACGGGCACCGGTTTCCTCGGCGCCCTGCTCGCGGGCTTTGTCAGCGGCTACACGGTCAACTTCCTCAAGAAAGTCTTTGCATCGCTACCCGCCTCGCTCGACGGCATCAAGCCCATCCTGCTCTATCCGTTCTTCGGCATCCTCATCATGGGGTTCATCTCGCTCTTCATCATCGCCCCGCCGGTCTCCGCGATCAATCAGTGGCTGATTGCGACCCTCGGCGGCATGGATCCCTCGGCGCGCGTCTTGATGGGCGCTGTGGTCGGCGGCATGATGGCGATCGATATGGGCGGTCCCATCAACAAGGCGGCATACGTCACGGGCACGGGGCTCCTCGCCTCGGGCGAATTCCACGTCATGGCGGCGGTCATGGCGGGCGGCATGGTGCCCCCGCTTGCGATCGCACTCTGCACGACGTTCTTCAAAAACCGCTTTACCGAAAGCCAACGAAAGGCGGGTCTCACGAACTATGTCATGGGACTCTCGTTCATCACGGAGGGCGCGATCCCGTTTGCCGCCGCCGATCCCGTGCGCGTCATTCCCTCCATGGTCGTCGGTTCGGCACTGGCGGGTGCGCTCACCATGGTCTTTGACTGCACACTGCGCGCCCCGCACGGCGGCATCTTCGTCGTGCCGACCATCGGCAACCCGCTGATGTACCTCCTCAGCATCGCCGTCGGCTCCGTTGTGGGCGCACTTCTCCTCGCCCTGCTCAAAAAGAAAATTGATGCGTAAAAATCGTTTCGAAAGATAATACAAAAACGACCATGACACCGCATGTGTGTCATGGTCGTTTTGTATTGAAAGTTTTTCAGTGTTTCTCCGCGTGGAACTCTTCGCCGCTCCACGCCTCGATGCCGCGGCGATCGGGGAGGACGGCGGGGTCGAATATCGGATTTTTCCCGGCGGCTTTTTGCGCGAGATAGTCGCGAAGCGCGATGCGCGCATACGGGGCGAGCCGCAGGATGGCGTAGAGGTTCGTCAGGCAGATCATCGCCATGAAGAGATCGGCGAGGTTCCACACGAGCCCGAGCGCCGCGATGCAGCCGAAGAACACCATCGCGACGACGGCGAGCCGATAGAAGAAGAGCGTCGTTTTCGTATTTTTTCCAAAGAAATGGATGTTGATTTCGCCGTAGTAATAATTGCCCACGACGGAACTAAAGGCAAAGAGGAAGATGAGCACGGCGAGCAGCGCCGACGCGCCAACGCCAAAGACGCTCGCGAGCGAGTCCTGCGCGAGCGCGATGCCCGTCACGCTGTCGTCGCCGATGCGGTACTGCCCTGTGACCAGCACGATGAACGCGGTCGCAGAGCAGACGACCCATGTGTCTACATAGACGCCGAACGCCTGCACGAGTCCCTGCTTTGCAGGATGCGTGACATTCGCCGTCGCCGCTGCGTTCGGGATCGAGCCTTCACCCGCCTCGTTGGAGAAGAGCCCGCGGCGGATGCCCGTCAGGATGACCGTGCCGATGCCGCCGCCGACCGCCGCCTGCGGACTGAACGCGTCGTGCAGGATGAGCGCGAACATGCTCGGCACGGCGTCAATATGCATGACGACGATCACGAGTGCGATGAGGAGGTAAAGCCCCGCCATAAAGGGAACAAGCAGCGTCGTAAAGCTCGCGATGCGGTGAATCCCGCCGAAGATGAACGCTGCTGAGAGTGCCGCAAGAATGCCGCCCATGACCCATGTGTCGATGCCGAATGCCTTCTCCATCGAGAGCGCGATCGTATTCGCCTGCACGGAGACATAGATGAGACCGAACGTCACGGAGATGAGTACGGCAAACAGCTTTGCAACAGCCGGCTGTCCGAGAGCATTTTGAATGTAATATGCCGGCCCCCCGTGAAAGAGTCCATGCCCGCGCGGGATTTTATAAATCTGCGCGAGTGTGCTCTCGACGAATCCCGTCGCCGTCCCAATGAAGGCGATGACCCACATCCAAAAGACAGCGCCGGGTCCGCCCGTCACGATCGCGATCGCTACGCCCGCGATGTTGCCGACGCCGACGCGCGAGGCGGTGCTGACGCAAAACGCCTGAAACGACGAGATCGCCTTGCGTCCGCTCGGTCGGCGCCCCAGATCGCCCGCGAGCAGGCGCACCATCTCCGGCAGCGCGCGCAGCTGCACCACGCCCGTCGAGAGTGTGAACCACAGCCCCGATCCTACGAGCACAACGATGATGATATACGTCCATAGAAAGTTGTTGACCGCATCCACGGCGGCATTCAGCATGTCCATCGAGTCACCCTTTCTCATACAATAGCATTCATCTTAATAGAAAGGGGCGTATTTTGTCAAATTGCATTTCTGTATTCTTTTGTGCACATGGAAATTATTTTTATTGTATCTATTGACGTTCTATATTGTGTGTGTTATACTCCATTTTGTAATCAAGATGATTTCAAAAATCATAAACGTTTTGAGATGGGGGTACATCATATGAAAATTGCAGTTGTTGCATCGAACGGCAAGGCATCGCAGCTGATCATCAAAGAGCTGCTCTCGCGCGGGCACGAGGTCACGGGATTTGCGCGCAGCGCGAACCGGAGCGCGGTGAAGAATTTCGTGCAAAAGGATATTTTGGAACTCACGAAGGAGGATCTCGCGGGATTTGACGCCGTGGTGGACGGATTCGGCGCGTATACGCCCGACACACTGCCGCTGCACACGAAGACGAGCCAGCATCTTGCCGATCTCGTCGCGGGAACGGATACGCGGCTCTACATCGTCGGCGGAGCCGGCTCGCTCTACGTCGATGCAGCGCACAAGACGCAGCTCCTCGATACGCCCGACTTCCCGGCAGAGTTTTATCCGCTCGCAAAGGCGCAGACGGAGGAACTCGCGGCGCTGCGTTCGCGCAAGGACGCACACTGGATCTTCGTCAGCCCCGCGGCGGACTTCGCAGAGGACGGCGTGCGCACGGGTAAGTACAAACTCGGCGGCGAGGAGCTGACGCTGAGCAGCGCGGGCGAGAGCGTCATCAGCTACGCGGACTACGCCGTCGGCATGGCGGATCTCATCGAGAAAAACGACCTCTCGCAGATTCGCGTCTCCCTTGTTCAGGCGTAATATATAGAAAAGTTCTAGGGCTGCTGCACAAGCTTGTGCGGCAGCCCTTTTCCTTTGCAGCGTATCAGTTTTATAATGCAATCAGATGCCCGCGCCATATCTACACCTGCGGGAAGAGCAGTTTACGCGGATCGAGTCCGTAGCGCACGACAAGCCCGGCATTTGCCGCCGCATCAACGGCAGCGGAGCAGCTGCCCTCGCGCGTCGTGATATAGATGTCTGCGGCCTCCAGCACGGCGGAGGAGAACTGCGATCCGCCCCCGGTCGTATGCATATAAAGATGCGGCGCCGCATCGCCGAGCTCATCAAGACGCGCCTGCACCGCCGCAAAAAATTGGGGATGCCCGTCCTCCTCCGGCACGGCGATCATGAGAAGGACGGGATCCGCCGCGGTATAGGCGGAGAGATACGTTCCGATGAGACGCGGCCAAACGGCGTGCTGCTCGGGCGCATCGAAATCCGGGATAAAATAATAGCGCAGAATCCCCTCTTTCCCTTTGACAAGCATCGACGCGACGGTCTCATCCGGCGGTGTTTTTTGCTGTACGCCCGGATCAAAGCGATCGAGGAACCCCTTCATATCGTGATTGAAGAGGGGGATGTACTCCTTCACCTTTTCATGCGGCCAGTGCCACCACCGGATGCGCAGGAGGCGCGCGATTGTTTCCGTGTCGAACCGGTATTTTATGATGCGCGCAGGATTGCCGCCGACGATTGCATAGGGCGGGACGTCCTTCGTCACAACCGCCCCCGCCCCGACGACGGCACCGCTCCCGATACGCACTCCACCGAGGAGCAGCGCGTCCGAGCCGACCCACACGTCACTGCCGATGATCAACTGATTGCGATTAACCACCGCGGAGCCGGGATTGATATTCGTAAGTTCCGCCGCATCATCGCCCGTGAGCATATGCTCCGGGAACATCGTCAGGCATCGATAGTCGTGGTTGCCCGCAATGGAAAATTTCAGGCGATGCGCAAGCGCCGTATAGCGCCCGATGAGGATGTGGCAGTCCATGCTCGCGGCGTCAAGCGTTCCGCCCACGAGATACGACATTGCACCGAACGTAACCAGCGGTGTTTTCGAATTTGGGGAAAGGATTTTACACTCGTTGGGCGCGAAATCCATTAACGTGAAATCCATGTGCATCGCCTTCCTTATAATTTCTGATATCCGCATCATATCATAAATCAGATGCCCCCGCCATATTGCGCAGAGATTCATTCGCCCGCGCGTGAAAAATATGCTATAATCGCCGTATCAGAACGGTATATTTTACCGCCGTCCGCGGCGGAATATAGATCTTGGAAGTATATGTGATGAACTGTGAAGAATATCTCGCGCGCGCCCCGTCGCTCCGTCCCATTGCGCGGCAGGAGGAAGCCGTCTGGATCAATCCGCGTCTCGTCCCGTACGACGTGACGAAGGGCGTCTCGGAGCTTGTCGTCTCGGACGCGGACATCGCGGACGCCGCCGCCCGGCTCAAGCGATTCGCCGCGTTCTTTCGCCGCGCGTTCCCGGAGACGGCGGAAACGAACGGCATCATCGAGTCGCCGCTGCGCCTCCTGCCGCATTTGCAGAAGAAACTTGCGGAGACATACGGCGCCAAGATCCCCGGCAAACTTTACCTCAAGATGGACAGCCACCTCGCCGTCGCGGGATCGATCAAGGCGCGCGGCGGCATTTACGAGGTGCTCAAGCACGCAGAAACGCTCGCAATTGATGCAGGACTTATCACCCCGGACGACGATTATGCAAAATTCGCCGAAATGAAGGAGTTCTTTTCAAAATACATGGTGCAGGTCGGCTCGACGGGCAACCTCGCGCTCTCGATCGGCATCGTGAGCGCCGCCCTCGGCTTCCGTGTCCGTGTGCATATGTCCGCCGATGCGAAGCAATGGAAGAAAGACCTCCTGCGCGCGAAGGGCGTCGAGGTCATCGAGTATGACGACGACTTCGCACGCGCTGTGCTCGAGGGACGCCGTGCCTCGGAAGCGGATCCCATGAGCTATTTCGTCGACGACGAGCGATCGCGCGACCTCTTCATGGGATATACAGTCGCAGGGGCACGTCTGCAGAAACAGCTCGAGGAAATGAATATCCCCGTCGATGCCGATCATCCGCTCATCGTCTACATCCCCGCGGGCATCGGCGGCTCGCCGGGCGGCGTCTCCTATGGACTCCGCCGCATCTACGGCGACGATGTGCACGCGTTCTTCGTCGAGCCGGCGACCTGCCCCTCCGTCCTCCTCGGCATGGCGACGCAGGCGTTCGAAGGTGTGAATGTCCACGACTTTGGCATCTCGGGACGCACCGAGGCGGACGGGCTCGCCGTGCCGTGTCCCTCGGGCTTCGTCACGCGCCTCATGACGAATCAGGTCGCGGGCATCTTCACCGCCATCGACGCGAAACTCTATGATTATCTGCGCCTTCTCGACGCGAGCGAGGGCGTCCGCATCGAGCCGTCGAGCTGCGCCGCATTTGTCGGGCCTCTGAACCTCCTTCGCCTGCCGGACGCCGCGGCATACTGCAAGGCGCACGACCTCACTCCCGCGCGCCTTGCAAACGCGACGCAGATCGCATGGGCGACGGGCGGCGGCTTCGTCCCCGAAGAGATGTGGACGGAGTACCTCGCGACGTATCAGTAAGAGAAACCATATACACCCCATATACAAATCAAGGCTTTTGATCAGCACAATGCATTGCCGATTAGAAAGCCCTGTTTTTATATTTTTTGATCGTAAGTGCCCCCGATGACACCACTCGCATACGCTTCAACTTGAATTTTATGTTTTGCTGTGTTATTATCACAAAAGTATAACATAGGAATCGGGCGCATGTTTTGCCCCGGCATAATAGCTTCACGTTATGCAAGAAAGGTTCTGAAAGCAATGTCTATCCGCGTCAAACTCCTCTCCATTCTCATCACGCTCTTCGTCTTCATCGTTGCGCTCGTGGGATTCAACTTCCACACGTTCGACCAGCTCAAGGGCGACTCGCCGATGGTGAACGCCTCCGGCTCGCTGCGCATGAAGGCGTATCAGCTCTCGTGGCTCTCCGCGCGTCTTGTCTCGGCGGACGGCGCGGACGCCGATACGATCCGAAAAAATATTGAGGAATTTATCGCCCAGTACGACAAGATCCTCAAGGGGCTCGATGCGGGTGATCCTGCGCTGAACCTCACGAAAACGGACGACCCCGCCGCACGCGCGCAGCTCGACGCGATAAAACCGCGCTGGGAAGCCTATCGCGCGCAGGTCACCGCCGTGATGAACGCGGACAGCCTCGAGGCGCGCGCAGCGGCGGACGCCAAGGTCGCCGCCTCCGTCGCGGACTACGTTGCCGAGGTCAATAAGCTCGTCGGGGCGTACGACGCCGCAAGTCAGGAAAAGGTCGCCGCCTCCAAGACCGTACAGGAGATCGTCATCCTGCTTGCCCTCATCATCGTGGGCGGCGCATTCTTCGTCATTTTCACACAGATTCTGCGCCCGCTCGCCATGCTGACGCACTCTTTTGCGGATATCGCAGAGGGGGACGGCGATCTCACACAGCGGATGCACGCCGAGCGCGACGATGAGATCGGGCAGATCGTGCAGTATTTCAACAAATTTGTCGCGAATTTACAGGCCATCATGCGCGGCGCACAGGACGCCGCCGAGCAGGTCTCCGCACTCTCGACGAACCTCTCGCAGGCGAGCAGCGAAAGCAGCCGTGCCGTCGAACATGTCGCGCACATCATTACGGATGTCGCGGGCGACGCGAACGCACAGAATGCAGACATGCAGGGGCTTGCCGACCGGGTCACTGCGATTGCGGGCAACATGGCGCAGATGCTCGACTATGCGCAGCATTCGTCCGAACTCTCGGTCGGATCGAAGGAGAACGCGGAAGCGGGACGTACGAATGTCAGCAATGTCTCGGCGCAGACGGATCGCCTGCGCGGCATCGTTGACGAGATGAACGAAAATGTCCGGACGCTCACCCAATACGCCGAGGACATCAACCAGATCGTCGACATCATCAAGGAACTCTCCGGGCAGACCAACCTCCTCGCCCTCAACGCCGCCATCGAGGCCGCACGCGCGGGAGAGTCGGGACGCGGCTTTGCCGTCGTCGCCGAAGAGGTGCGCAAACTCGCCGAGAACTCCGGCAATGCCGCCGATGAGGTGACGAAAAAAATCGCCGACATCCGCGGTCAGGTCACGCAGACACGCACGGCAAACGACACGCTCGTGCGCGAGCTTGATGAGATCATCGCCGTCGTGAAAGGGCTCACGGGCGCTCTTGACACCATCCTGGAGAGCTCGCGCGCCAGTGCCGACGCCGTTGCCGAGATCAGCGCGCTCAGCCGCTCGACTTCGTCCGATACGAAGGACATGGAGACAACGACGCAGGGCGTCGCAAAGAGCGCCACGCATATCGCGAGCCTCTCCGAGGACTCCGCCGCCGCCATCGAGCAGCAAACAGCTTCCATCGAAGAATTCACCGCCACCGCCGAAAACCTCGCACAGCTCGCAGCGAACCTCGAGGGGCTTGTCGGCAAGTTTAAGGTATGATATTGCAATCGTCCGACACATAGAAAAGAGCGCAGGCAGCAATGCCCGCGCTCTTTTCTATGGCAGAACAGGTTCGCGTATCAGAGCTCCTTGGTCAGCCAAATGCCTTTGCCGATGCGATACTGTGTCAAGAGCATCTTGAGCACCTCGTCGATGAGCAGCGCGCCCCATATCCCATAGAGCCCCATCCCGAGGGGAAAAGCTAAAACATATGCGATGCAGGAACGCAGAATCGCGCTGACAAAGAGCGAATACTGCGCGATGAAGCGGTTGTCCCCCGCCCCGCGCAGCGTCCCCGCGAGCACCTGCGCCTGCGTCTGCGGCACGATGAGAACGGCGACGATAGCGAGGATGCCCGCGCCGAGTGTGATGGCATCCGCATCGGCAGTCATCGCGGAAAAAATTATCCCGCGCAGCAGCAGAATCGCGGCGGCGACAGCAAGCGAGATGATAAACCCCGACTTTTGCGCCGCTTTCATATAGAGACGCGCGAGGTCGCGGCGTTTCTCCCCGAGCTTTCGCCCGGCAAAGGACGCGCTTGCCGTGCTCATTCCTAGCCCGAAATAATAACAGGATGATGCAGTAGTGGTGCGTCCCGACGGCGACCGTGCCGAGCTCGGCGATCAGGCGGGCAAAGACGAGCAGCCCCATGCGCTCGAAGATCTGCTCCAAAAAGGAATTCGTGCCGACCGCCAGCACCGGAGTCAGGGTTTTCCGCTCGAAGGCAAATGTCCCCTGCCCGCGCAGATCGACACCCTCCTGCGGGTGTCGGAGCACTGCATAGAGGAGGACGAGGAAGATCACCGCTTCCCCGATGATGGTCGCGATCGCCGCGCCCTTGATCTCCATCCGCGGGAAGCCGAACGCGCCGAAGATCAGCACATAGTTCAGGCAGACGTTGACGAGGTTCCCCGCAACGCTCGCCTGCAGGATGATCTTCGTTTGCCCGATGCCGATCTGTACGGCGGTGAGGATCGCCGACATCGCCTTGAAAAACAGCGCGCCGATCAGATATGTGAAGTAGACGAGCGCATAGCCGATATATTCGTCGTTCGCGCCCATGAGCCGCAGAATCTCTTCGCGGTATATATAGCCAAGGCTCGCCAGCACGGCGTAGACGAGAACGGTCAGCGCCAGCGACTGCTTGATGCAGCTGTTCAGCGAGAGATAGTCGCGCGCGCCCTTTCTGCGTGCAGTGACCGCCGTGACCCCCGTGCCGAGCGCCTTTCCGAACATCTGCATGAGCATCTTCGGCTGACTGACGATCCCGATCGCCGCCGCCTGCGCGATGCCGAGGCTCCCGACCATGACGAGATCCGCGAGCAGAATGAGGTTGAGAAAGATGCCCTCGAGCGCCGTCGGCCATGCCACACGCCAGTAATCGCGGTACAGCGCCTTTGCCGGCGGCATATTGCCCTGTTTTTCACCTGCATCCAAATGGGATTCGAGTGCAAAGAACCGTGCGATCGGATTCATGTCCCGCTCCTTATACTTCCCTGCGGCAGTCTTACTCGCAGGGCGAAATAGGAACCGTCACCGTATGCCCTGCGGCAGTCCGGCAGAATTCCACGTTCATGCGGTACACATCGCGGAACATGCGCTCCGTGAGGATGTCCTTGACAGCGCCCTCTGCGTACAGCTTCTTTTCGTGCAGGACGACGACCTTATCCGCGGCGGATGCGAGCAGGGACGCTGGCACATCAACTCAATCGAGACGTTTGACGACCGGCTGGCGATCGGCAATGTGAATTCCGCGCTCGGTAATTTCCTGCTGCCGGTCTACGTCGATTTTATGCGCGCCTATCCCCGGATCTCGATCCATGCCGCGATCGGGCATTCATCGGATATTTTGCAGCAGCTCGCGGACGGTCTGATCGACGTCGCGATCAGCTATCGCCTCCCGAAAAGCAAAAAGATACGCAGCTGGATCTGCGTTGACGAGGACTTCGTCTTTGTGGTCGGGCGTAAGGATCCCCTGGCGGAATATGAGAGCATCCATGTCAAAGGGCTCGCGATCACGAGCTTGATCATGCAGGATTGGGGCGGGGCATTTTCCGAGTGGTTCCACAGCATCATTCCGGCCAATCGGTTTTCCGGCTGCTATATAAGCAGCACGCCCGCGCTGATGGCGCTGGTCAAAGAAGGTCTCGGCACGGCGATCGTCACACGATCCACGGCGCAGACATTTCTCACGGAGGGTTCGGTGCGGGAGATCCCCCTCATCGGCGACCCGCAGCCGCCGCGCTGGCGCACCTATATGTCGATCGCTGCCAAACAGCTGCACCGGCCGGCAATCGAAAAATGGATCGGCGTGATGAAGAAGAACGGAATGCTTTTGGATGCGTGCATTTGACGCTGAACCGTGCTATACTCACACCATGGGGATCAAGCAACAAAAGGGGGATGCACCATGAGTTCGTGGCTTTTCTATGCGCTGCTCTCGGCACTGTGCGCGGCGTTCGTCTCCATCTTTGGCAAGATGGGCGTTGCGGGGCTTGATACAAGCGCCGCAACGGCGGTGCGCTCCGTCATCATGTCGGTCTTTCTCGTAGGCGTTGTACTCGCAGAGGGACATGCCGCCGACCTGCCGACGGTCTTTGCCGATAAAAAGGCGCTTCTCTTCGTCGGGCTCAGCGGCATTGCGGGCGCGCTCTCGTGGCTCTTTTACTTCATGGCGCTCAAAAACGGCGACGTCACACAGGTCGCGCCCATCGATAAACTCAGCGTCGTCTTTGCCGTCCTCATCGCCCTGATATTTTTCGGCGAGCACGTCAGCCTCATGCACGGCATCGCCATCGCCCTGATCGCGGCGGGCGGTCTGATGCTCGCCATTTTTCCATGAGATTTTATACTTAATACATACCGCACCGTATTGGTGCGTTTTTTGTACAAAAACAACCCGCAGCGAAGAATTTAGACATTCTTTTTCCTTTGTTTACGAATTGTTTATACCTCCCTCCTATACTATAACCATCGACAGGGCGAGCACATCCCGCCCGACCGGAACAAAGTCATTATCATATAGGAGGAATACATCATGGAAATGGAAAACATCAAAAATGCAGCATCGGGTATCGTCACGAAGTCGCGTCTGAAGAAACTGGGCGCGCTCCTCGTACTCGCGGCAGTCGTCACCGGCGGCGCATCGTACTACATGCACGAGCAAAAGATCGCGCATCGCACCGCCGCGGCCGCCGCACGGAGCGCGATGATCACCGCACAGGCAGAGCGCGAGAACGTCAGCCTCATCTCCGAGACGGAGGCGCGCTCGATCGCCGCAGCGGCAATCGGAAAGGACGAGAGCGCGCTGACCTTCCGCCGCGTGGAACTCGCCAATGCCGCCGACCGTGACGAGAAACGCGACAAGCACGACAAGCGCGATCAACACGACAAGGACAAAAAGCATGAAAAGGGAGAAAAACACAAAGAACGCCGTGACCGCGGCGACGTCACCCCCGAAGATTACTTCCGCCTCGTAGAGGCGCAGCGCGATCGCGGCATCGCCGCACAGGCGGCAAATGCCCCCGCTCCGCAGCCGGCAGGAGCTCCCGCAGCGCCGCCGCAGACCACCCCTGCGGATGCCGCACAGCCGCACGTCGGCGTCCCACCGATGCACGGCGCCGCACCCGCCCCGCATATGGCCATGCCCGACGCGCGCCCCGCTTTCCTGCCCGTCTATAACGTCACCTGCACCGACGGCACGGTGAAGTACAAAGTCCGCATCGACGCCGCAACCGGCAATGTGCTCT
>ERZ773087.1253-NODE-1253-length-16696-cov-4.589087_pt1 | contig 16696 bp, 19 predicted proteins | sample MGYA00511375_ERZ773087 | MGnify/ENA primary metagenome ERZ773087 (study PRJEB29015, sample SAMEA2737995) | human oral metagenome | biome: human oral; feature: human-associated habitat; material: dental | place: China | collected 2063 ...
AAAACCGTTGAGGTGTGAAAGCCTCCTGGGGTTCGAATCCCTATCTCCCGGCCACAACCACTCTTAAAATATATCTTCAGATATCTGTATTTCAGCATTTTTAAGCAGCCTATATCACCATATTTTCGTCTCAAATTTCGGACGATTTTATTTTGTTACACCGAATTTGGATTTCTGTTACATCGTTTACTTATTAGATTAGGAGTTTGCAATGACTTCTAAATTAATAACTCGAATCAAAAATAGACCAAGCTACTACTATTTCGATAAGGCTTTGAAAAATGATAAAATTATCACCGTCAAATATTGTCTATTTACGGACAATGAGTTTGAGGCCAAAGCCATCGCTTTAAAAATAAAAAACGAAGCCGATAATAGACGTAATTCTGCTCAAACCAAAAAATTTATTGATTTACCGTTAAGATACAAGATACGCACCATTCAAAAAAATATTAAAAACAAATCGCATCGACTATCGACGACCGAATATAAAGAAATATTTGAAAAAGTTATATCGGGTATTTATGGGATTACCAAAGCCGACAACGATATGTTTGTCAATAGAAAAGAATGTCAAGAAAACGATAGGCCAAAGAAAACACAAAAATCAATAAAATTTACGGATATAGCATCCAGATACGCTCAAAACGAAAGTAAGAAGTCAAATAGTAAAAATACTGGATACTATCAGAGAGTAGCCAAAGCACTTGACATTTATTTTAAGCACAAGCAGATAACCCAAATTTCTTATCAGGACTGCGAGGATTTTCAATTACATCTCTTAAATAATAAAAAGCTTAACAAAAAGACTATCAATAACTACACGTGCTACGCAAGTAGAATGTTTGACTATGCTATCAAAATAGGCCTTATATCTCAAAACCCGTTTAAGCTTTTAAGCTCGTTTAAAATTTCCAAAGATCAAAAATCGCCGAAGGATAATTTTAGCATGGACGAACTGGCTAAGATTTTTAAGACCGATAAAAAGGAGCTTAAAGATTATATGGCGTTTGCCTTGTACACTGGACTTAGGCTTAGCGAAATTTGGAGCTTAGATGAAAGTAGCGTAAGCGAGCGAGACGGCATTAAATTTATCAAAGTTCAAACTGCCAAGCAAAAAGGCGGAGACGTTAAATTTAGAGAGCTGCCGATACATAAAAATATATATCGTCTAAGCGATATGAAGTGGTTAACGAAAATAAAAAAAGGCAAAAGCGATTGTAATTATTTTGGAAAAAGGCTTAACAAACATATCCATGCTGTTTTACCAGGCTCCAACGTAAGCTTTCATAGACTAAGGGCAAATTTTGCGTCCGCTATTAAAAATTACTCCTTAGAAAATGGTTTTACGGATGTTACCTCGGTATTACTCGGGCACGCTACCGATCTAGCAACAGACGTATACGCCAAGGATATCTCGCTAAAAGCAAAGCTAAAAGCTATGAATGGTCTAAATATATTTTCCAATCTCTAGCGATGAAATTCTATTGAATATCTTTAGCTAGTTATGTATAATTTAGCAAAAAGAGGTGAAGTATGAAGAAAGAGATTTTAAATTTACTTGACGAAGAAAACGCAGACTTCGGTAGGCTTTATAAGTTTTACTCTGGCATAAAAAAGGCTTTTATAAACAAAACAGACAATATCGAGACAGGCTTTATCGGAAACGCCCTAGATAAGGAGCAGCTTGAGAGAGATATGGACTATTGCGTAAAGAATTATGACAGAAATAAAAAAGACAAAGATAAATGGCGAAAAAGAGCGGATATTTTAAAAAAATTAAACGACTCAACGCCTACCAAACATTATACTCAAGTCGTTTCCAAAGATACTGCAATGAAAATTAAAAGCGTCATTAATTCGGTTAACGAACTTGATATGCAAAATGAGCCAAAAACAGGCGTAATAGATCTTAAAAATTACGATATACCCGAAGAAGTAATAAAGTACGGCATTTTAACGGATGAAAAAGTAAAAGGCGGCAGATTTATCAATAACCAATTTGTATCCGACAATATTGTAGGGTACTTAGAGAGCGAAACGCTTAAAAAATTACCGAAAAAGCAAAAAGAGTTTTTACCGAAAAATCAAAAGCTAGAAATTAGTATAAATTTGAAGACCATATGCAATAAATTTATAGAGCGCGAATCTGATAAACGAGGATACACGCAAGAAACAAGGCTAAGATACATAAAAGACGTGAACCGGCTAATTAAATATATGGAGGAAAATAAAATATACGAGATTGAAAAATTAGATGTAGATGAATTTCAAAACCATATATTTACAAAAAAAGATGAGAAAGGTAAAACAATAAGCAAAAAAACATTAAATAATATAATAGGTAGGTTAAGGATTTTTTTCGACTATATAGTATTAATAAAGCAAGTAAACAATAATCCGTTTGAAAAACTTAGTAACTACGGGGTAAATAAAAATGTAACAGATAAAAGAAATTTTACCCCTGAAGAGCTCAAAAAGATATTTAGTGGCAAACATGATAATGCGCGCAAAGAAATTTTAGATTGTTTAAGATTTCTACTAATAACTGGCGTAAGAACGGAGGAATTTTATAATTTAAATAAAGATAGTTTTTATACGGATTGCGATCATCCGTTTTTAAAGGTAAAAACTGCGAAGCAAGGTGCTGGAAAGATATTTTATAGAAATATACCATTGCATACATTATTAAAAGATCTCTACAAATACGACTGGATTGCAAAAATTAAAAAAGTATATTCAAACAAAGGAACTCTATCCAAAGCTCTCAATGCCGAAATAGATAAGGTAATAAAAGATAATACAGTAAGCGTCCATAGACTTAGAGGAAATTTTGCTAACGCGATCGATGAGTGGCTGGTTCTTGCTGGCTTTAAGGACTATGTAGGTACGGATAAGAAATTGCTCGGGCATTCGGAAAATTTGAAAAAAGACGATATCGAAGATCGAGTAAAATATAAAATAACCAAAACTGTACTGGGTTATGCACCCGATATGACACAGGGTACATATGCGAAGTCCGAATACATGGATGCGAAAATTTTGGCGATACAAGGACTTGACGCCTTTAAAAATATTTTTGAATATTTGAATATCCCAAAAAATCAAATCGGACACGTAAAACCTAGAAAATCTAGAAAAACAAAAAATAACCCCATCGCCATGACTGTAAAATGAAATAAGACACCGTAATCTGCCGAATTTTGATAAAACTTAGTATGTAGGCATGTGTGTAAAATTGGCTTTCATGATTTGGTCGGTAGTTACAAGCCCAAATTTAAGGCTAAATTCTAGCCAAATAGCCCTGCTATTATGGCAAACAGTTCGCTTCCGGCTACCACTAGCTCGGCTCCGTCTTTTATATCTCTTAGCACGGGTTTTATGGAGGCTAGTTTTATTTTTGAACTTGCAGTTTTTTCGTCTTTACTCGGCCCTTCGGCAGCTTTTGCTATGCTTGCGTATTTTTTTATAGTTTCTATTACGTTTTTAATCCCATCGGATAAATTTTCGTCAAGCTTTTCCGGAATCGAAACGTATAAATTTTCCTTGCTTCTAGTTAATAAAACATAAATTTTTCTATAAAATAGCTTGCGGTCGTTTTTTAGCGTCGTTTGCAGAAACGGCAAAAAGTTGTGTATAACGATATTTTGAGCCTCAAGGCCTTTGATAGATTGCATCGTAAGCACGTCTATGCTTTTGTCCCTTGGCAAGGCGTATTCTTTTATGGCCTCAACCGATTTTTTACTATTGATTAAAACTACGCTAGTTTCGTTTATGGGCAAGGACTCTAAAACTCCCCTAAGCTGCGAAAAATCATCCATCGCCTTTATATTCACGCTTCCGTCTTGCAGTACGCATTCGATATCTTCCAGAAAGCTTTTATCTAAGAGCACGTGATATCATACAACACAATAATGTGCTTTGCTTTAGTATAAATAGAGATGATGGCAAGAGTACTAAAAATATAAATTCCATAAGGCTCGTACCAGTGCATAGTAAGCTAGTAGAACTTGGACTAATGGAGTTTGTAAAACAAAGAGCTAATACAAATAAAAGCATCTTCAAAGTAAGCAACAAAGACTTTTCTGAAATTTTTAGATCCCAAATACAACGAAAACTAATAAGTAGCGACAAGCAAAAGACTTTTTACTCGTTTAGACACTATTTTATAGATACGCTTGTCCAACAAGAAGTAGAGCCAAATATCATAGCTCAAATAGTAGGGCATGAGAAGCAGTATAAAATTTTACTAGGAACCTATGCTACAAATATAAATGCTAGCGTATTAAAAGCAAAAGTAGAAATGGTAAGTTACTAATATATCTCATAATACATTTTATTACGTAACTTTACTTCACTATACGTGTTTTACGTGGTTTTACCTAGGTATACTTGTTTTACTTCACTATACCCTACTATACTTAACCTAACTTCACGTGACTATACTTAACGTGACCTTACTATACGTAAAATACGTATACTTACTTTACTATACGTAATTTACGTTACTATACTTAAGTATACCTATTTTACGTAGTTTTACTTTAGTATACGTGTTTTACCTTACTGTACTTCACTATACGTGTTTTACGTGGTTTTACCTTATGTAACATTACGTAAAATTATGCTACCATACACTTTAATTATCTGGATTCATCCCTATTTAACATCAACATTTTTATATGTTGATAAACTTACTTAGCAAGCTCAAACTGAGCTTGCTGTAAGGTCTTGGCAGACGGCCAAAATTTTTCTTTGGCCAAGCAAAAGAAAAATATAAAAACTTAGACGAGATTTATACACTAAATATGACTTTTAATGATAAAATGTCTAAGTTTTTCTTAATAAAACCTTGTTTGACTTCTTACAAAAAATAACAATGAGTAAAATAAAAACCGATACTTTATCGTAAGTTTTACTAAAATTTGATATTTCTACCTCAACGTTTTTCAGTAGCTAAAATAAAAAATAAAATTATAGAAACTTAAATTTTTAGATAGAAAAATAAGTACCGGCTTATACTTTATTTATCTACTCTTATGAAAGCCCAGTTCATATATTCTTGTTTTTGCTCAAAGTGGTTGCCGTTAAAGTACTTATTGAGATTATAAACTTCCGGCTCCGTAAGCTCTCTCGAAAGTCCCCATTGTATTTTTTTAACAAGATCGTCGATAGTTTCAGGTATTCCGTCACCGCATGAAGTTTGTATATACTCTAGCTTTGGAAGATATCCCATTTGGAATAAAATATTTATTAAATATATAAAGTCTGGTCTTTTTTCAATATTGCTTCCAAGAGCATTTAAAACGTCTTCATTAATGAAACTACCGACTTTAAAAGTAATATAAAGAGCTTTTTTCGTCTTTGAAAGTAATTTCTCTAGGGCTTGTTTTAAGTCATCTACGTCAAGGCAACGAGATGCAAATGTAATATCGCACTCAGGTACGTCGCTAAAGTCGTCTTCGAATGCTTTTTGCGCAAATTCAATATTTTTACAATTAAAATCCCGAGAGTTTTGTTCTGCGAATTCTAGCATTTTCGACGAAAAATCATAACCGTAAATTTTATCTACCTTATTTGCTGCAGCTATGCTTAATGCTCCGGCACCGCATGCGAAATCAAGAAGCGTTCTTGCGCCATCAAAATCGACTCTTGAGATAAAGTCTTTAACATAGTCGCTCTTAAGTACGCTCTCACTAAAGCTTGCTGCCTTAACGTCCCATTTGGCTACTGATTTCCTAATAAAAGAACTATTTGTTCTTTGCTCCTTATAAAGCTTATTAAAATCCAGCCTATCGTAATTAGAAGGTAATATCATAATTTGTCCTCATATTTTTGATAATCTATTCCGTAAATCTTATCTATATTTGATGGATTTATCAATTCATCGCACTTTCCAAAATCCAGTATCTTGCCGTCCTTTAAAAACAATACTAGATTTGAAACAAATTTAGCGTGACGAGGGTAATGAGTAGTTTGTACGAAAGTATACCCCTCGTCTTTTAGCGTCTTTATCATTTCAAGTAGTTTGATTTGATTGCCAAAGTCAAGCCCGGTCGTAGGTTCGTCCATAAAAATAACTTTAGCGCCTTGTACTAAGGTTCTAGCGATATATGCCAGCTGCCTTTGTCCACCGCTTATTCTAGTATAAAGTTCATCTTTCAGCTCTAAAATACCCATTCTTTCCAATGCATACTCGGCAAGCTTTTTGTCGGTAAGGCTAAAGTTAGAAAATAAAGACGTTCTGCACAATGCGCCCATTAATACTATGTCAAATACGCTATATTCATATGACGGGGCATGCGTTTGAGGAACGTAGGCTATAAGCCTTGCAAGTTCTTTTTTTTCGTAATTCCTTACGCTTTTACCGCATATATTTACCGTACCCTCGAATTTTAAAAATCCAAGCATAATACGCAGGAGGGTGCTTTTACCGCTACCGTTTGCGCCCAGAATACTAAGCGTATCGCCTTTTTTGATACTAAAACTTATACCGTTTAGTATATTCTTATCTTTGTATCCGAATTTTAGATTTCTGATTTCTATCATTAAAAACTCTTTTTAGCTCTACGAAGCACTAGAATAAATATAGGTATTCCAAACAGTGAAGTTACTATACCTATCGGGACTTCAAAAGTAAACATAAGTCTCGAAAAGTTATCGCAAAAAAGTAAAAATATAGCACCTATCATAGCTGAACTAGACAATACGGCGCGATTATCCGCTCCGAATATAAAACGAGCCATATGCGGGACTATGAGGCCTATCCATCCGATAATGCCGGCTATCGTTACGCTTAAGGCGCTAATAAAAGTAGCAACCAAAATAACGAAAATTTTAACTCTAGCAACATTTATGCCCAGACTTTTAGCCTCTTCTTCTCCCAAACTCAGCGCATTTAAATATTTGCCGCTAAAGGCCAACAATAGTATTCCTGCAAACATCGGTAGAATCGAAATTTGAATAAAATTCTTCGAAGCAAACCCTAGGCTACCCATTAAAAAATAAGTAATAGCCGGTAATGAGTCATTTGGATCGGCTGCATATTTTAATGCTGATAGTAAAGACGTAAAAAGAGAGCCGCTAATAACGCCACCAAGAACCAATACTATAATACTGCCAGAGCGTGAATAAAAGGCCGATATACTTAAGGCCGTCAGTACCGCTATAAAACCAAACACAAAGGTACTAAGCTGAATGAGATATTCGTTTAATCCGAAAAACATTCCTATGGCGGCGCCGAATCCGGCACCGCTTAAAACCCCAAGTATTGATGGACTTACTAGAGGATTTACAAACATGGCTTGGTATGCTGAGCCAGAAATAGCCAAACTAGCGCCTATTATAATGCAGGCCATTATTCTAGGAATGCGAATTTCCGTTATCAAAGTGTGCATAACTTGATAATTTTTTAAGTCTTCGCCTTTTATAACGGCTTTAAAATACGTTAGATAATCTTCCGCATTAAAGCCGTATTTTCCTATTAGTACCGAAAGCAACATAAACCCTAGCAATAAGATACTTAAAAACGTAAAGGCTTTTTTACTCACCTATAAGCTCTTTTACTTGGTTGTCGCTTACGTCAACCTCTAGGAATAATTTATAAAAGTCCTTAACTTCCTTATTCATATTGAATTTAAATACATCAGGATGAGTTAAATTTATAAGCCATTTAAGCCCTATGAATCTCATAAATGAAGGCGGGCGATCAAACCAAGAAAACGGTTCGCGAGGTAAGTAATAAGCTCTTTTATTTTTTACGGCTTTTAGTATTTGCCATTTAGGATCGTCATAGATTTTATCATAAAAGCTCTTCTCGAAAATTAATATAATATCAGGATCGTATTCGGCTATTTGTTCAAAGCTAATTTTGATGTGTCCATAAGCCGTAGCATCCGGGTTTCCGCTGCATTTATGCACATTTTCGGCACCACTTAGCTCTATAAGCCTAGTGTGCCATGAGCCCTCGCATTCGGTAGCTAGTCCGTCGGGATCTTCGGCATAGTATATTTTAGGCTTAACAACCGAGTTTTTTACTATATATTCATTAAGCTCTTTTGAAATATCCATGGTTTTTTTAGAATACTCTATTAGCTTTTTTGCTCTATCTTGCTTATCTAAAATTTTGCCCAAAACTTCAAGAGAGTTAATGTAATCTTCTAGTTCATAGCCTTTTAAGTACAGCATAGGTTTTTTTATTTCACCCAGGGTTTCTTTGAATTTCTTTTGAGTATTTTTAGAGTCAGAATTTACCAGTATCAAATCAGGATCTAGCTTTAAAAGCATTTCTATATTTGGAATTTTGCCTTGTCCGAAAAATCCTCCTACTACCGGCTGATTAATCATGCTCTCCTTTAGGTACGGCTTTTCTCTTTTGCCGAAACTAGAATTTATACCGCTGACTTTCTCGGGGGCAACGGCATATAGCAAAAATAGTAACGGTGGATTACTGGCGTAAACTTTATTTGGGACTCCATTTAAAGTCTGAATATCTACGCTATTTTTTGATATAAATTCATCAATCTGTTCGTTTGTCATAGCAAACGAAATATTTAGAGAAACAAATAATAAACACAAAATATGTTTTAACATGACATTATCCTTTTTTATAAATTTATCTTTAATTATAGAAACAAACTCTTGTCGGGCATCTTACCGCCCAAAAGCTTTGGATTAAACTCAAAAATAGTTTCAAAAAATGACATTATCTCATCTTGCATATCGCGAGCTTTTGTTACCGTCAAATTTGCCCTATCAAATGCATTAACCAGTGCCGGCTCTGGAACCGGTAGATATTCGGCTCCTATTTTGGCAGCACTTTGCTTATTATCTTTGATCCAAGATAGAGCGTTAGTTAAGTCGCTATGAAGCGTATCAAATAGAGGCAAATTTGCTTTATAAAAATCTACGTCGACTATAATGCCCGCCATCGGAATGTACGGCTTGGTATTAAAGCTTTCTCCCCATACCTTAGGAATATCTACTCCATAATGTACTGCTACCCCTATTTTCTTCCCACGCAGTATGGTTGCTGCCGGAAGAGGTTGAGGGGCGATTAAAATATCATAATCTTTTTGTAGAAATAATCCTGCAGCTTCCGGTGGCGTCTGCGTATACGTAATGTCTATTTTGGAAATATCTATTCCTCGTTTTTTACAAAGCGCTCGTAGAACCAAATCAGGCATATCACCCTTAAAAGGAATTATTAATTTTTTGCCGATAAAATCTTCAAAAGTTTTTATATTCTCATCTTTTACCATGGCTTGTATCGTACCAAGGCTAAGCAAATTTAGCATAGCTAAATTTAAGCCGTGATTTCGCATGTTTGCTCCCACGTTTGATGGCGCCATAGTGATTTTTATTTCCCCATTAGCTACGCCTGCTCGGAGTTGATCCGTACTATTCCAAATACGTAACCTCACGTCATGAGTCTTTGCTAGCTCGCCTTGCATGCTTGCCACAGCCATTATCACGCTAGGGATTGCCGGCGCGCCCCACATCGTAAAATTTTCCTTTGCAAAAAGGCTCGGCGCAAAAGCTGTAGCACCAATCGCCGCGCCAAATCCTAAAAATCCTCGTCTATTCATATTATCTCCTTGTTATATAATAGATAGTTTTTTATTAAAAATTCGCGTGGAAGCTAACAAACACCGCCCTCCCTGGCACACGCACCACCGGATCTGGATCTGGCGGTGGAGGCGTAAAATCCTTTATAGGCTTTATGACGTCGGGATTTGCGCCGTTTGCAAATAGTGCTGTTACAGTTGCAGCCAGACTGATAGCTAATCTCATTTAAAATTCTTTATGATAATTATGATTTTTTATATCAAAATATAAAAAAGAATTATAGTGCAATAATTTTTAAATAAACTTGATGTGGAATAATAATTAAATATCTATATGAAGAAGTTAATATCAAGCAGGGGGCGGATTACTGTGGCCTTTTAATATGTTTAATGTTAATTATATCTTTATATTCAAATACCTATTTTTATCTAAAATCTTTATATATATGGCACTGCAATATGTGATTATTTTGAATAAAGTCTTTAAAATTTGAATCTGAAGCCGGAATACAGTAGATACTGTTCTTCTATGGTTATAAAGTCCTCATAGCATTTATTTTTAATTGTAGTATTAAATTTTATGACATCTCCTAATATTTCGTGCTCAAATACGCCATCTGTTTTTCTCCATAAATAAATCATTTTATTAATCTGTTTTAAAAAATGAAAAAAATCGATTGACGCTACTTTTTTCCCAAATTTTATACCGTAGTCCTCATTTAGTATTTGTAGCAAACATACTAATGCTTTAAGCCCGTAAGAAAGTTTATTTATAGTATGAGTGGGTGCCGTAGCGCTTAGTAATGATCTTGTTTTGGGTACGAATAACAAAAAAGATTTTAAAGATATAAGCAGGCTTAGGATGGAAAATTGGAGCGTTTGATATAATATACGGTAAATACAAAGCCTTTTGTTGGTTATATCAGGGGTTAGCTTAAAGCTGGAATGTACAACCAAAACAAAGATGGCTAAGCTCATGAAAACCAGTTGCGCCGCTCTTGATAGACTACTAAACCCAGACAACAACTCGCTAACGCTAGGCACGCTTGAAAGTGCGGCAGCGTCATGTAAAAGACTAAGTATCTAGGTAACCTGATGGTTACCGATCAATATAAATAATTTCGTCTAAAATTTTAGACGAAATTTTAGATAAAATATCGCAGAGAGAAAGGAATTAATGGTGCTAGACTTGTTACATAGACTTGTTACATCTTTTTATCCAGAAAGAGTCAAAATTTATACTCTTAAAAATGCTATAGAAATCCCATTTTTAGGTACTTGTAGTAATGAAAAATGTTTTTACACTCAAGGTGTCCCTATCTCCCGGCCATCTATCTAATTCCTTGTATATTTTATAAAGCATTACCTAGATTTATTATTCATAATGCTTATAAGAAAATTTCCATAAATATTCAGCCCAAAATTTACTAAAACTAAAAATAGTAGCAAATTTTTTATTCAAAGTAAGACACTGTAAGGTAATGAAAAATTTAAGGGTATTTTATTTTTAGCTACCTTAAATCCTCAAAATAATATTTGTAGCAGAACATCCAAAATATATAATAGGTCGTAATCTCGTGTAAAAATATACATAAAATTAATAATATTGAATAAAGAATTTAGGACGAATCCAAAATAAAAATTTAAATTAAAGCAATTCATGGAAATAGCTTAAAGACAAAGTGGTGGCTATGTTTTATGTAGTTAGGATCTATTTATATTTAATAGATAAAACACAACAGACAAAAAATTAAACTACTTGCTGATAAATATTTTTTTGAAATATTATTTTGAGAGAATATCTAGCTACATAAAAGTAGCTAGATAAGGAAAAATTTCTAAAAATTTTAGATTTTTAAAAGCTCGGCTTCTTTTTCTTTTACAAGAGTATCGATTTTTGCAGTGTAGGTGTCAGTTATCTTTTGAACCTCATCCTGTCCCTTTTTGCTCTCGTCCTCAGTTATAGCTTTGTCTTTTTCAAGCTTTTTGACTTCATCATTTGCATCTTTTCTTACGTTTCTTATACTAACTTTGGCTTTTTCTCCCATTGATTTTGCATGTTTTGCATTTTCTTGACGTTGCTCGACGGTCATAGGTGGGAAAAACAGTTTGACACTCTCACCATCACTATTTGGATTGACGCCGATATTTGCTGCTTGGATAGCTGAAGAGATTGCTTTTATCATGCTCTTTTCCCAAGGTGTGATAGCGATAGTTGAAGCGTCGCTTGTAAGCACAGTGGCTACTTGGTTGAGCGGAGTTGGCGAGCCGTAATAATCAACCATTACATGATCTACGATATTAATGTTTACCTTGCCCGTTCTAAGTGTTGTAAAGTCACGTTTTAATGAAGCTATTGCTTTTTCGCAGCCTTCTTTTTGTGTTTCGTAAATTTTATTTAGCATTGATGTCCTTTATTAGAAGTTTTGTACTTCGTTGATGATCTACTTTTAGTGATATTAAAACTTTGCGTTTATCGAGAGGTGGGTTAAATTTACACTCAAAAACACCATTTGTCATAGGTACCTTTTTAAAGCCATTAAAGCCAGTCATGAAAAAACTACCTTCGCTAGCATTTGTATCAGTTTTTATAATGAGTTTGTCTATTGCATTATTTTGTGGATAGCTATCTGGAAATATCCACTGGGCATTTAAAAATTTGCTATTAAAAGTTAATGCTATTTTGGTACCGTTCATTACTGGTGTTCTATAAAGATCGTAAACATCACTCTTGTCTGAAACCGCACCTGAGTTTTGATTTAAAAGCGCTAAAAAACCAAATTCTTTTGCAAGTTTTACGACTCGACTATCGATCTCACCATAAGGTACTGCAAAGAATTTTGGCTTATAGCCCATATGTTTTTCAAAGGTCTCAACGCCCTTTTGAAAATCCTCTCTTAATGCCTCATCGCTAAGCTTCGTCATCCTTGGATGAGCGTACGAGTGGTACCCAATCTCGCCATAAGCCTCAAGTTCTTTAATCTGATCAAAATCCAAATAATCGCCATATTTATTTGCACTGGCTTCCACATAAAGCATTAGTGCAAATGGATAGTTATACTCTTTAAATACACTAAGGGCCTTGTCATAGAAACTTTTATAACCATCATCTACAGTGATGACGATCCAGTTATCAGGTATTTTTTCGCCAGCATTTACAGCATCGACTAGCTTTGAGAGTTTAACGACTTCATAGCCATTATTTTTGAAATATTCAAACTGCTCTCTTAAATTTTTAATAGAAATATCAGTGCTTGTATGTCTTGGATCATCAAAGCGATGATAGACTAAAATATGAGCGTCTGCTAAAGCAAATGTTAGCGTCAAGAATGACGCTAAAAGTGTTTTTATCATTGTTATTTTGCTGGAGTTTGTGGTGCACTAGGAGCTGATGGTACGTCGTTTGACTTTGGTATGACTAGAGATTTACTATCGACGCTATCAACGATAGAGCGTTTTAGATCTTTATTGTAGAAGTATCCAAGTGCAAGTGTATTTAAGATAAATAAAATACCTACGATAAAAGTAAATTTAGCTAAAAATCCAGCTGGTCCTTTTGCTCCAAAAAGACTCTCGTTACTTCCGCTATATGCCCCAAGTCCGATAGATGAGCTTTTTTGAAGTAAAACAGCGATAGTTATGATGACAGCTAGAGCAAACTGTAAGATCAAAAATATTAAACTCACGAAATTTCCTTTAAATTTTTAAAAATAATTGGTTGCGATTATACAAGAAAAGATTTAAATTTTTAGTTAAAGTTCTTTTTCAAGCTCATAAAGCTCGTATCTTATGCTTTTAAAAAGCTCGGCTTGTTCTAAATTTATGAGCTTAAAGCACTCTTCAAGCACGCGAGCACTCTCCTGGGCGCGCTTGAAATTTGCAGTTATTATCTCGTCTAAATTTTCTCTAGCTTGCTCGCTTTTTGTGCTAGTTTTTAAAACGTCGTTTTGGGAATTTCTAAATTTTAAAAATTCTTTTTGCGGGATCTTTGCCTTGTGGCGGAGGGATTTTATTTTGTAGGCGAGCTTAGCGTCATCAAAGACATATCTTTTCATATCTTCAACAACGCGAAGCCCTTCTTTTAGCCTATTTAGATTCGCATCTATTACTCGGTAGATGCGCTCATCTTTAGTCGTTTCTATTAAAAATTCCTAAAATTTGTAGTAATGATGTAAATAGATTTACAAAATCAAGATACAAAGCAACTGCGCCTTCAACTGGTGTTTCATAGTTTCCACGGATAATATTTTGCGTATCAAAAAGTATATATGCGCTAAATAAGATCGATGAAATACTTGCGATTACAAGTTGAAACATTGTACTTTTAACAAAGATATTGATAATAGCTGCTACAATGATAACAATTAAGGTTATGAATAACATTTTACCCATTGTTGTAAAGTCACGTTTTGTATTCATCGCAAAGACGCTTAACGCACCAAAAGCAACTGTTGTTAGTCCAAATGCTTGAGCTACGATACCAGCTCCACTTGGCATGGCAAGGATTGCTGAAAGTAGCGGAGTTAGCGTAAGGCCACTTATAAAAGTAAATGCAAATAGAAGTATTAAATTTAATCCCTCTTTACGTTTAGCTGCCATTAAGCCAAAAAGTAGTGCAAATTCGACTATAACAAGCCCCCAAAACAAAAATCTATTTGCCGCAAAAACGCCAGCGATGCTAATACCTACATAAGCGCCAGCTGTTGCTGAAAGTAGTGATGCTGCAAAAAGTTGATAAGTTTGTTTTATAAAAGTGCTTAGTGAGCTTTGAGAGTACGCAAGTTCTTCTTGATTTTGTTTTGCGTAGTTCCTATCATACAGACTCATTTTATCTCCTTATGAATTTTTGAATGAGTTTAGCCTAAAATAATTAAACAATGAATAAAAAGAATTTTAACAAATTATATTAGTTAAAAATTTATATATTAAAGTATTTTTTAGATTAAATAAAAGTTGCTATAATCGCGTAAAAATATAAAAAACGGAGATAAATTTCTATGGATGACTCGCTACTTGAAGGTGCGGTAAAATTTATGGAAGATGGCTTTTTAGAGCATGAAGAGCTCTTTAAAAGTCTACAAAATAGACAAGACCCACATACCCTTTTTATATCCTGTGTTGATTCAAGAGTAGTACCGAATTTGATAACAAACTGCCTTCCAGGCGAGCTTTTTATGGTGCGAAATATTGCAAACATCGTGCCACCTTATAGAGTGAGCGAGGAATTTTTGGCAACGACTTCTGCTATCGAATATGCATTAGAGCTTTTAAATATCAAAAATATTATTATTTGCGGGCACTCTGACTGTGGTGGATGTGCAGCGCTTTATATGGATGAAAAAAAGCTCAAAACTACACCAAATGTTAGAAATTGGATAAAGCTAATAGAGCCGATCAAGCGAGAAGTACTTAAATTTACAAGCGACGATCCAGCAAAGATGGCGTGGCTAACTGAGAGATTAAATGTGATAAATTCGATCGAAAATATAATGACTTATCCAAATGTAAAAGAGGAGTATGAAAGAGGAAATCTTCAAATTTATGGCTGGCACTACATTATAGAAACCGGTGAAATTTTTAGCTACGATTTAAAAGAGGGCACATTCAAACTTTTAGCAGATAAAAGGGGTGAAAATGCGTAAAATTTTAACCATCATCTTGCTCTCATTTATAATGCTTTTTGGTGCTGAAAATAATAAAACTCAAGAAGAAAATATACTAAGCCTAACAAATCAAATTTTAACTTTAAATAATCAAATCCAAATCATAAAAGCACAGCAAAAAGATACAAACTCAACAAAAGCTGATAATTCAAATTTAGCTGGACTTCAAAAGAAAAAAAATGACCTTTTGGAAAAAATTCCACTATATGTTATGCAGATTGAGGTAACTCAGAATGATATTGATAAATTTATTTTGCAAAAAAATAATTTAGAAAAAAAAGTAGCTAGATTAGAGAAGCAATCAAACAAAGATGCTTATGTTCAAAGCGCTATTGAGCTTGAGAAAATGAAGATAGATTATGCATATTTATCGGCTTTAATTAACCTTGAAGAGATATTTAAAAAAGGTGCTAAAGCAAACTCTATAAAAGAGGTGATAGATAACGGACTTTTAAATCTACAAACAAATTCTTACGTCAGCATAAAAGAGCTAAAAGATTCTCTAAATGAAACTTCAAGCTCTTATGATAACGCATTTGCCGAGCTTGATTTAAAAAAAGAGACTGATGAGGAAATTTTAATCTATCTTAAAAATAATGCTGATCTTCTAAGTTCAAGCATGATCTTATCAGAGCTAAATTTAGTCGATACGGTTGAATATATAAATAAGCTAACTTCTATAAATTCGGCAAAATTTAACGTTGGCAAGATCGTAGTTATAATCGTAGTATTTTTATTTTTTGTCTCACTTACAAGAATTCTCGCCAAACTCACGTACTGGCTTATGTCACTTATTGCCTCTGGTGAAGGCGTAAAGGAGGCAAAGGATCAGATAGTAGATATCGTTAAAAAGCCTATCTCTGCGCTTCTTATCATTTATGCACTAAATATTTGTATCGGTGTTGGCTTTTATCCAGTGCCAGTGCCACTAACTCTAGCAAATATTTTTTCGATCGTCTATATAGTCGCGTTTTCATGGCTTGTCTTAACCATCCTAAATGGTTATGGCATAGTAATAATCGATAAAATCGCTCAAAAGAGTAGACGAAAAGAGGTCGTAAATTTAGTTTTAAAAGTAGTCTATGTAATTGTATTAATAATCGCACTTTTACTAATTCTTCAAAAGCTTGGCTTTGATATATCAGCGCTCATAGCTTCACTTGGTATCGGCGGTCTTGCTGTTGCATTTGCTGCAAAAGACATCATTGCAAACTTCTTTGCTTCTGTCATGATGCTCTTTGATAATTCATTTTCGCAAGGAGACTGGGTCGTATTAGGAGACATAGAAGGAAACGTCGTAGAAACGGGCTTTAGAAAGACGACGATCAGAACCTTTGACAATGCTCTTGTTTTTGTGCCGAATTCCAACATAATGGCGCAAAATATCAAAAACTGGAGCCGCAGGAAGGTAGGACGGAATTTAAAGCTTACCGTAGGCGTCGAATACGGCGCGTAGGCCGGTCCAGC
>ERZ773087.1260-NODE-1260-length-16642-cov-22.122566_pt1 | contig 16642 bp, 5 predicted proteins | sample MGYA00511375_ERZ773087 | MGnify/ENA primary metagenome ERZ773087 (study PRJEB29015, sample SAMEA2737995) | human oral metagenome | biome: human oral; feature: human-associated habitat; material: dental | place: China | collected 2063 ...
GACCATGATAATTATCAATAGCTGCATAAAGAGGAAGTTTATTCTTGTGATGGTCTAGCTCTTTTTCTAATTCTGCAGCTACATCATTCAGAATCGCTATATGCATCAAATGATCCTTGCTTTCCTCTTGTTCTTCAGATAAGTGAGGGAGAACCAATAAACCTGTTAGAAAGCTCAATAGTGTAACGCCTGCTACGAGAAAGAGCAACAGAGGATATTCCTGCTCCAAATGACTTGGTATGAGGAGAATAGTCGCGATAGATACTGTCCCTTTGACACCAGAGAAGGTCAAAAGAAGCATATCTTTCATGTACTTATGAATTTTTTTCTTAAGTCGACGCGTCCTCACAAAGTAAAAACCAGCAATCATGACAAAACGGATCGCAAAAAGCAAGAAGGTCAGAACGACAACTGAAAGCAGTAAAAGAAGGGGATTGTAGAGAGAATTAGACAAAATTGGCTCTGCAATCAATTCTAATTCCATTCCCAAGAGAACAAAGACTGATCCATTTAGCATAAAGGTCACGGTGTGCCAGACGGTCTCCGTCACGGTGTCTACCTGAGCCTCAAGGAGCGTAATTTTCTTAAAGCGACTGGCCTTCAAAATACCTGCAACCACTACTGCGATAATCCCTGAAACATGAAACTCTTCTGCGATAAAAAAGGTCATGAGTGGCAAACTTAGCTCTAGCAATAGTTCACTGGCTATATCTATCGCTCGCACACTCAGTAAAAAGCTATGCAAAAAACGATTGATCATAGCCGTCACAAAACCGACTACAAAACCACCAAGGATAGAAAACGCTAGGGAAGTTCCAACTTGGCTGAAAGAAAACGTTCCTGTTGTCCAAGCAGCAAGAGCCATCTGAAAGGCAACCAAACCAGAAGCGTCATTTAAGAGTCCTTCCCCTTTTAGAATATTAGAAACCCGTTTGGGAAAACGAAAACGTTCAGAAAGAGATGCGAAGGCAACCAAATCTGTTGGCCCAAGTGCCGCTCCAACTGCTAAACAGGCAGCCAAAGGAAGAGTCATCCAAAGGAAGTGAGCCATGCCTCCCAAGCTTAAGGTCGAGATAAAAATCACAGGAAAGATCAGAAAGACAACAATCCGCCAATGCTTCAAAATGGACGTAATATCCGCTTCTTCTGCCTCCCGGAAAAGTAAGGGACCAATAACCATGGCCAGAAACAGCTCTGTATTGAGATGAAAGTCCGCATCTGGAACAAATAACCCAATCCCAATCCCCAAAAGGATTTGCACAAGAGGAAGGGGCAAAAAAGGGAGAAGTTTATTAGTCGTAGTTGAAATGATTAAGACAAATAAAAATAGAATCAAGTAAATGAGTAATTCCACACAATTCCTCCTTAATCTTTTTTACAACAGGATTCAAAAATCTCCTTTTGCTCTTGGATTTTCTGATCAATCTTAGAACAGTCTTTGTGCTCAATTTTTTTCTGGCATCGTTCCATTTCAAGAGACACTAATTTTTTCTTGATTTTAAGCATTTTCTTGCTCATATGTGCTTCGTCGAGCACTCCGACTGCTCGCTCGTGATGCGTTGACTCGACAAAATTTTGGCGCATTGCCTCAAGCTTCTCACGAAGGTATTGTTTATCCATGTCTATACCTTTCTAATTTTTCAATCATAACTAAAAACGGTGGATTATTAACTTGGTTAAGAGTCCGATAAATGGCAGCTGTATACTCTTGTTGGTTCAACTGGCTAACAAACTCCAATACAGCATCCCTCTCAGTATCTCCTCCTTCATGACCATAGTAGATCATAATGGCAATCCGTCCTCCTTTGACAAGCAAGTGACATAGCTTTTCTAAGGCTTTGATAGTAGTCTGAGGTTGGGTGATGACGGACTTGTCAGCAGAAGGTAAATAACCAAGATTAAAAATCCCTGCCTTAGCTTCTGTCACAAACTGGTCTAGTGTCTCATGACCTTGCAAGATTAACTGGGCATTTGTCATTCCAGCCTGATCCAAACGTTCTTGGGTTTTCTCCAAAGCCTGCTCCTGGATATCAAAGGCATAGACTTGCTTGGCTAGCTTGGCTAAAAAAAGGGTATCGTGGCCATTGCCCATGGTCGCATCCACTACAATATCCTCTTTTGTCACAACCTCAGCCAAAAAATCATGTGCCATCTCAAGTGGTCTTTTCATTTTTAAACTCCTGTTTTACAGCCTTGCATCCTTGCACACTTCCACGACGGCGCATCTCAGTTTCAATAGCATTTAGCACTTCCCATTTATTGAGGCTCCACATAGGACCAATCAACATATCTCTCGGTGCATCTCCTGTAATTCGATGGATGACGATATGCTTGGGAATGATTTCCAACTGGTCACAAATGACCTTGACATACTCGTCCTGACTCATCAGTTGCAAACGTCCTTCGTGGTAATCTCGCTGCATCCGTGTATTGGTCATGAGGTGAAGCAAGTGCAGTTTAATACCTTGTATATCATTATCCGTGACGCAGCGACGGACATTTTCAATCATCATCTCATGAGTCTCACCAGGCAAACCATTGATCAAATGGGAAACAATCTCAATCTTGGGATATTTCCTCAAGCGTTTTACTGTTCCAACATACAATTCATAAGAATGGGCACGGTTAATCAGGTCAGAGGTTGCTTCAAAAGTAGTCTGTAAGCCCAATTCAACCGTCACATGCATGCGTTCCGATAACTCAGCCAAATATTCGATTGTTTCATCGGGTAAACAGTCTGGCCGTGTTCCGATATTGATTCCTACTACACCAGGCTCATTTATAGCCTGCTCGTAACGTTCTCGAATCACTTCCACCTTTTCATGGGTGTTGGTAAAGTTTTGGAAATAAACTAGATATTTTTTAACATCTGGCCATTTGCGGTGCATAAAGTCAATTTCCTTATAAAATTGCTCACGGATTGGGGCATCTGGTGCTACAATAGCATCTCCAGAACCAGAAACTGTACAAAAAGTACAGCCCCCATGAGCTACAGTTCCATCCCGATTTGGACAGTCAAATCCCGCATCGATAGGAACTTTGAAAGTCTTCTCTCCAAAAAGTTTTCGATAATAATCATTCAAGGTATTATAAGATTTCATAACTTTCATTATAACAAAAAACACCTACAATCTCAAAAGCCTGACTTTCCTACAAATTCCCTTGTTTCTCATTTCCTTTAGCGTTTTTTTATGATACAATATGGGTATGATTTTAATGAAAATAGCATCTATTTTATTATTGATATTAACCTTGGTGGTTTGCTTTATTGTCACCAAGCTTTTCGGACTTAGGAAAATAGGATTTAATTTCGCGGATCTCGCTTTTCCACTTTTGGTATTCGAGTACTATCTGATTACTGCTAAAGCTTTTACCCACAACTTTCTACCGCGACTTGGAGTCGCACTTTCTCTCCTAGCAATTCTCCTTGTAGTCTTTTTCCTTGTCAAAAAACGAAGTTTTTATTACCCTAAATTCATCAAGTTTTTCTGGAGAGCCGGTTTTCTCCTTACCTTAATCATCTACATTGCTATGGTTGTCGAATTGATGATGCTCCCATAAAAAACATTCCCTCAGACAGCTGTCTAAGGGAATGTTTTTATCTTCATAACTTGTTTTCTAAGCTCTACCAAGATACTTTATCTTATTTCCTAAATGTTAAAGCGTAGAATTTTCCATCCCAAAGAAGTTTCATTTCCTTTTCCTTAACTTCGCTTGGAACAGCATTCTCAATTTCACTCAAATCAACAGTAGCATCTTTAAAATAATCCTTACTAAAATGATTTTTCTTATATTGCTGATCCACATAGTCAGCCGTCTCATCTGCGATTAAAATTTTTGTTCCTGGCTTCGCCACTCGTAGCATTTCCTGCATAGCCTTGGCCTTATCATTGAAAAAATTGATTCCGCCAATATGGTAGACAATGTCAAAACTATTATCCGCAAAGGGTAAATCCTCCGCGCAAGCATGGAAAAGTTGCAGATTGGTCTTTTTAGCGCAAGATTTCTGGCATTTTTTTAGCATACTGATAGAAATATCTACCCCTACAAAGTCTAAACTTTTCAGGTCAATTGTCTCAGGAATATAACGGAGGTCTTGGCCAGTCCCCATAGAGACATAAAGAACAGATAAATTATCTTTCCATTCTATTTCCTCCATCAGATCCCTTCTCAACTTGTCAATTGCCTTGCCGTGGAGAAGCGGTCCTATCCATTTCTCACTCATATCATACCAGCGAGCCAAACGGTTATACATGGTCATGTATTTAGCATTATCTCCAGATAGATAATCTGGATTAAGGGACAGATAGATATCGCCATCTTTTTGAAAATTTTCTACCTCTAAACCTGGCTTCAATTTATCTTGTAATCTTGTTTCAATCATATGTAACATCTCCTTTTCTATTTGTCACCTATTATAGAGGAATTCATCGCAAAAACAATAGCTTTTCAGTAAGTGGCAACTATCCACTTGTATCCGGTAGTAGAACCAGGGTCAGTTACAAAAAAACAAGTGCCAATTTCCATTGACACTTGTTTTTACTTTTAAAATGTGTTGCAAAATTTCGTGAAAGATACCGTTTAAAAAACTTAATCTTCTTTTTTGCGTCTTGCCAAGAATCCTGTTCCCAATCCAAGAAGGGCGATTCCAGCTACTAGAGCCGCTTGATTAGACTCGCTTCCTGTATTAGGCAATTCCCCACCTTTTTTAGGCTTACCTGGTTCATTTGGTTTGCCAGGTGTTGGTTTTTCAGGAGTGTGTGTATTTGTAATGTTGTAACCTTCTACTGAAGCTGTATAACCATCTGGAACATTCACTTCTTCAACAGTGTAGGCAATCTCCTTACCTTCTTGATAACGATCAAGACCTGTGAACTCATAAGTCCAGCCACTTGTTTCTGACACTGTAGCTGTCTGACCAGTTTCCTTACCATCTGCAAGAAGTTTCACAGTGACAGAAGATGGACGGATACCGTCTTTGTTATCTTCATCTTTCCAGATCTTCTTACCTTTTACAGTAGTTTTCAACGGTGTATGTTTGTTGGTAATAGTGTACTTACCATCTTTTTCTGAAGTAATTGTTGTTTCGTATGATGCAACAGCTACTTCTTTGACAGTGTACTTGATTTCTTGACCATTTTCATACTTAGGAAGTTTTTTAGATTCGAACTTCCAGCCAGTTTTTTCTGAAACTTCAATTTCTTGAACGACTTCTTTATCGTTTTTAAGAATTTGAACTTTCACAAATCTTGTACGTTTGCCGTCTTGGTTGTTGTTATCTTTCCAAACCTTAGTTCCTGAAAGAACAACTGTTTCTGGGTTATAGGTGTTTGTCACTACTTGACCAGTTACAGAGGCTTCGTAACCAACTGGTACATCCACTTCCTTGATAGAATAGGTGATTTCTTTTCCAGCTTCGTATTGTGGAAGATTGGTGAAGGATGCTACCCAAGTGTTATCATCAGTCTTCTCCTTAGCTGTTAAGGTCAATTTCTTACCTTCAACGGCTACTGGATCTGCGTTTCCTACTTTTTTATAAAGTTGAACTGTTACGGACTCAGGACGTTTACCGTCTTGGTTATTAGCGTCGTTCCATACTTTTGTTACCTTGTAGTCAATTTCTTTAGGAGCATATTTGTTTGTGATGGTAAAGTCTGTAATTGTAGATTCGTATTCTGCTACGGCTTCTTCTGTTACAGTGTATTTGATTTCTTTACCAGCTTTATATTTTGCTAATTTCGTGAATTCGACAGTCCAAGTTCCATCTGTGGCTGCTTGAACTTCTTTCGAATCAACTTTCTGACCGTCTGCTAAAAGATTGATTGTAATCTTAGTTGGACGTTTGCCATCTTGGTTGTTGGCATCTTCCCAGTTCTTAGTTGCTTTTACATCAACTGTTTCTGGAGAATAGCTATTTGTGATAGTGAATCCTGATGCAGCGTCACCAGTAACTTCAGAAGTGTATCCAGTAACAGTTACTTCTACTACTGTGTACTGGATAGGTGTGCCGCCTTTATCAGCATCAAGGTTTGTGAAGCTTCCAGCCCAACCATTTGCTTCAGTCAATTCAAGTGTTTTTCCAGTATCTTGGCCATCTGCAAGCAATTTAACTGTGACAGAAGATGGACGTTTACCATCTTGGTTGTTCTCGTCCTTCCATACTTTCTTCACAGGAACTTCAGTTTTCGCTGGAGTGTAAGTGTTTTCGAAAGCTTTTTCATCATCGTAAGAAACAGTTGCTTCAAGTGCACCTTTGCCCTTATCTACTACAGTAACTGTAGCAGTGATTGTTTTCGTGTCGTACTTGATGCTTGTATCACTGCCAGCTTTTTCAGCAATTTTAAAGGTATAAGTCCCTGCTTTGTCGAATTCCAATTCTGAGAAAGCAATGTTTCCGTCTTTGTCATTCTTCACAGTTTCTTTCACCTTACCACCTTGGTCTGTTAAAGTGAATTCAAACTCTTCAGCCTTCAACTCACGTCCTGTAAGTTTTTTATTAGCTTTAATCTTAACTTTAGCTTTGCTACGTTTATTTGTAACTGTTTTGATAGCTCCATCTTGTCCAACAGTCATTTCAAATGGAGTAGGATTTAACTCATATCCCTCAGGAGCCTCAACCTCGGTTACCGTAAAGTTCCCTTTCTTGATATCACTTTCTGAGTAAATAGATGATTCAGCAATTCCGTCATCATTTGTCGTTACAATTTCCTCTTTAGCCGTGGCTCCTGCTGGAGGAGTAATCTTGAATTTTGCTCCTTTTAGACGGTCCTGAGTCAGCTCGTCGACCTTGTAAAGAATGATACGGTAACCTGTTTCTAGCTGAATTGTACCGCCAGAAGCAATGACTGAGTTTCCGATTTGCTTAACGACGGTCTTATCACTATAGTCATCATATGTAAGAACCCGGTCATCGCCCTTCATTTCAGCATTGTTTTGTACTTGCGTGCCATCCGCTGGAGCACTTGTTTTATAATTAATTCGAAATGCTGCTGGTTTACCGTTCTTCGCAAGAATTGAAGATGCATTGTTAATTGTTAAAGTAAATTCTGTGTAAGAATCATTCCATTTTACTTGATAATCCTTACCAGCTTCTAAAACCACTTCATCTTTCAAGTAATAATATTGATCATACCAACCTGCTGTGACGCTGAATGTTTCAGGAATCATCTGCATTGGTGAAGCATTTGGATCTACCCAATCATGAATTTCAATTTTATTATAGGCTGCTTGTTTCGGATTAACACGAACATACCAGCTGTGTAAGTATTTTCCACTCTTATTTAGAGCCTTTGATGTCCAATCCTCTTTGTAAATCAAACCATGATATTTATTGAAATTAGCTCGACCGATTCCTTCAGAATAATCAGCTGTACCACCTTTTTTCACCTTTATTTGATGGGTAATTTCATTTATGGTTTCCGTTTTATCAAAACGAAGCGTTTCATTGCTTAATTCATTTTTAGAACTAAAACCAACAAAGAAATTTCCTTTAACGTTTTGGACTTGATAGCCACCTTTTTTCTCAAGATAGGCCTTCAGATTTTTTAAGGTAATAGTTGCCTTACCACCATTATTATCCCCGTTTGATACAATTTGAGTTTCTCCGATAACAAGATCTGTTTCCTTATCTTTTAAATCAAAAGTTTCATTTCTAACAGTTAAAGGGCTCGGAACAGTAAAGGTAAAGGTATCACCGTCCTCTAATCTACCATCATAGGCGCTCAAATCGTAATCAACAGTGAATTTATAATTTGAGTAGTTATGATGCTCAGGAGAAAGTGTATAAACACCATTCGCATCCGGTTTTATAAACTTACCATTATCAACCTCCCAAATTCCAATATTACTGATAACATTCTTCAGTTCCTTTGCTTGAACTGAATTTGGAGCAAAGATCATCCCTAGCAAACAGGCCAGAGAGGTTAGGATGGGTAACCAAAATTTCTTGTTCTTCATAATCTTCCTTTCTAAATTACCGAAAACATTAAAACGACAAACTATGATTATAAAATCTCAACACTCATCTCCTTTCGAATTCGTTGAAATCCCTGAGGGTTATTGAATAAGTTACATCATATTAACATGTTTCATAACTATATGTGAGTACAATATTTACCATATTAGTTCTATTTTTAATATAGAAACCTCCTTTAATTTCATTATAAAACAAAATTAACTTTTTTTGTAATATTATGAGGTTATTGCCTTTTGAAAATATTGACACAGTGTAAAATTACTGCCATAAAAACTAATTCTTTCATCACACTATAGTTTCTTTAAGTATAGTGTACACATACGAACAACTTCTCTTTTAAACAAACAGAAAGAAACATTGTACAAAACATTCCATTTATTTATAAGTTTGATACACCTTAATAATTATCCAAACTATTTTATATAAGTAAAACTCAGAAGAGATCTAGTAATAGTCATACCCCATACTGATAAATAGTTTAATTTATCATATTTCATTATTCTGAATCATAGTAAAAAAAGACCAGGGGGTTATCCCTGATCTTTCTTTACTGTACTTATTGGCTACTAAATGAGATTAGTCTTCTTTTCTTCGTTTAGTTGCTACAAGACCTGCACCTAAAGCTAGAAGAGCTAAACCTGCTGCTAATGCAGCTTGTCCAGATTCACTTCCAGTGTTTGGTAGGTTAGGATTTTCTGGTTCAGTTTGGTCCGTTACTACTAACTTACCATCCTTAAACTCAACCTGATTTCCACTAGCATTTACCACTGTTACAGTTCCGTCGTAGTTAACTTGGAATGTAATATCTGTTACTGCTAAGTATCCAGTTGGAGCGGCCTCTTCATGGAAAGTATATACTCCCGGAGTCAAATCAAGTACATGTGATTGACTAGCTTTTGAAGTCCATTCAGCCACAGGATTACCTGCAACTTTTTCTCCACGGAAAATTTGGATTTTTGCACCCGCGATTTCTTCACCCGCTAGATTTACCTTACTGAAGGTAATCTTACGTGGTAGGTCATCGTCTTTGTCGGTTACAGTTACTGTTGAGCCGTTTGTGGCAACTTTGTTTTCTTCACCCTTAGAGTCTTTTTCACCAACATTTGTCACTTCCACTGTGCCGTCATGTTTGACTTGGAAAGTGATGTCGGTTACTTTGAGGTAACCAGTTGGGGCTGCTTCCTCATGGAAGGTGTAAGTGCCTGGGGCCAAGTTCAAGTCTTTAGACTTACCAGCTTCTGAAGTCCAGCTTTCTACAGCTTGGCCTTCTGCCTTGTCGCCTTTGAAGATTTTGATCTGAGCACCTGCGATTTCAGTTCCGCCAAGGTTAACCTTACTGAAGGTGATTGGTTTTGGACTAGTATCCTCTTTATCGGTAATAGTCAGAACTGGACCAGCTGCAAGAACAGTGTCATCAGCTCCCTTATTCTTGATAGTGATAGAACCGTCAGCATTAACTGTAAAAGTAATATCTCCTACAATTTGATATCCCTCTGGAGCATCGAACTCTCTTAGAGTGTAGGTACCTGGTGCCAACTTAATCACTTTAGAAGTGTCAGCTACAGTAGTCCAGTCTGCAACAGGGGCCTCTTCAAGATTGATTGTATCTCCACTATAGATTTTCAGTTCCGCTCCTGGAATTTCTTTTCCATTTGGATCCACCTTTTTGAAAGTAATTTCTTTTTCAGTTGGAGTCTTCGGAGGTGTCTTCTTATTTTCAATTCGACGTTCTACAGATTTATCTGAGCCAAACTCATCTGGAGAAATTTTAATATCTTCAGTTAATTTGTCATAGCCAAGAGGAGCAGTTACTTCACGAATTGTATAGTTGTCTCGCAACAATTTGCCCACACTAGCGTTACCATCAGAATCTGTTGTCAATCGTCCAACAACGGCTTGGTTACGATCACGAATTACTTCAAAAACTGCACCTTGCAATGGTTGGCCTGCTTCGTCTACCTTATGAATTTTAATGGTGAAAACATATCCTTCCGCAACACCACCTGCAATCTGGTAGGTACGTGTGCTAGTTGATTGTTCATTCTCACTACCATTGTAGCTCATGTTGGCTACGTTCGTGATTTCCTCACCATCGACTAGATCATAATTCGCTTTAGCTCGATACTCGATCATATAACCAAAACCATTAGTATCTCCTAAAGGAAGGGTGAAACCATCACCATTCGCATTTACCACTAGTTGGTTTTTAAAGGTTTCAGTCATATCCCGAGCATTAGTCCATTTCCAGTCTCCGTTATTCCAACTCCAATCTACTTTGTAAATACGAAAAGTATCTGGTAGGAATGTCATATTTGGAGAAGAGAAAGCATCTTTGATAGTGACATCACTGTAGTTCGCCATATTGCGGTTTACAGTAATGTTATAACGGATTACATTTTTCTCGTCGTCCTTGTATTGGAAGGAACTCTTTTCAATTTTAGAGTCGTATTTCCCTGGAGGACCGTTATAACGGATTTTCCCTGCAAATAGAACTCTATGTCCTACAGTAATATTGACATCAACGTCTTTTTCTTCTGAAACAACGTCATGGTCAACTCGGACATAAACAAAGAATTTCCCCCTAACGCCAGAATTATTCTCAACAAACTTTGTGTAAGTTAGAGTAATTGTTTTGCTAGCTGCATCTAAACGACCAGTAGCTACAAGATTGTTAGAAGCATCTCGTAATTCAATGTCTGAAGAGTTTGAAAATGTAATCTCTGAAGGCAATTGAAGTGTTGTTGTATCACCTTCATGCACCGTATTATCTGGCAAAACAAAATCTGCAGTAAGACGGAATTCTTGCCAAATATCCAACCCTTGCGTTAAAGCTTCACCAGATCTGTTTTCAACACCAACACTAGTGATAACATCATTATACTCTGCCGCACGTACTTGCGTAAGAGGAGCAAATGATTGGAGAATAACTCCCAAACAAAGAATAAGGATCTGAATCCAAGATCTTATTTTCTTGTTCATTTAATCTTCCTTTCTTATAATATTCAGTTGTAAATGTACAATGTAATAGTAAACTAACTGATTGTCCCCAACTAATCACCATTCTCCTTTTTCAAGCGAAAATTATTAGCCACATTACATCCACATTTTATCATACTATGAAGAAAAAGGCTAGAACTATCAAGCAAATTTTTATAAAAAAAATCCAATTTTTTCTTATCGTTTGAAATCGACTTTTTCACATCCGTATATTAACCACTTTATGCCTTTTTCTTCTCCTATCATCGAAACAGAAACTGGTATATTTTACCGCTATTTTTTAAAAAATAAGTTCATCTCGTTTTCGCTACCAGATAGTATTTTTATCATTTTGGTTATCTGATTTCATAAACCTTAAATTGCTCTAGAGAGAATACTTCTACCTATTAAAAAAGACCAGGTTTCCCTGGTCTTTCTGAGATACATTTAGAAGAAATACTTATTCATTCTAGTCTTCTTTTTTACCTTTAGTGGCCACTAGACCTGCACTCAAACCAAGAAGAGCTAGGCCTGCTGCTAGGGCTGCTTGACTTGCTGCACTTCCTGTATTTGGTAACTGTTCTTTTTGAGCTTGACTAGCTGCATTTGAAGCAATTTCTTTTGTATCTGCTTTTTCTGATACTTGTGGTTTTGTAGATTCTTGAGGTACTGGTTTAGTTGTTTCACTAGCCGTACCAACTTCTACAATGCGATCTTGAGCCATGACTTTATCATAGCTTTCTTTTTCAGTTCGCTTGCCATTTTCAACTTCGATCAAGTGAACACGGATACCTTTTTGACCTTCTTGGAGAACACGAGTTTGACCCGCTGGAAGCTGATCATTCTTTTGTTCCTGAACCTTGAAATCAATTGTTTCTTCTTCGATTACAAGTTCTGGTCTGTTAAGGACTAGGTTCTTCACTTCATCTTCTGGAAGGGAGGTTCCTGGTTTAGTTCCAACCAAGACGATGCGGTCTGTCGGTGTCTCTACCACTTCACGGAGTTTTTCTTCCTTACTTCCACTAGGATTAACCGCTGTGAAGATCCGTTCCTTACCAACTTTTCCTTCTTGTTCTACACGAGTTTCACCTAGATATAGTGTTGAATCCTTTTTCTCAACTGTCTTATAGGCCAAATCTTTTTCAACAAATTCGAGTTTTGGAAGTTCCTCTTGTACAGCAGCAACAGTCTTCTCAGAAACTGGTTTTTCCTTAGTCAACTGGATACGGTATTCCTTGACTTGTTTTCCACTTTCTGAAACAAGGCGAACAAGTACTGGAAGGCTATCGTCTCCGCTATCTACAACTGTTGAAGCTACTTGATTGCTTTCTTCGACTGAGACTTTTGGACGTTGACCTTTATAGGTGATTTGGTAGTCTTGACGATCTTCAGCGAAGTCAGGAAGCTCTTTTCCATCTACAAGAATCTTCGATTGGGTACTTTCTTGAGGCAATTCACTCGGAGCAAGGAAGGTCATCTCAATCATCGCAACACCGCTCTTGTCTGCTTTACGATCCATACGCCATCTCATGGCTTTGGCTTTGACAGCTTTAAATGTTACGTTGATTTCATCACCAGCTGTGATGTCTTTATCCGCACGATAAGGCACAGCTTCCCAATTTTCTGGATTGTTGAATGGATGGCCTGTATCGTAGGCTTGGTAGTTTGAATAGTAGGTAGGCACTTCAAACTCTGGGCCAATATAGCGTTCCAAAACGAGTTTAGATGGGGCATCCGTACCACTATCTGCAAAGAAATGAAGTTTGGCTTGCGCTACAGTCCGTTCTACAATCTTACCATTTTCACGGAAGATCACACCTGCTGATACTTCTGGATTAGAAGATGGTGTTGGAGACCAGTTTGTCCAACGATGATTTTCTGAATGATTTCCGTCATTGAGATAGTCCACACGGTCATGGGAGTTTCTATCAATGTCGTTAGTAGCTGAAGCAAAGGCGCGGTTACTATTTTCATCATACTCTGGGTTATTTGAAAGAGCTTCGCCTAGTTTGTCTGTCACTCTTACAGTGAACTCAGCAACAAGATCACTACCAAGGACACGACCTCGAACGGTAAATTGACCTGCTTTTGTCAGCTTTTCTGCTGGAACTTCTTCCCATTCTACTGCCAAGTCTTTTGTTTCGTAACCGTCTTTACCTGTGAAATAAACCGGAACCTTAGTTGGTAATTCAAGTGGTTGTCCTACTTGTAGCAAGCGAGCTTGTTTGACCGCAGCAACTGGTTTACGAGAGAGCAAATCTTTATTGCTTGTAAAGTGTAGACGGTATTCTCCTAGGATATCACCATTTTCAGCCTTCGCGATAACACGAACTGGCTCACCTTCACGAACGCTTGGAACGACGGTAGCGAGACCATTGTTGCTAACACTTGCTGTTACTGCAGGAACTTTTCCATCTACTGATTCAAGATAGTAGTCAGTCAAATCAGGGTTAAAGTTTGCTAAGTCTTTACCGTCAACTTGGATTCTTGTTTGTCCTTGTTTAGCTGCCGCAACTTGTTTCGCAAAAATTTGTACTTCTGTGATAGACGTTCCTTTCTTGCTATCAAGTCGAACCATACGAATGCGAACCGCATAGGTCTCAACTTTATCAAAGCTGAAATGATTCATTTCTCCAGCTTTTAATTGAGCTGGTGCTTTGAGATTGCTTACCTCTTTCCAGTTTGCAGGATCATTAAAGGCATGGTTTTCCTCACCTACAAAGCTAGGGTTTTTAGGGGCGGTTGGAACGGTCTTACCGACATAATATTCAATCACATAAGACTTCGGTACACCAACTCCGTGGTCTTCGTGGAATCCGACACTTAGATTATCAACTGAACGTTTGCTCAAAATACCTGAATCTCCGAATAGGACACCAACTGAAGCTTCTGGATTAGTACGGTTCCAGTTTGTCCAACGGTTAGCTGGGCGGTCATTAAAGGAAATCAATTTATCGTTGACGTTTGAAACAGGATCAGTTGGATTTGAGTCTGAAGCAAAGGCAAGTGGCAATTCTGAACCGGTCCATTGGTCAGAAATATTTGCTCCCTTCTCAGTTTGAGCAGATACGCGAACATGAAGTTTAGTTGTTAATTGCGTACCTTCTAGGCGACCATTAACTGTAAAGACACCTTCCTTGGCGTATTGCTCTGGACGAATCGCATCCCAAGTAACCTTAGCTGATGAAACGTGACCATTTGAATCGTAGGTACGAACACTTTCTGGTAATTGTGGCGCTTCTGCAATTGGTGTTGTCACGCTGACTTCTTCAACCGAAACAATACCTTCTACAGAGACTTTAGCACGCGCTTCAAGGTCAATACCTTCAACTTTACCTAGTACTTCAAATGTTTGATAGTGGTCTAGTTTTTCTTTTGGAATAGCTTGCCAAGTGACTTTGTGGGCTTTAGGGAAACCTTTATCATACTCAACTGTTACTGTTGCTGGAAGACTTGGTTCCTGATGCAAATCTGTGACTACATTTACTGGACGGATAGATTGCGCAACCTTCTTCTCAGTATTGGCCTGGATCGTAAGATCGATTTGACCTGTAGCCCCCTCATATTCTGCTTTGAGAGTGACTGTTCCTGGCTTATGCAACTCAAGCATTCCTTTACGAACCGCGACTTCCCCTTCCCCACTTGTAAAGAAGTTTACTTTATCAGCTGGTAAAACTGCTTGTGTTCCGTCTTGATAGTGAGCGAGTACAGACAATTTGACTGTTTGGTCTTCTTTGAGAGCATCAGCTTTCTCCACTTGTAAGCTCAAGTGGTCAATTTTCGGTGCTTCTTCAAGGAATTGAATTGCATAGGTTTGAAGAGGTCCACCATCTTTTGGTTGAACATAGATGCTTGCACGCATGCCGTTTGCTGCACTTGCTTGGACTACAGTAACATCCGCATTTTCAGCACTTGCTACAACTTCTGGCAAGGATGCACCGTAAGCAAGAGTTTGATATTGCATTGGATTTTGAGTAGTAAGACCAGTGATAGATTCGCCACCAACCGTTACAGTTGGTACTGCAGGTGCCGCAGCCTCACCTTCTTCTACTACAAGGGTAGCGTGAATAGTCTCACCACCCAGTTGACCAGTCATTTGAATACGTGATCCTGCAACTGACAGTTTAGCTTTATCTGCTTCCGAAATCTCCCACTTATCAACTTCGTATTCTTGTACGCTTCCATCCGTAACAGCAATAGAAACGTATTTATCAACAGCGCTCAAGTCTGTTCCTGGAGCAACACGCTTAACAGTTGGAAGCTCATTTGCGATTGCTAGAATTTCGATACGGGCCTCAACTTCGCGTCCGTCTGCCATACCTTTAACAGTCACAACTCCTGCTTGGCTCACATCAACTGAAGACCAAATGACTGGACGTTTTTCACGACTGCCATCACTGTAGATAAAACCGACTGTCTTCGGCATTTTTGGCTCTTTCTCAATAACAGTACGTACTTTTGGTACTTCTGTACCTAAAACAGTCTTTTCTTGTCCTTCTTTCTTACCTGTAAAGACAGTGACTTGGTCCGATTTCAAGAGATCAGAGTGGGCAGTAAGGGTGAATTTACCTGCTTGTTCAGTTGATTTAACAATGGCAACCCCTTTACCGTTAAAGGCTCTACGGATCCAAGAACCGTCTGGTTGCGCCTTGTAGCGTTCACGACTGGCTTGTTCCCCATTATCGACACCGACCAGTTGACCTTGTCCATGCAATTGGAAACGAACCAAATTATTGGCAGTTGGTACCACATTTCCTTCACTGTCTACGATTTCGTAGTAGATGTAGGTCAAGTCTTTTCCATCTGCTGCGATTGCGTGTTCTTCCTTGACGAGGCGAACACCTGCTGGTTGGCCTGCCGTCGTGATCTTATCACGTGCAATTTCTTTTCCAGCTTCATCGCGAGCTACAGCTTCTAAAGTACCTGGTTGATAAGCAACCTTCCACTCAAGATAGAGTTCCTTAGCATTGGCACCTTCTTGGTAAGTGCGGCCATCACTGGTTTGTTTCTTGTTGAACTTCTTAACTCCAAGAGATTGACCATTTAAGAACAATTCTACACTTGCAGCGTTTGAGTAAGCTCGAACTGGGATTTTTCCGTCTGAATCTTCAACTTTCGATGCCAATTCTCTATTTTCCCAGTTCCAGTGAGGAAGAAGGTGTACCATCGGTTTCTTCTTGGCAGAAACCCATTGGCTTTGGTAGAGATAAAAGTCATGTTTTGGAATACCTGCTGTATCTACGATACCAAAGTAAGAGCTCTTAACGGGAGTTTGGTTTTGGTTGTGCCATGGTGTAGGTTCACCGATATAGTCCGTACCTGTCCAGATAAACTGTCCAGCATAGCCAGCGTTGTCACGGTCAAATGTCCATGAATCTGTTGCCGTTTTACCCCAGCCAACTCGGTCATTACCATAGTCAGACTGTTCGTAATGGCGCTCAGGTCCGTTACTATGTTTCAATTCCTGTTCAGGGCGATAGTAACTTCCACGTGTACGGGTAGCTGAAGATGTTTCAGAACCGTAAATCAACCAGTTTGGATGTTTCGCACGAAGTTTCTTGTAGTTGTCTTCTGAATAGTTGAAACCAACTGCATCCAGTTCATTAGCAATTTTCTCATGATCACCGCTACCATCACCAAAGCGGAACTTATCTGCTCCCATGGTAACATAACGTGTAGTATCAACATCTT
>ERZ773087.1262-NODE-1262-length-16636-cov-4.037995_pt1 | contig 16636 bp, 7 predicted proteins | sample MGYA00511375_ERZ773087 | MGnify/ENA primary metagenome ERZ773087 (study PRJEB29015, sample SAMEA2737995) | human oral metagenome | biome: human oral; feature: human-associated habitat; material: dental | place: China | collected 2063 ...
GCTCAAGGAAACATTTTCATAACGTTTTGTGCCTTGAGCAAAGCGAAAGGAATGGAAATAAATATGAAAAGATTGACTGGAATTATAATGTCATTTCTTATGATATTCATTATGATGTTTCAAGGTTTGAACCTCACTGTCTATGCTGACGGTTTAGCTGTAGATGCTAGGATTACAAGCTTTCAAATCTTAAATACAAGTAACCAGCCGGTTACTGAAACAGAAAAGTCAGCCACGCTTAAGCTGGATTTTAATTTTGAAATTCCTGCATCAATTTTATTGGATAATGGAAATTACTTTGATATTAAAATTCCTGAAGAATTCGATTTAACAACTGCTGTAACTTATCCGACTACATTTGATATTAAAGGTGAAGATGGAATGGTCGTAGGTACAGCAACAATTCAGCCGAATGCTGTAACAGCAACAGGTGGTGGTGGCAATGTACATGTTGTATTTAATGAAAACGCAACCGGAAAGTATAAGTTTAAAGGACATTTACACTTTGATTTAAAGATTAATAAAAAAAAGGTTGGAGATAACCAGACTATCAATGTAAAAGTGGGAGTCAATAATCGAGAAGATCTGACACCTGGTCCTAAGCCAATCATTGTAAAACCGGATAAAGCTCTTTCAACTGTTGAGGTGATTGGTAAATGGGCAAAATCTCCAACTGTTTCTGATCAGGCTGCTTGGGGTGTTCGTATTAACAGAACAAAACAAAATTTAAAGAATGTTGTTATTACAGATAAGATCACTTCGAATAATGGTCATTTCATTGATCCGGATTCATTGCCAACAGTCATTACATCCGAAAATTTCAAACTTTTGAAATGTGAGTATGATGCATCCGGCAGTCCGACATCCTATACCGGTGAAGTAGTTGATATTTCTGACAAGATTACATTCAACGAGGATAAGACTGAATTCAGACTTGACCTTGGAGACATTGGAACACAGTCCTATTTCTTGTCTTATAAATCCACAGTTGAATATGGTGATATTGTGCAGTCAAATAATGCCACTTTGACATCTTCCACAAATACTCAGTCCAGTAGCGGAACTTGGAAGTATCGTCGTTCGGGTGGTGCAGCCGGTGGTGTGTTGCTTAAGAAATTAAAGCTTAGAAAAGTTGACGTTGATAATGGTGCACCATTAGCAGGCGCAACCTTCAAGGTCACAAAGCCGGATGGAACTTCATTCGATTTAACAACAAGTGCTGATGGTACTGTTATTTCTGATCAGTTAGTGCAAGGCAGATATAAGGTAAAGGAAATCAATGCACCGGAGGGATATGAACTTGATCCAAATGAATATTCTGTATATGTCAATGATGATGTAGGCGGAACACTTACTATCAAGGACAAGATGTATAAGACTTATGTAAAAGTAAGCAAAGAATGGGTTGGACCAAAAGGAAGCTCAGCTACCATTCACTTATGGGCAGATGGAGTAGATACCGGAAAGTCAGTCACACTAAATGAAAGAAATAACTGGCAACATACTTTTGAAGGATTAAAGAAAAAGAATACAGACGGCAGTGAGATTCAATATACCGTTAAAGAAGATGCAATCACGAACTACGATTCTTCAATAACCGGCGATATGGAAAATGGCTTCACTGTAACGAACACCAATACAGAAAAAATATCTGTTCCGGTCAAAAAAGTCTGGGTTGGAAAAGAAGCGGACTCTGCAACTATCAAATTGTTAGCAGACGGTACAGAGAAGGAAAGAGTTACTCTTACAAAAGATGATAACTGGGAACATACTTTCTCTAACTTACCTAAGTATGCCGATGATGGACATGAGATTGAATACACAGTTGATGAAGTTCATATTGATGGCTATTCAACAACCATTTCTGGTACAGCTGCAACGAGATTCACTATCACGAACAGAAAGAACCCAAGTGTGGTTATCACACCGGTACCTCCTGTAACACCGACTCCGGTAACGCCAAGTCCGATTAACCCGATAAGCCCTGTTACACCTGTAACACCGATAACACCGGTTAATCCGATAACACCGAGCCCTATAAGTCCGATAACACCGATTAGTCCGAGTCCGATTAATCCGATAAGCCCTGTTACACCGATAACACCTATAAATCCTGTTAATCCTATAACACCGAGTCCGATAACACCGTCAAGAATAGCTACACCGTCTATTGCAACATCTTCTAACGGAAGTCGAGGCGGAAGCGGAAGCTCGGGCGGAAACGCTAATGTAAGACCTGCAAAGTCTGTTATAACAAACAACGGACAATCAAAGAACGCAATTGATACTGTAGTATCTATAATCGACAAGCCTGTAATCGAGACTAAGAAGCCTACACCACAGAAGGCGACTATAGTTCCGGATACAAGAAAAGCAATGTCGGTTCCGAAGACTGCCGACAGCAAAGATGTAAGAGGCTACTTCTTCATCCTTATAAGCTCACTGGCAGCTGCAATATCACTTGTATTAAAGAAAAAAGAAGACAGATAGTTTTCACCCCCCGGCTAAAAACCGGGGGTTTTTAAACTTATAATACAGATAAAAATAAATCTTACATTAAAAGTCAGATATTAGTAAATCTTTATTAAAGAATAACTATAGTAATCATTCCTAAAAAATGATAGAATATTTACAGGTATAATGCTTTAGTTGGCATAACTGACTGTTAAGAATATACGACAATAAATTGATTTTGCTTTACATATAAGCCAATGTTAAAATTTCCAAATATTTTTTTGGGATTATTTTTTATGTAAAACAAAAAATAAATGATGGAGGTATTATGGCAAAAAAATCGTTAAAATATTTTTTGTTATTATTTTTCGCACTGATACTGTCGGTACTGCCGCCGCCCGGCGAAATACATGCAACAGGTGCAGGTAGTGCAGTCACTACAGATGTGAGGTACGGTTTATCCGGGCAGACGTCATCTATAGTTGCACAAAAAGAGTCATACTATGTGACAAATACACTTTCAGGAACAGTATCCACACTGTACAATCCGTTTTCGTATGTGTATTTTGACAAGAGTATATTTGCACCGCCTGTTGTAAGTGATGTTACTTTGGTGTCGGGAGTAAGCAGTGTAAATATTATAAACAGTGATCCGAATTACTATATTATAAAGATAAACTATTCAAGACTTGATACAGGATACGCCGCAGTACCTGTGAAGGCGACTCTAAAGAATTCGGCAGTGCAAAACGGTGAGACATTCCATATTCCGGTAAAGCTTTTTGAAGCGGGTAAAAATCCTGCTACAGATGCGCCGCTTGCAAGCTCAAACAATCAGTTTGTTGCAAAGGCATATCCTGTCGGAATTATGTCAGCCAACACATCGACAGTTGCAAGTAACAACAGAAAAAGCGAATATGTATCGGATGAGGCAACAAATGCCACAAATGACAGACTGTCTACAGACTTTGTATCAAGTTTGTCAGGATACGGTTACAGCGGTCCTGCAAATACAGCTAACGGCGGTGTATCACAAGTACCGTCAGGAACCGGTGCGGGTATGGATAAGAGAAAAGTAGAGTTTAAGATTACTCTTCCGGCTACTGCAGTATGGGATCCTTCACTCCCGAACAATTCGAATTGGACATATAACAGTACAGACAGAACTATCACACAGATAGTGGACAGAGGGCTGTCAACAGTAGTAGAGCCGCCTTTTTCGCTCAAGTGGGACGGAAATCAGCCGATTACTTTAGTTCCTACATGGACGAAGATAACTATGCAGCAGGTCACTACATTGGTGAACGATGACGGAACTTTAGATAACTCTACAAGAAGAAGCGGTAATATAGAATACAATGTTTCATATGTAAGAAGAATCCGTGTAAAAAAGATATTACTCGGGGATGGAGGCTATCTGGTACCGAGGGATGCAGACTATAAATATAACTATTTGGTAAGTGTCGATCAGTTCGGTGTAAAAAGACCGCAGACTGCAAGCAGTGTTACATTCAGAATGATAGAGGATGAACCGCAGGCAAGAAGCCTTCTTACAGGGTATGAGCTTAGAGTAAGACCTGAAAGATTCACTGCGACAGAACTTGCAAAGCTTTCACACAATAAGCTTATCGGCTCCGACAACGGAACTACATGGACTACTATTGCTACAAATATTACACCTGTTCAGGTTAGCAGTGCCGCAGACTACAGAGCAAACTCCGTATCTACCACATTGGCAACACCGCCGGAGTACAGGTATTTCAGACTTGTCTTTGATGATGATATAACCATATCACAGTTTGAAGAGGATGCGGTAGGTCTTATAGTTCAGACACAGCTTACACCTGCTACACATACAGCTTTTATCAACGATTTGAATGCACATGCCAATGATGTATATTGGAAGCTTATCAGGAATTACGGTAGAGTAAGAAATGCAGCCGGTCAGGAACTGAGTTATTCATTGGCTGATGCATATTTGAGAAATCCGTTTGCAAGTATGCACCTTCAAAATATCGGAATGACTATAAACGACACCGCCGCTACAAGTACCGTAAGTGTCGGAGGAACTATAAAAATAACACCACGCATTTGGTATAACAGTATACTTTGGGACCCGAGAGCTGCAGTAAACCCTAAGATGGTGGTTGTAGTAGATTCGGACCTTGCCTTTGACAGTGTGCAACCGCAGATGAATGCCAATTTATTTACTGTTAATCCTACTCCTACGGTTATACCGAATTATAAAGGTAATGTCGGAAAGACGGCATATGAGTTTGAACTTACAGGTTTAACGTTTCCGGGGTCTACAATTACCGGTTACGGAAACCTTACAAAAGACAGAACTGACCATCTAAATATTTCATTCAAACCTACAGCAGGTATGGACGGAGGTCCACATGATATAAAGGTGATACTCAGCTGGGATAATAATACCACAGTGGCTTCAAGTGCGGCTCCGGGAATTATATATTCCTCAGATACTGCAAACTACCTTGACCTGTATGATGCAAATAACAACGGAAATACTACAGACAGACTTTCTACAATAACATATAACTATACCTTTGTACCTCCACAGGCTATGGTACTCGGAAAGAAGGTAAAGCTTTCTACAGAGAGCGCTTATCAGACCAAGATGAAAGCTGATAAGGGAGATATCTTAGATTATCAGGTAAGAGTTTGGAACAATACAAACGACCCTGTACAGGATCTCCATGTAATAGATGTTTTCCCGTATGCCAACGACAAGTTCATTGTAAAAGACGGAAGCGGAGTTTACCATGACAGAGGCTCAAAGATATATCCTAAGGCTATATCGGGAGTGACTGTAAACAACAGTAAGTTTGACGTTTATTATTCTACAGATAATCCAAGCGACAATATAAACGGTAATGTAAATGCCACATGGGTGCCGGCTTCAAGTATTAGTGACTGGTCCGCTGTAACAATGTTTAAAGCGGATTTAAAGAACGGTCAGAGTGTAGTTGCAAATGAAGAGGTTACATTCAACTATAAAGTTGAGATGCCTGATACAAAGGAGAATGCGGCTACAGATACAGCCAACAACTCGGTGGCTTCATGGAGAGGCAATAACCTTGACGGTGCAAATGAGTTTACAGATTCACAGGTAGGTACACATAAGTACAATATTGCAACTCATGCCTTTTATGATTTAAACGGCAACGGAGTATATGACAGTACAGACCTTAATATAACCAACAGACCTTATGTACTTGTAAAGCTTGACGCATCAGGTACCGAGAGTGTGGTTGAGTCCGGAAGAACGGATGCAAACGGAAATATAAGTTTTACAAATAAGCTGAGCAATGAAGGAAACTATAAGCTCTATGTAGAGAATCTGACAAGTGACAGTTTTGCCACACCTAATGTACAAAGCAGTGCCACTGTAGTCGGAAACGATTTCACTTCATTTACTACAAGAGCATCTGTACTTAATGCGGATCAGACTCCGATACCTAATACACCTTGGTCAAGCGTAGCGATAAATCTTACAAGAGATAATCCTACAGCTATAAAAAACCTCGGCTTAAAGACGGATTTTTATAATCTTACAGTTAAGCATATCAAGGATGAGGACGGAAGCAATCTTGTAGCTGATGTGACTACAAGAGAGCCTAGGGATACAAGATATACCACAGCTCCTATAACAACAGATCCTAACTTTGAAGTGGATACTGCAAATCTTCCTGCAAATGCAAGCGGAAGTTATACGGCAGATACTACAGTAACCTATCACTATGTAAGAAGAAATGCGGATGATGTAACTGTTCACCACTACGAGACGGGAACAACCACAGAGCTGTATGCCACATCATCCTCAGCCACACCGGCAGCCGAAGTGCTTTCGGGTGCAAGGCAGATGGGTAAGCCGTATCAGACATACAGAAGAGATATAAGCACGGCAGGAAGTTATGCAATACCTCATTATCATTTGGTAGGTACACCTCAAGGCCCTACAAGCGGAACATTTGATGCTACGCCGAAGACGGTTACCTACTACTATGAGAGAAATACCTCACCCGATGTCACTATAAAATATATAGATATTGATACAGGAGATAATTTGACAAGACCTGAGAGTCTTGGAAGCAGCACTATGATAAATACTCCTACAGTATTGTCAGGTGCCAATAAAGAAGGTCTGGCTTGGAGCAGCAGTCAGCTTCCTGTAGACAATTATGACTTTATAAGCAGCAGTACACCTACATCCGGAGTATTCGGTGACGGTACAACTACTGTAACATACTCATATAGAAGAAAGAATGCAGGCAATATAACGGTTCACCACTATGAAAGAGGTAGTTCTACGGAACTCTATTCACCTACAGTGGGAGCTGCCGCGGGTCCTGAGGTTATAGACGGTACAAGAAAGCTTGGACTTACCTATCAGTCACAGGACAGATCGGCACAGATAATGAATTATCACCTCTATCAGGCACCAAGCCCTACATTGCTTACATTTACTACTGCACCGCAGGAGATAAGCTACTACTATGAGAGAGATAACGGATCGTCTATAACGGTTCACTATATAGATGACGGTACGGGAAATGAGTTATACTCAGCCGTTCCGGGAGGAACACCGTCAGCCATAGTACTTGACGGAACCAACAAGCTGGGACTTACCTATACAACACAGAGTAAGACCTTCCCACATTTCCACTTGGTAAGTTCACCTGTAAACCCTGTGGTTACATTCGGCAGCACACCTGTTGAAGTTTATTACAGATACAGAAGAGATGATGCCGGAGATGTAAAGGTACATTACCTTGAAGATGGAACCAATGCGACTCTTTCACATGATGAGTTCTTCTCAGGAGCTGAAAAGTCGGGTCTCACATATAGTACAAGTGCTAAGAGTATACCGTTCTACACTGTAGTAAATGCCCAACCTACAGATTACACGGGAACATATCCGGCAAGCGGACTTAGAGAGATTACTTACTACTATAGAAGAGATGATGCGGGAAATGTAACCGTACATCACTATGAAACAGGAACCACCAATTCATTGCTGCCTGATGAATATCTTCCGGGAGCAGGAAAGGCCGGACTTTCATACAGTACAAATCCGGGAAGCGTACAGTACTATTCGGTAGTCGATGCTCATCCGAACGGATATGCGGACATCTATCCTGCAAACGGAAACAGAGAAGTTACATACTACTACAGAAGAGATGATGCCGGAGATGTAACAGTTCATCATGTAGAAGCAGGTACAGGCAATACATTGGCACCTGATGAATTCTTCTCGGGAACAAGTAAGTCGGGATTGCCGTATACTACAAGTCCTGTAAGCATAACCAACTTTACGGTGGTAAATCCTACACCTGCAAACAATACAGGAACATTTACTCCGGGTGTCAACTATGTCATCACCTATGAGTACAGAAGAGATGATGCAGGTGATATCACAGCCAACTACTATGATACTCACGGAAACAGAATAGAAAGTACTGAATTATTACCGGGAGCCAATAAGCTCGGTCTTCCATATACTACTCCACAAAAGAACATTCGCTACTATGACCTTGTAGCAGTTCCTAATAATGCAAACGGAGTATATGGAACATCGGATATCACAGTCGATTATATTTATAAGCGTCAGGATGCCGGAAATATTATTATCAGATATCTTGATGAAGACGGAAATACAGAACTTGCAAACACCGTGGTACTGAACGGAAGTGAGCAGATCGGAATGCCTTATACTTCAGAGGTTAAGTCTTTTGAATACTACGACCTTGTCAGTATGCCGGCTAATGCAAACGGAGTATTTGATCCGGGAACACAAAGAGTTGACTTTATCTATCGCAGAAAGAATGCAGGAAATGTAATTGCCCGTTACATCAATTCAGCAGGCTTCCCGATAGAGAGTGAAGAATTCTTTGACGGAACAAGAAAGCTGGGACTCCCATATGAGACAAGCGAAAAGTACATACCGGGTTATCATTTAGATTTGGTATCAGGCAGCCCAAGCGGTATATTCGAAGAAAATCCTGTTGAGATTAAATATATATATGTGAAGGATCCTAGTGTGGTAATCACTCCGGGAACTGAGAATGTAAAGCTTGCAACACCAAGTACTATAGCAGATCCGAGAGATTGGAACATTGACTTTACAATAAGGCCTAGAGCTACATCATCTATAGCTACACGCTCCAACAGCAGCAAAGGAGGAAGCGGCGGCGACTCAACAGTCAGACCTGCAAAGGCTACCGTAGTGAATAATAATGATGTCAAGCCACAGATTGACAAGCCTGAGTTAAACAACCCTGAAATACCTTTGATCATTATTGATAAGCCTAAGGCTGATGTTGTGGATAATACAAAATCCACAAGAAAAGCTTTATCGGTACCGAAGACTTCAGACAGCAGAAATACTTTCGGATACTTCATACTTTTGATAGTATCATGCGGATTAATAGTATTGCTTAGAAGAAAAGAAAAATAATAAAAATAGACCTCGGGAGAAATCCCGGGGCTTTTTTAATTGCTGCATACTTCAAAATTTTTTAAAATGACTATTTTATAAAAAAGTGTTAAACTGTCTTTATGGATATTTTATTTACAGATTTGGACAATACTTTGATTTATTCAAAGAAAACGAATATAAAGAAAAGGATAAGCGTGGAAGTTTATAAAGGGGAAGATAACAGCTTTATGTCAAAGTACTCCTATGAACTTTTGAAAAAACTCCATGAAAGACTTCTGATAGTCCCTGTTACTACAAGGACATATATGCAGTATGAAAGGATAAACCTAAGTATAGTTCCAAAGTATGTACTATGTGCAAACGGGGGTCAGCTTTTAAAGAATGGTGATTCGGATAATGAATGGTATTTAAAGAGCCTTGAAATAATAGAGAATTCAGCCGCTGAAAGACAAAAAGCATTCAAAATGCTTAGAAAAGACAAAAGAAGAATGTTTGAATGCAGAAATATAGACGACCTTTTTATCTTTACAAAATGTGATGATATTGAGGCTGTGGTAAAAGACCTTAAGTCCGAGTTGGACCCTGATTTGGTGGAAGTTTTATATAATAAAGAAAAGCTTTATATAATGCCGAAGAAATTAAACAAGGCCGATACGGTAAGACGCTTTATAAATGAATATAAAGGTGAAAGAATATTTGCGGCAGGTGATACTGAATTTGATAAAGGTATGATTGAGCTTGCAGATATAGGCTTTGCACATAAGAAATTAAATATGAAAAATACTTTTAATGAATATGAGGGACTTTTTTCAGATTACTATTTGACAAAAGTCTATGAATATACTAAGGAGTGAAAATGCCGGGATTTACAACACATTATATCTTGGGTGTAAAGGCATACGGACAGCTTGAAAACTCCGGGCTAAAGCATATCATCTCAAAATACAGATGGTTGTATCAGCTTGGGCTGCAAGGTCCGGATATGTTCTTTTATAATATACCGATACTAAGACACAGAGACTACAGGAATGTAGGCTCATATATGCATGAAAGCCATGTAAACGATTTCTTTGCAAATGCAATGTATGAGATACAGGGTATGGAGTCAACACAAAAGAAACAGCAGGCAATCAGCTATATTGCAGGGTTTCTTTGCCACTATGTGGGAGATTATATCTGCCATCCGTATGTATATGCCAGAATCGGACATGAGACGGGCAAAAACAGTGCCTATGTATACGGTATGCACGCGGCACTTGAGAACGATATAGATACATTGCTTTTATTAAAATACAAGAAAAAGAAGACTTCGGAGTTCAATCAGGCTGCGACACTTGCTTTAAACGGATTTGAGATACAGTTTGTCTCGGATTTTCTTGCAAGAGTGATCAATAAGACATATTACCCGATAACATATAAGAACAACTTCAGAGTAACACCTGCAATGGTACACAGGTCGGTGCTTGCGATGAGATTCGGTGTGAGGACATTGGCGGATCCTACAGGCAGAAAAAAGAACAGGATAAATGCAATAGAGACTATTTTTTTGAAAGCACCGATAGTATCACAAAAGATACTCTCCGATGAGATACCCGATGCGAAGAAAACTTTCAATCTGGATCATGAGATTTGGATAAATCCTTGGGATAAGGGTATATACTCTAAGGAAAGCTTCCCTGAGCTGTTTGACAGATGTATTGAGAGATGTGAGGAAATATTTAAACTTTTAAATATAGAAATAATGCCTGAAAGGCTGGAGGACACGGATTTTCACAGACTACTTGCCGGTATCGGAAATTATTCGTATCACTCAGGTCTTGATGTAGGTTAAGAAAGAGAGGTGAATATGAGTACTTTTGTAATGAATGTTACAAAACCTGTAGGTGCAAGTGATTTGGAAAACTTGAATCAAAAAAAGGGCATAGTACTTACAAGTGAAAATGTAGAAATCTTGAATACTTCATATTATAAGAAAAAAGATGCCTCATCTTCACAAAATACCGGTGCCACAAGAAGTAATGTGCAGTCAGGTACTGCAGCACAAAATGTTGTAAGGCCGACTGCGTACGGTCAAGGCGGTGTACAGGTGGCAGGTAGCGGACAAAGTAATTCGTCAAAACATATTATATTGCCAAGCCTTACAAAGAGGGTTTCAAAGGGGCAGAAGGTGATGCTTGACTTAAGTTCAAAGAAGATAAAGGTAAACTTCGGATGGAATGTGAAGAATCCCGCCTGCGATGTGGATGTATCGGCATTTTTGCTGGCAGTAAACGGAAAAGTTGTAGGCGATGACTATTTTGTATTCTACGGTCAGGAAAGCAGCCCTGAAAAAAGTGTATTATTTAAGAATGTAGAGACTGCAAATGTATTGGAAGTATTTGATATAGACACGGCTGTTTTGAATCCGGCGGTAGCAAAGATAGTCTTTGTAATGACTATCAATGATGCACTTGAAAACTCACTGAATTTCAGCATGTTAAAGGATGCCTATATTCAGATAGTGGACCCGCTAAACAATACGGAGTCGGCGTCGTTTTTGGTGGAGGAATATTATAACAATATCAATTCCATGATGATGGGCGAGATATATTTGCACAACGGTGCATGGAAGTTTAATGCAATAGGAAACGGAGTGAACAAAGATCTGGCAGGTCTTTGTGAATTTTATGGAGTAGCAGTCGAATAAGGAGGAAGTATGCTGACATTTGAAGTTATTAACGAGTTGACACTTAAGGTTACCTGTGAGGGTAATGACACATTGATTGCAAAGGCCGGTGCCTTCATAGCAGGTGAAAATGCCGGAGCAAAGAATTATTCTTTTGAGAAGATGATACTTGGACCGGGAGGCAGTATAGGACAGGCGATATTCGGACAGCTGGTAAGAAGAGTTGCAGGTGAGAACATACCTCTTATGAAGGTGAATATGCACGGCAATTCCACAACATACTACGCTCACTACGGACAGCATGTAGTGGTATATAAGCTGGCTATAGGTGAGACCGTATCTGTGGAGTCTGAAAATATTTTGGCATTTACCAATGACTGTGACTACTCGGTAAGATTTTTGGGCATAGGTGTGCTTTCACAAAAGGGTCTTGCCACTACAACACTTGTAGGCAGAGGCAATGATGCCTATGTGGCACTGCTGTCTGACGGCAATCCTTTGGTTTTATCAAATGTAAAATCTATGGGCAGCATTGCTGTAGACCCTGACGCCGTAATATGCTGGTTCAGTAAAAACGGTATGGGAGATCCTCAGATAAGAGCTGATATATCATGGAAGACCTTTATCGGACAGGCATCAGGTGAGTCCTATACTTTCGAGTGGCTCGGAAACGATCAGGTGACGGTGCTTATACAGCCAAGTGAAAGAAGAGGCGGAATAAGCGTAAGCGTGGATTAATAAAAATACTTGACTAAATATAGATAGGTATCCTATAATAAGGGCAGCTAAGAAGCATATTAGGTGTTGCCGATGTAGGCACGCAAGAGAAGAGGCAAGGAGTTAGGGCTCCTTGCCTCTTCATTTTGGGTTAATTGTCATTGCTTAAGCGCCTGTCTAACCACTAATCTCTCATTGCCTCCACAAAGAAGTCCTTGGCGTATCTGTACATTTTCAGAGAGTACTCACCGAATTCCTCACCGATATTTGACTTATATACAGTCCACAATGCCCAAAGATAACCGCTCAGAGCCATATATGAATAGAGCTTTTTATACTCTAAGTCGGTAGGCTTTCTCTGAAGGTAACTTTCCAAAAGTGCGTTCGCTTCCTCTTTATCATAGTAGGAATATATGGAACACATAGCCACATCTATTATAGGCTCAGCCATACCGGCATATTCCCAGTCAATAAGCTTTATCCTGTCATCGGCCGTGATGATAAAGTTGTCGGCAACACTGTCAATATGGCACAGACATTTATCGGATTTCATCTGATCAAGCAGACCAAGTAATATCTGCATATTCTTTTTGACAAAAGACACGTCCTCAAAAGATATTCCGCCGCTTTCATTACAAAGCTTGGTATAATACTCTATTCTCTCCGCAATATCAAAGCTGTGGTCTACTTTTATATTTTTATCGTGCAGACTTTTTAAAAGTTCCATACATCTGCCCATCTCCTCCTTATTCTTAGGGTCGGCATTTCTTGAACCTTCATAAAACTTTGAAATTTTGTAGCCACTTTCCCTGCCAAAGTAGATTATTTTTTCTGTGATATGTAAGTCCTTTACCGCCATATATGAATCGTACTCATGCTTCCTGTCGATAAGCACATCTGTGCCCTTGCCGGGTATTCTGCAAATATAGCTTTGACCATCCACCTCAAATAAGAAAGATTTATTGGTCATTCCCGCTTTAAGCGTGCGCAGACCTTTTATATGACTTTGTGGAATATCAAAGACCTTTGCAATAAGCTCAAGTGCGACATTGCCGCTGTTTTCCTTATACCTGTCATCAAATGCACGAAGTTCTTCAAGATTTTCAAACTCGTAGACCTGATTATCAGGTTGCTGATTGATATGCATTGCAGGCAAATCATTATTCTTAGCCTTTATCTCATTCATCAAAACATTTTCCCAGTACCAGTCATCACTTCCCGGAGTAAAAAACGCCTTTTCAAGTATAGGCATAAAGACATTTGAAAAATCCTTACAAAAATAAACCGGGCCGTACATCACATAGTCATCCTTACCTCCCACCTTTATATCGGTAATCTCATGCTTTTTATTAAACTTAAGTACCCACTCATTTGTATTTCCTTCCATATATATAGAAGAATACCATGAGTATGGTTCATAACGGTGGTACATATTCTCACGCATCCAGTTGTCTGAAGATAATATGTAGACGTTAAAGCCCTTTATATACTTTGCGGCATAGTGCAAGGTGGAAATATTGTTCTTTGTGGAATAGTCCGGATTGTATACAAGCTTGACATTGTACTTATCAATAAGATAGTCAAAATGTTCCTTAAGGTAACCCACAACAATAACGATATCATATATGCCTACATCATGAAGCTGCTTTATCTGGCGTTCAATCATCCTTTCGCCGAATACCTCAAGGAGACCTTTGGGAGTCTCAAATGTAAGCGGGACAAATCTTGAGCCGAAGCCTGCCGCCATGATAATCGCTCTGTCAACCTTAAATGCAGAAAGATAGTCAAGTCCTGATGAGGTTAAAACAGCCTTGTTGTCGCACTTTTTTATATATCCAAGCGCGATAGCTTCCTTTATAAGAGTATTGACACTGCCAAGTGAGAGCGACATCTTTTGTGCCAGTTCTCTTTGAGTGATTGTATTACATTCAAATATTTCTCTAAGTAAATAAGCGTATTTATTCATAAGTACTCCTCATGCAAGTTCAAAAATAATAAAATATTATCCATATTGAACATATTAGCACAATAGATAGGATAAGTACACAGATTCGTAGTAGAAATGAACTTTTGTAATGTTTTCGTAAGAAATCAGAAAAAGAAAATATATTGTAACATATAAAATAAAGTTATATACTACGAGTGTCTTGAAGGAAAGGACTTAACAAAGAACCTTTACCCAAAGGACGCATTAGATTTTTAAAAGGATTTCAAAAAGGAGATGCATTCATTATGAGAAAGCAAACAAAGATTGCTGCATTAATTTCAGCAGCAGCTGTTCTTTCAGTTGGTGGAGCTATGACAGCATTTGCTGCTACAGGCTGGCAACAGGAGAACGGAACATGGGTATATTATAACAGAAACGAAGAGAAGGTAACAGAGCAGTGGCAGAAGTCAGGTGATTACTGGTACTATCTTGATGACAACGGTGAGATGGCTGTTGATTCACTTATCGATGACAACAACGATACATACTATGTTGATGTAAACGGTGTTATGGTTACAAATCGTTGGGTAGCAGTTGATAATGAGAACGCAGGCGAAGAGAACGAGCCAAATCAGTGGTGGTATTACTTCGGAGCTAACGGTAAGGCTTACAAGAGAAGCGATTCAGCTTCAAGTGATGTTTCTCTTAAGACTATCAACGGTAAGAAGTACACATTCAATACTGACGGTAAGATGCAGTACGGTTGGGTAAAGAACGGCGAGACTCAGTACGATGAGAACGCTTGGCAGGATGCTGACTACTACTTCGGTGATGAGAACGACGGTTCTATGACAGAGGGATGGAAAGAGATCGCTATCAAGGATGATCAGGCAGCTGAACTTCAGCCTGGTGACAACTACTGGGATCAGGATCAGACAAGATGGTTCTACTTCAAGGCTTCTGGAAAGAAGGAGAAGAAGCAGACAGGTAAGACAATCAACGGAAGAAAGTATGGCTTCGATGAGTATGGCCGTATGAACGCAGGTTGGTTCACAACAGCTACAGCATCTAACACACCTGCTAAAGATGGCGGTTCACAGGGTATTGCTACATACTCTAACTCATTCTTATACTACTCAACACCTGAAGACGGTGCTAGATCTACAAAGGGTTGGTTCAAGGTAACTCCTGGTTACTACCTCCAGAGAGATAAGTATGAGGATGGATCAGATTACTGGTACTACTCAGACGGTAACGGAAAGCTTGCAGTTAACGAAATCAAGACAGTAAACGGTAAGAAGTATGCATTCGACAACTACGGTAGAATGATTAGCGGATTCGTTGTACTTCAGATGGAAGGTAACACTTTAGGTTCAGGTTACAGCTCAAAGAAGATCGTTCAGAAGGTAGATTCTGACGGTACATATGATACAAGTGACAACTACAACAAGTTTGTAAAGGCTAACGACAGCTTATTCACATCCGGAGAGCTTAAGGCTTACTTCTTCGGCGGAAGCGATGACGGTTCTATGAAGACAGGAAAGCAGACTGTAGAGCTTGATAGCGAAAAGTACACATTCGAGTTCGCTAAGAACGGTTCTAACAAGGGTGCCGGTATCAACGGTATGGAAGATCACAAGTTCTATGTTGGTGGAAAGCTTACAACAGCTGATGCTGACAACAAGATCGAGATCGTTGTCCTTAACAGCAGCAACAAGTTAGTCGCTAAGTTATCTGTAGAGGATGCTCTTTTAGCTTACGGTAACGGTGGAGTTCAGCACTTCAAGTCAAACGGAGACTTAGATTATACAGAGTATAAGTTCACAGGTCTTCCAACAGGAACTAAGGCTTATGTTGTTAACACAACAGGTGCTATGATTAAGAGCGGAACAAAGAAGGACGGAGATGATTACAAGGTTAAGACATCTAACTACACAGTAGATTATGTACGTCTTGAGGAATAATCTCAGTTAATTAAAATAGATTTTATATAGGCTTGAGGTGGAGCGAAGCGAAGCCTCATGGCATCTGATAAATCTAATGCGAGAGGAATACTTCCCTGTGGGGGTATTCCTCTTTTTGTTACTTGTAAATTGTATTAAATAAAAAACAGGAATTATTCTCATTATTGTGCTTGACTTTTTAGAAGTTTTAGTTCATAATAAAAGCACATTGAGGTTGTGTAAAATTAAATCTAACAAGCGTTAGATTTGACGCTAGCAATAGCAGGCTCATGCATAACCGGATATTGGAGGACAAGATGTTAAAAGATTTTAAAGAGTTTGCGTTTAAAGGTAATGTTTTGGATATGGCGATAGGTGTTATCATAGGCGGGGCCTTCGGTAAGATTGTCACATCTTTGGTAAATGATTTGATTATGCCTATCATATCTATATTGACAGGAGGTTTAAAC
>ERZ773087.1266-NODE-1266-length-16586-cov-6.985542_pt1 | contig 16586 bp, 19 predicted proteins | sample MGYA00511375_ERZ773087 | MGnify/ENA primary metagenome ERZ773087 (study PRJEB29015, sample SAMEA2737995) | human oral metagenome | biome: human oral; feature: human-associated habitat; material: dental | place: China | collected 2063 ...
ACATCTGTTCCCTAATTTCACCAATTGTATATCCATCAATGAAGAAATGTATACTCCTGGGGCTGCTCGTATGGAGCACTGCAGCTCGAGGCGAGACGCTATTGCCCGTAGCTACCCCAGATACCCTCTCTGCTAAGGCTGTGACGCCTACTGCAGCACAGCTCCGTGGTCGTGTCACCGACTCTCATGGCGCTCCTATCGAGGGGGCAGTCCTCGCTGTCGGCGATCCTCAGCTTCACCTCACTGCGCATACGGACCGTGAGGGGCGCTTTACTCTCGACGGCCTTCCCGCAGGACGCCAGCCCGTCATCATCCAGGCGATGGGCTATATCACGCAGCGCCGTCTCCTCTTCCTCGGAGAGGGAGCAAGCACAGACCTACACTTCATCCTCGATGAGCGCGAGCAAGCACTGCCTACCGTCGACGTCATCGGGCGCCGTGAGCAGTCGTATCGCAATGCTCTGTCCTTCGCTGGGACCAAGACGGCGACGCTCCTGCGTGACGTCCCTCAGTCCATCGGCTACGTCACGAAAGAGCTGGTCTTAGACCAAGGTGCCATCACCGTCAATGATGTGGTGAAGAATATCAGCGGTATCAATCAGTACTCCTTCTACAATGACTTCTCCATCCGTGGCTTCCGTACTCTGGGCAACCGCAATTCGGGCAACCTCCTCAATGGTATGCGCGCACAGACAAGCCTCTGGCGTCAGTCATCGCTGGCCAATATCGAGCGCGTCGAGGTCATCAAGGGCCCTGCTTCCGCACTCTTCGGGAATGCTGCCCTCTTGTAGGGCTACATTGTTAATTTGCATACCGTCATACTCTAATTGTTTCTTTATTTCAATAAGTACTTCTGTATAAAGGTCATCGGCAAGTATTTGAGCTATACCTACCCCTACTTCTGGGTGTTCTTTCCATTCTCCCTTTTCTGTAGTGAGTATAGCCTTTTGTTGTTGGTTATCAGAGTACCCCACCTCAAAATCACCTGACAATAGGCACAAATCATTATTATCATCTATAAGTATATCTTTCATTAGTTTGTCTGTAACTGGTTTATACTATTGATAGCCCTAAGTAGTTCCTCCTTCACCATTGCTCCAAAATTCTCTACTCCTTCACGGACAGATGATACATATACCTTAGTATCAGTGCCTACATTGCCTATCTGTATATTAATATGCGTTTGTCGGGTACCTCCTGATACTATGTTGTCCTTAGTTTTAGCTCCTTCTCCCGTGGTAGCTGTAATGTCTCCCGTAATAGGACTTATCCCTGGCATGGGACTGCTTTCAGTTTTCATACCCAGCTTGCCCATTAGACCGTCTTTTACCTCCTTAAAGCTCTTAAACTCTAAGGAGTCCCACGCTTTGCCAAGTGCTTCCTTAGCTTTAGCCTCTGCCTCGCCCGCTTTTTTATAGCCCTCCGTTACCGATTTGGCACGCTCCTGCAAGTCGTTTTGTATCTTACTGATCATTGCTTGGTTTTCGGAACTATCGCCTAAGCCAACGGCTTCTTTAAACTTATACCAAGCAAGTTTACAAGCATCTACTCCCGCCATAAAAGCATTGACAGCAGTGTTCCAATGAGCCTGATAAGTAAGGATAAAAGCTTCCCAACTGTATTTCATACCTTGCACGGTATATTCCCACGCCTTACCCCATCCACTTACCCCTACAATGCAATAGGCAATTATGGCTATAAGGGTAATAATACCTGCAATTATCCATGTAATAGGGTTAGCTAAGAAAGCAAGATTCGTCTTAATGACTGCCCAGGTAAGCCTATTTTGCCAGGCTGTAGCAATAGCTGTATAGGTATTGTGTAGTATCAATGCTGTGGTGAATATGCCTATAGCTCCTGCAATACCCCATATAACGGGATTCACTTCTTGAAACTTCTGAATAAGCCAACCTATACCTCCCCCTATACTCTCAAAGACGGCGGACATAAAGTCTACCAAAGGGCCAAGCATAGGGCTAATAGCTTCGTATACTTTTAGAGCAAGCTCGGTGATAGAATCCATCATCTTGTTGAACTTACCGCTAAGGGTTTGTCCCGCCTTTTCTGCACCTTGGTAGAATAACCCTTGTTTATCAGTTGCCCATTCAAAGGCTTGTGCGAGTTCCTGTGCTGAAATACCTCCTTTGCTCATTCGCTCCTTGAGCTGTGCCATACTCTCACCCGTACGCTCACTGATCACCTGCAAGGGGTTGAAGCCTGCGTTAATCATCTGCATCAAGTCCTGCCCTTGTAGCTTGCCCGCTGAGGTAGCTTGTGCAAAAGCAAGTGATAGACTTTGCATTTTCTGCGCATCACCCATAGCAATATCACCTATGTTCTTGAGCTTACCAAAAGCAAACTCTGAGGAAAGTCCGAAGGACATCATTGTCTTCTGTGCTTCAATAAGCCCCGCCTTGTCATAGGGTGTTTTTACCCCATAATCCGAGAGTTGAGCATATAATGCTTTAGCTTTTTCTACATCGCCGCGAAGCAAAGTGGTGATATTGGCTTGTTGTAGGTCTGCCTCCATCCCCTTTTTGATACTTCCCCCTATTGCGGCTCCCGCCAATATAAGAGGGTTAGTAGCTATTCCGGGCAGGCTGTTTAGGGCTTCAGAAAACCACGTCTTTATTTTACTACCATTGAGGGTTTGCAATTTGGTAATACTATGCTCTAACTTCTTTATCTCGCTGTTGTACTTGCGAATAACAGCCAAGTTTTCTACAGGCAATAAGTCTCTTTCGGCTTTGAGTAAGGCAATTTTCTGTTGCAAAGTATGTACTGAAGTCCCCATCTGGGCAAAGCCTTTGGTCACTTTTGCTTGTGTTGCCTGTAGCTCGCCAAATTTATCCAGCATAGTGTCGTTAGTTACGCCAATTTTTTGTAACTTTGCACTGACTAAATCTTTAAGTGTTAATGTATATTCTAAAATATTTGCCATGAGAGTCTTATTGTTTTTCTTTAACATCCTTGCCTCTATAGGCTTATTGTTCTTAGTTGGTGCAGGTTTTTTCTATGGAATTGCCCTCCTTTGTGTACCTTTCTATGCTACTTATAAGGCTTTTACAGAGAAAGATCCCTCTACTAAAAGAAGATACACCACCACGGCTATTGCTAGTGCTACCACCTTCTTTTTGATAGGAATACTTGTCCTAATGCTTTCCAAAGGCGCCGAGCAAGCAAAAGAACGAGAAAGACAAAGACAACAACAAACTACCTATACTACCTATATTGTTCCTTCTCCTTTTGCCTAAGCCATTCTAATTCTTTTACTCGCATAGCCCACTGGGTATCGGAGAGGTCGTCGGGATTGGCAATGTGCATATAATAACGCAGTGAGGCGTTGGTGATACGAAGCCAATCCCGCTGCTCATCTATCTCCGCATCCCTTAGAGCTTTTCCAAAGTAGCCTCTTTAATTTGTATAAGGTCAGGCAGTTTGCTACTTACGGCGAGGAACAACTCATCGTTTGTTTTTATCTCTTCATCACCACCCAACCAACAATTGTCAAGAATTACCTCATTGAATTTTAGAGGATCCTTGGTTGCCAAGGTTGAAGCATAGCTAAGGGTTTTGCGGTCGGGGGTACGCAAGTATACCTTTTTGTCTTCTACACTAATTACAAAGATGTCTTTGTATTGCTTTTTCCATTCTTGGATTTGTTCTTTAGTTATCATTTAAATAGTTTTTAAAAATTGTTTAATTGCCTTTGGGTGCTACCTATTATGACTGACGATCTACATCGATGAAGATAATAGGTAACTCTACAATCATATTCTTATCACCTTGCTTCATTCCTTTTTTCACCTCGGTAAACTCCACATGCCTTAGAATGTCAGTTACTATCTGTCCACCATCTAAAGGAACATAAGAAACGACAAGGTCAAAGCTAAGCCCTAGTATATCTTTACTGGGAGCATCGCGGGTCATTGCCTCAAGCTCACTCTGCCAAAGGCTCATTTTACCCTCATAACTACGGTTTCCTGCCGCTACTCCGTGAGGTTTGCAACCTCTACCATAAAGCAAGGATTTCTCACGCTTTTCGGTATATTCCACCTCTGTAACTCCTATAAGGATACGCCCCCCAAAAGCGATAGAGATGTCACACCACGAATATTGTTTGCTATCGAATGTTGCCATTTTTTCTAATGATTAATTATTAATGATTAATTACCTTAGGAGGTAATTGTTGTAGTAAAGCCAATATTTACCTCTATAAAGTCAGCATAGCCCACAGGTAATAGTTTGATGCCTATCACCACTTTACCTGTTTGTAACACACGTTGTGTGGGGTCTATATCAATTTTTACTGCCGAAAGTTCGCCCTGCGATACCATTTGGCTTTGTAGAGTACTTTCAAGTTTGGTTTGCCAACTCTTGATAATAGCAGGGTGAATACTGCCATCCTTAGATAGTAATACCTCATCGCTGAGTTCCTCTACCAATACCCCATAACTTAGGAGCATTGCTTTGTCCATTACCAAGCCGTTGCTAAGGCTCTTAAAGTCGTCAGTGGTCTTAGTTAGCGTATTATCGCCCGAAAAATAATAACCAGAGCGACCTACGAAAGTGCGGAAAAAGATATATCCTTTATCGTCTATTGCATCCCATTGGTCAGATTTGCTGTCTATAGTTGTGCCGTCGGTAAAGTAAGCTACTAAGGGCAATACATTGCCATCTTTCACACGGTGAATTTTGCGCTGTACGGGTATTTTTGTGATTTTACCTAAAAAAAGTCCTATAGCTGCATCTTTCTCTTTGTCATCATTGGCGATAAAGCAAGCTACTTTGTTGAGTTCGCTTTCGGAAAAGTTAGTAAGGTCAGCTACTTGTCCGTTCCAACGGTTGCCCGAAACCACTACCCTAAAGGGCATATATTTCTTTTCAAAATGCTCTGCAAGGGCTTGCCCTTTCACTACAGCTGTTTGTACATCGGCATCTAAACCCGCAGTAATGGTTTCACTACCTGTAGCTTTTTTCACCACACCCAGTACACGGATAGCTCCTCTGGCATCAGCTATGAGAGTTGGAGCAAAGACACTATCTTTGTCAAGCATTGCCGTCATAGTAGTGGCATCCGATACGAGCATTACCCATAAAGGAGTACCCGTTGGAGCTTGGTTATAGAAAGCTTTGATATGCTTGTAAGCAAAGGGGTTTTGAGTTTCTGATATACCCAAAGCTACAGCTTCTTTAAGCGAGAAGATTTGGTATGACTTGCCCAGCTCTACTTTGCCACTCACTGTAACTCCCGTTGCAATGAGTCCTGTAGTCTTTTGGATAGCCGTTGTCCTGCCTAATCCGTCTTTGGCGATATTAAATAATACTTTAGGTAATGCCATTATGCTTGATTTTTAATGATTTCTATTCTACCCGCAAGGAGGGATAGTACTTCTGTTCGGTTTTGTTCGTTTTCTTCTTGTAGGATAAGGGCTTCTAATAGCCCTATATCCTCTATGGAGTCGATAGCTTTTTCCAACTTCTTTTTATCTAATTGTAAAAAATAAGGACTTGTAGGATCTACGTCTCCCGTTTGCTCATCATCTGATTCGTCCAATAATTCGGAAGAATTATAGCACTTTACAGTGCTATCCTCTAAGGTTTGTGCGTGATTCTGTGCATCTTTCTTTAGTAAAAATAGAAAGTTATCGGAAGTAGCAAAGAGCTCTTTTGTCTCTTTGTTCTCCTTGAAATATTTTTTTGCTATTCCTTCTAATGTCATTTTGAATTTATTTTAAAGTTAAATAGGAGTAGGGTGAGTTGTGGATACCATTGAACTCGTCCTCTCACCCTACTATATTCCTACAATATAGCTCCTAAGTATTTAGGTGTTCTAGCACGAATTACCCCTACTAAGGCACGCTGTGCAAAAGAAAGAGTATCAGCTTGTAGTCCTGAATCACGTAGGGTAGCATACATCTCTACATCACCAAAGCAGCGAAACACCTCGTCTGTCACCCACATAAAGGAAGCACGCTTGTCAGTGTTATCTTTGGTTGCACCAAACGGTTTTTTAACACCCGCAGAAGTGTAAAGAGGGTTTTGGCTGTATTGAAATACCTTAATACCATACATCTGTTTTTCGTTAAGGATGTCCTTATAAAGACGTTTGTCCTCTTTACGAATACGGGCAAAGTGTCCAGGAGTGAAGCATATATTAACCCCTTCAAGGATATCATTCTCCTCCATAAACTGTTTGAGGTCTATGATAGCGTCAATAACAGAGTCAGAGCTTGAAAGGTTCAATACCTTATTCCAAGCGTCGTCTTGTTTGGGTGCCCAAGCGTAGGCAGCACGTTTGCCCATATTCTTAGCTAAAGAAATACGGTGGCGTTTTATTACGCTAGAGCGTCTGTCATAGGAAAGTTCAATCTCTTGTAAATCTCTGTGGCGTGTTTGCTCAGTGGAATAGGTATGTAGTACTACTTCATTGCCTATATCGGCAATATCAGTAATAGGTAGGGGGTTATTAACTGTAGCAAAATAGTCTTCGTGTACCGCAGGTTCCACTCCTGCTTCGGCAAGGTGTAACTTGTTATGCTCTACATATTGCGACAAGTCTACACTTTGAAAGACAAACGAATTATCTGGAATAGGGTTTTCTTTTATCCCTGCTACCCATACTTCCGTCTGTAGCCCTGCCATAGCTACTCCTTTGAAAATGGAGGGGGCAACATATTGAGCTATAGTAGAAGTTGCTACAATAGTTGTTGCTACTATGGGTACTGAAGCGCCTACGATTGGCGCAATAAAGATTGAGGCAATAAGTGCCAATAATGCATTAATAAATAATGCTTTTAATGATAATCTCATACTTTTTAATTTGTTTTTAAAGGGTTATTAAATTACTATTTGGTGTAGCGTACACCCTTAGCATACTCTTTGGCTAAGCGGGCATACTCTTCGGGCTGTTCGTCCCTAAGCTGGCGGAGCTTTGCAGGATTGTGCTTTTGCAAGTAGTCAAAACTCTCATCGGTAGTGGCTCTTGGTTTTGCTCCTGCTCCTAAAACTACCTCACGTACAGTGTTAGCCTTTCCTTGTTGTGCGTTCTCGGCTTCTTTGTCGGCTACGAGCTTAGAGAGTACGGCTTTTTGTCCTTCAAAATCTGCTTCAAACTGCCTTAGCTGACTTTCTTTGAGGACTTCTGGGATAAGTCCTAATTGCACAGCTTTGTCTACCAAGGTTGTAGCTTCGGCAGTACGAGTTTCGTTAATAGTCTTTTTCAAAGCTACTATTTCGGCATCTGCTTTTTCTTTAGCTGTTTTGAGGTTATGTAAGGCACTAAGTACTGCCTCTTCTTTTACATTGTCGCCCATACCCAAGGCAAGGGCTATCACTTTAATATCCATATTATTTGTATTATGTGTTACTATTTTTTTAAGCTGAAAGGGCTTGCCGTCTTTGGATAGTTTGAGGGCATTGTCGTTTCCCCCTATATCAACGATGGAGATTTCCACAAGCTTACAAGCGGTTACAGTTTCATAGATTTGCCCTTCTAAAAGGTGTTGTGGTTCAGCAGATACTTCTTTGATTTCGGCAAACATTGAAGCCATACGTATATAGCCACGCTCCACTTTGCCTGCTATCTTCTTAGCAAATTCATCTTGCTCATCAAACTCTACTTCTGCTATAAGAGTAGTTCCCTCCTTGTATAGTTTGGTACAACGTCCAATGACTTCACTACCCTTGTTACCATATCCATCTCGCTCGTGCATAAAGAGTACTACGGGGTTGCGCATGTATTGTTGGTAGTCAATACCTTCTGTAAGGATACGGTATCCATAGCTATTAACATTCTCGGTATTGATGATAAATTGGTGCTTCATTGGCTTCTATCTTTGGGTTAATCTTCTCAATTCGGGTGCAAAGGTATTGCAGGTTTTACGGCGGGGAAAATCGGCATACAAACATTGTACTAATTCTGTACAACCATTGTACTGGTTTTGTACAACCATTGTATAAGAATTTCGCTACTTCCCCCAATACCACGAACTTTGCAACGAAAAACAAAGAAGTATAATGGAATTTGACCTCAAAGAACTCACCGCACGGGCTTTTTTGGATTATGTAGGCCCAGCCTTTCCTTCGTGGTGGGCTAATAACAAAACAAAATATGTACTACCAAGCCTCTCGAATATCAGTGAGGCACGTAGCAACGGCAGTCAGTATTTTATGACCCTAAAAGTAGCTGATAAAGCAGGCGTACAAACGCTTTTCCCAAACGAACCTTTGGTGAGTTTTTCACTCACTAAAACCATTGTAGAGACAGCAACAGTAGGCAAACACCGCAGAGGTAAGGTAAAGGAGTACATAGCTACCGAAGACTGGCAGATTACCATTAAGGGGCTTTGCATTGATACTAATAATCCCGACTTGTACCCTACAGCACAAGTGCAAAGCCTTAACCGCTTGTTTGAAAAGAACGAAAGTCTGGAGGTCATAGGTAACAAACTCTTTACCCTTTTTGATATTCGTAACATCGTGCTAAAAGATATTAGTTTTGAGGCTATGGAGGGCAAGGAGGGCATACAGAAGTACACCATCAAAGCAGTGTCAGATATGGACTTCTATGCCGAATTAGATGAAAAGAGAACACAATTAAACCACTTGTATTAATGTTTGTATTACAGGCAATTATAAAGATAGGAGACTATACCTTTAAGGCAGTACATAGCGTGAAGATCACCAAATCGGTAGACGAATTAGCCGATACCTGTACGATTGAACTTCCTACCCACTTTAAAGTAGCTAAAGGAGGTGATAGTCTCTATACTGAAAAGGCTGTCAAAGCGGGCGATAAGGTCAGCGTTACCCTTGCCTATGAGGGTGTATATAGCGGAGTAGAGTTTGAAGGCTATGTAAAGAAGGTTAAGCCAAGCATTCCCGTAAGTATAGAATGTGAAGACGCCATGTATTTGCTTAGACGAAAAAATATCAATAAATCGTGGCAAAAGACAAGCCTTAAAGAAGTATTGCAGGAGGTAGTGAAAGATACTCCTATTGCCTTGGCTGATAATATACCACAAATGCAGTTAGACCAATGGCTTATTCGCAATGCCAATGGTACACAGGTGTTGGATAAGCTCAAAGAGGAATTTAGGCTAAGTATCTTTATCAACGATGAGGGCAAGCTATATGCAGGGCTTTCGGAGCTTACTAATATAGGGCAAACAGCACGCTATGACCTCAATTATAACATTGTGGCGAACGACTTGGAATATCGTACCAAAGACGAACGTAAGCTAAAAATACGATATACCTACATAGATAAGAACAACAAAAAGAAAACTGTAGAGGAGGGTGATCCCGATGGTGAGTTGAGAACATTTCACACCTCTGTGGTAAGTGATGAGGCTAAATTACGGGCTATGGCACGGGCAGAAATGGAAAAACTAAAGTATGACGGCTTTGACGGCTCTATAACGAGCTTCTTAGTCCCTTTTGCTACACGTGGTATGCAGGCACATATTATTGATAAAGAACTGAAAGAGATAGACGAACGCTACTTCATTAAGAAGGTAGAAACTACCTTTGGTCGCAATGGGGCACGCCGACAAATAACCATAGGAGCAAGATTATGAGTATAGATAGAGAATTAGCCGAGGGGCTTCGTAAGTTAGGCAAACGCAAAACCCCTACCATAGCCGTAGAAGTAGTATCAGTAGACAAAGCGCAAGGCACGTGTGAGGTGAAAGACGATGAGCTACAATATACTGTGCGTTTAGCTTCGGTGATTAATGATAACACCGAGCGTTTTTACCTCTTCCCAAAGGTAGGGAGTAGTGTGTTGATTGCTTCGATAGGGGAAGACGAAAACCGCTATTATGTGGTAGCTTATAGTGAGATTGAGAGCGTGAGCCTACGAATAGAAGACACTCAGTTTACCATAGACAAAGCGGGGGTACATCTGCAACGCGGGGAAGTAGATTTTAAAAGCCTTTTAAATGAACTTTTAAATGAACTTAAAGCAGCTATCATACAAACCCCTTCAGGGCCTGGTAACTTCGCCCCTAACAACGTGGCAAAGTTTGACGAGATTAATAACAAAATGAATGAATTATTACAATAGGATATGGCACGATTGACAGCTGTAGAGGCAGACTATAAGAGGTCGCAAGGCAAAGAACTTTTTACTAAGGGCTTTAGCATTGCCAATATATCGGAAATGATAGGCATAGGCATTAAGACACTTGGCAAGTGGAGAGAGGAGGGCAAATGGGACGATGAGAAAGAACTGCAAACACTCAGACCTTCCAGTATTCGCAAACTCACCCTCAAGTGTGCACAGGCTATTGAGCGGGGTGAACCCTTGCCCTATAAGGCGGACGATATTACTAAAATCGTTGCCGCCTTTGACCGCATTACTGACCATAATAAAATAGCAGTATATACTATGGAGAGCCTTGACGGCTTCTCTAATTTTATCTTAGAGAAAGCAGGGCAAAGCACGGGCAAAAAGCGTGAAGCCTATATGAACACGATCAAAGAGATACGCCCTTACTTTGATATGTATATAACCGAATTATTACAGCGAGGAGATGACTAAAACAGAACTCAAAGAAGCCAAAGAACGCTACTTTGCCAAATCCAAAATGATACGAGAGCTTACCTATGAGGCTATCCAAAAGGAAACAGCAGATGAACAGGAAGCACGTATCAAGCGACTTTTAAAACCCGAAAATTATGGTGAGTTTTTCGATTACTATTTCGGGCTTGACAGTGGTTTACCCTTGGGTGATGCCAAGACACCTAAGTTTCATATTGACGACTATATTCGTTTGTACAAGGACCCGTTTATACGCCAATTCAGAAAGAAATTTAGGGGAGCAGGTAAGTCCATACAGTCCAATGTGGGCAATATATGCCATCTCAAACAGAACAACCTTACCTTCTTTCCTATCCTTATAGGGGCTAACGAGGGCTTGGCTAAAATACTACTATCCGACTTGCAAGCACACTTGGAGAACAATCAGAAGTTTATCAAAGACTTTGGCTTGCAACTTTCTTATGGGGATTGGTCGGATGGTGACTTTCAGACTACAGACGGCAAGCACTTTAAGGCGTTGGGACTTAACCAACCTTTCAGAGGGTTACGTTTTGGTATGTATCGACCCGACTTGGCTATTTTGGATGATATAGAAGACTTAGACCGTGCCAAACGCCCCGATATGATAGAAAAGTACGGTAAGAAGATAACGGGCGACTTGGTGAAGGCTTTTCACCGCAAGCGAGGAAGGCTTATCATCAATAACAACTATATCGTCAAAGACGGCATATTGGACTACCTCTATGACAAGTGGAAAGATAGCCCACATCTGCACGATTCAGTTACAAACCTTGCTACTGTAAATATTACCCGAGAGAACTATATGGATGTAGAGTGGGAACCATCGTGGAAAGAGCGAGATACTAAGGAGGATATTATTCGTATCCTAATGAATGATGACTACTATACCTCACAGCGCGAAGATTTCAACAACCCTATTGAGGAGGGAAAGCTCTTTAAGGCGAAAGACATTGCCTTAGTACGAATAGCAAATAATGAGGCATGGGACGGATTGCTTGACCATTGGGACTTGTCTTATACCGCTACGGGGGACTATAAAGCGGGGGTACTCATTGGCATCAAAGGTATTAAGCTGTACGTGTTGGAAATCTTCTGTCAAAGGTGTGAACTTAATGCAGCTATGGAAGTACGTGCCCAATGGGTAAAGAAGTACCTCAAAAAAGGCTATAACACTATGGGATTCTTTGATGCTACTATGGCGCAGAAAGCCGTCTATACCCCTATTATTATGCAGAGTGCTGAGGACAATGCTTGCCCTAATATCCCTATTGGTTTGCATCAAGAGGGGGACAAACACAATCGCATTTCGGCGGGTATTACCAATGCGCTCTTTCGCAAAATCTTGTACTGGGACGAGAGTCTTCCCAAGCGTTCAGAACGTGACTACAACGCTTTTATTAAGCAGGTGCTTTCCTTTGAAAAAGGCACTACCTCACATGATGACGCCCCCGATACCTTAGAGCGTGCCATTACCCTTGCCCAACAGTATTTTGGCTATTCCGAAAACCCTTTACAAAGCGGGCGACCTTTTATTGCTAAGCACAAAAGACGTAACGTATAACCTTATTGTTCTCTAAAATTATATGCTGATGACTCCAAGAAAAGAACTATTTGTAAAAGTAAAACAAGCCCTTGCTACCATTGAAGGTATTGAGTTGATAGACCTGCAACGTGGTCAGTTTGATAACCCCGAAAACGGCTATCCCGAAATATGGACAGCCGCTCTCATTCAGGTAATGCCTATCACATACGAGACGATGACACAGCACATGCAAGAAGGCGAGTGTGAGTTTCATATAGACTTCTATTGCAAAGACGGCTGGACAGACCAACACTTAGGCACTGCTGACCCCGAAGAGGGACTTATGGAACTGGATATATTGGACAAAATCACCGATACCATACAATTCCTACAAGGCGAGCAGTTCAAACCCGTACAGCAGGTGCGAGAGGAGGAATTGCGCTTAAGTGATGACGGCATTATGAGCTATCGCATAACTTTCTCCACCCGCATTTATAGGCAAACACCCTACCCCTATACGGGTAGAAGATTGCAAATCGCAAGCCATTAATCATTAACAACTAATCATTAGTAACGTGTATTTAACCAAAGAAGAACTCAAAACCGTAGCCACTAAAGAGGTAATAGACCTTATCACCCAAGGCGACGAGCAGATAGTAACCGAAATCATTGCCGAAAGCATAGACCTAATAGCTTCTTACTTGTACAAGTATTACGATACCGAAGCTATCTTTGACAAAGAGGGAGATGAGCGCAGCAAGATACTGCTCAAGTACCTCAAGGATATTGTTATCCACGAGATCTATATAAGGAGAACTAAAAACCTCAACCAAGTGGCAAAGCTCCGTTATGATGAGGCTATACTATGGCTTGAGAAAATAGCCAAAGGCGAGATAGAAGTCGCCCTCCCCAAACGTCTGAGAGACACTGATGGTGACGGCAACCCTGATACACCCACCCCTTTTATGAAGCTCGGAGGGCGAAAAACCTATAAAAATCATTGGTGATTATGTCTAATAACAATTTACAAGAACTCCGCAAAAAGCTTGAAGCCCTCGCACAATTAGTGAAAGAGGATATCCCTATTGTGCTTAAAACAGAGGGACTTAAGTTTATTCAAAAGAACTTCCAAGATGAGGGGTTTAATGATGAGGGCTTACAGAAGTGGCAACCTCGCAAAACTACTGATACACGAGGGCGAGACCTTACTCGTTACCGTTCGGATAGGGTAGGCAAAAAAGGTACCCTTACTCCCTTTGGTAAGCGTAACCAAGGACGTGCTATCCTTACAGGATACAACTCAGGAGGCAACAAGCTACGACACTCATTTATGGCACGTATGGAGAAAATGCAGGTTACCTTCTACACCCATAAGGAGTATGCGCTAAGACACAACGAGGGCCTAAAAGGTATGCCTAAACGCCAATTTATAGGCGACTCCAAAACCTTATTCAACAATGTCAAAAAGGAAATAGACCGTTTATTCAATCAATTAAAATAATGGCAAAGCAATCCCATAAACAACGTATAGAAAAGAGTGTCACCCTTAGTGGTAATGTACTTAATAAGAAGGTACATTTGGGCAAAAATACAACCCAAAACATTCAGCAGGTAACCAATCTGATGGTGGATATCATCAAAAGACAACGCAGGCTATGGCGTACCGAACTCAACCATTGGCACTCGGCACGTTATGCCCGCTATAGTGTGGACTACCCACGTACTTACCCATTGGAGGAGGTATACCAAGATGTACTCCTCGACGGACACCTTACTGGTATCACTGAAAACCGTACCCTACGAACTACCAATAAGGACTACATTATCGCTGTCGATGAGATTAAGGACGATACCCTAACCGAGTATATCAAGGATAAACAATGGTTTGAGGACGTGATCGAGTTTGCTCACCAAAGCATCTATCACGGGCATTCTCCTATATGGCTCAAAGAGGTAACTAAGGGCGAAATCAAAGCCGTAGAGCTTATTGATAGGGGCTTGGTAATCCCCGAAAAGCACGTACTGCTCAAGGACTATGATGCTACCACTGGCATAGACCTACGAGATGTGCAAGAGGTAGTATTAGTAGCACAATTCTACAAGCATTCGGGGTTACTCGAAAAAGCGACTCCTTATGCGATACTCAAGCGCCATTCGTGGGGTTCGTGGGACGAGTTCGAGGAACTGTTTGGTATCCCTATACGTATTGCTAAAATTGCTTCACAAAGTGATAGTGTAAAAGAGGAAGTTGCCCAGTGGTTGGAGGAAATGGGTTCAGCTTCGTATGGCGTTTTTCCTATTGGCACTGAAGTAGATATTAAGGAGAACAGCAAAGCCGATGCTTTCCAAGTGTTTTACCGCAAAATTGAAGCCTTAGACAAAGAACTCTCCAAACTCGTACTTCACCAAACAATGACTACCGAAAATGGCAGTAGCAAGGCACAAGGCACGGTACACGAGAACACTTTGGAGGAGGTTGTCTATGCTGATGAAAAGAAGATGTTAGCTTTCCTCAATAACCAACTTTTGCCCGCTATGCGTGCCATTGGCTACTCTATACCCGACAATGCCAAAATAGCCGTAGAAAAAACCACAGACCCTAACAAGCAAATCACTATAGACGGGGTCCTCTTAGGGCGTGGCTATATCCTTACCCAAGACTATATAGAGCGTACCTATGGAGTGGAAATAGAAAGTATGCCTACCTCTACCTTTGGAGGAAGTAGTGAGGGTGAGTCAAAAAAAGCCTAAGCCTACTCAAGTTACACTATCACACCCATTGTTGCCCCAAGCACGAGCCTATAAAGCTCAGCAAGGAAGACAACGACTTGAGTAGGCTTATTGAGGAGTATATTCGTATGGTTTTCCAAGAAAGAGGTGTTAGCGAACCCCTATCGGAAAAGCTATGGAGGTATTATTATAGGTACCTCTCTAAAGCAGTAGAAATGGGCTATAATTCCAACATAGAACAAGCAAACCCCGATTTGGTTAGTAGCCTCAAGCACAACATAGCTACTTTTTCGGCTTTCAAAGAAACGAGCTTCAAGCGGCAGATAGAACAAGCCCTTACCAAGGATGGGCGTGTACTCCCATGGAGTGAGTTTAAAAAGGAAGCCGAAAAGCTTGACACGCTTTACAACAAGCGTTGGCTACAAACCGAGTACAACCAAACAGTAGCTAATGCCCTCTCTGCACAAAAGTACGAGGAGTATATAGCCAATAAGCGCATATACCCTAACCTTACTTATCACGCGGTACACGATGAGCGAACTCGTGAAACACACCGTGCCTGGGACGGGCTTACGCTACCTGTGGAGCATGCTTTTTGGCAAACACACCTACCTCCTAATGATTGGGGCTGTCGTTGCTATGTAGAGCCTACTGCTACTCCAGTAACAGAAGGAGTACGTACAGAAGAGGTTCCCATAAAAGAAGCCTTTGCTAATAACCCTGCTCTTTCGGGGGAGATCTTTTCCGTGATACCATACGCCAAAGGAATGAGCGAAAAAGTCGTTAAGGAAGTAGAAAAGCAGGTGGAAAAACGATTGGAAAAGCTCGGAGAAAACTATATTGAGAAGGTGGTAAAAGAATACCCTAATGGAGGAAAGATTACTATTTCTAACCTTGTAAATATGGAGGGGTTGGACTATGAGCGTGTATATAAATGTTGCGACTTTTTCGCTAAGCAAGGAAAAGAAACAATGATACTACCAAGGTTTAATTCACCCCTACGAAACGAACTCTATCAGCAACTTTATGCCGATTTGCAAGGAACCCCTTATTGGGGTAAATGTCCCGACTTTAAAGTAGGAAATAAGTTCTATGAGCACGAAGGACATAACAATTCGACAAAGAGTGTGTCAAATATGATAAAAAGAGGGTTAAAACAGTCTGATTGTATTGTGGTAGACTATGATGAGCAACTTTATACTATTGGACACCTTAAAAAACTCATTAAATTTAGTATTAAAGAGGGGAAACAGATAAGTGAAGTATGGATATTAAAAAGAGGTGGAGAGTTAGAAAAAATAGAGTTCCTACAATAAACCCGAACGCCTATGAAAAGATAAATCTTAACATAGGCGTTGGTATCGCCGAATCCGCAGAATCGACATTGCAAAAGTACAACTATTTTTTAAACTACCAAAACTTTCTTCAATTATTTTTCTGCATAGATTCCCTCATAGAAGACTATTGCCTCCACTGTACGAGGGGAAAGGTACATCTGTGTGGCTACTTCTGCTATAATAGCCTCTGCTCGCCATTGTGGGTAGCGTTTGCTAAGGGTATCAAAGAGCTTGCGTACGCACTCATTACGCTGCTTTAGTCGTTCTCTTCGCTGTAGAGTATAGGTCTGCATAATAATATTGGGTTTTACCCTGCAAAATTAAAAAAACGCCTGCTATTATCCAAATCGGATTTTAGCAGACGTTGTTAGCTTTGGTCAATGTTTTTTTATCGCTTCAATAACCTTGCTATCTCTTCATTGTAGCTTTC
>ERZ773087.1273-NODE-1273-length-16525-cov-3.933880_pt1 | contig 16525 bp, 22 predicted proteins | sample MGYA00511375_ERZ773087 | MGnify/ENA primary metagenome ERZ773087 (study PRJEB29015, sample SAMEA2737995) | human oral metagenome | biome: human oral; feature: human-associated habitat; material: dental | place: China | collected 2063 ...
GACGCGGGAAGGAATTTGATATACGCAACCATTAATTCAGTAATAGCGCAAGCATATGCAATGGGAATGGTAAGAGCGATAAACGGAAATTATTTTGCAGAATACAAGGAAAAGGACGGAACGTTAAAAAGATTAGGGAAACTTGAAATAGGAACCTTATCTGATGAAAACTTGAGAAAAGGTATTTGGGACATTAAATTATTCCTTACACGTAACAACGGAACAAGAAGCATAGCCCTTACCGTAAAAATAACAAAAACAGGAATAGTAATATATTAGGAGGCAAAGATGGGACAAACTTTATATAATGTTAAGAACGTTCACGTAACACTGGTTGCAGGCGGGACTCCTTACCTGATCGAATGCAGACACGAAGACGGATTCGAGGACGACCCAAAAAACGATGCTTCAACATCAACGACAGGAAGTTGCGGGCAAAAAGTAATAAATATAACAGTAGACAAGAGCTTTGGAATAACAATTTCACTACTATACGGAAGTTCAGAACACAAGACAATGGAAAAGATATTCGCAGAGTGGACACGAGCGGGCGGAAATTATCCGATGAGTATAACAACAACAGACGAAAACAGCAAAGAAACGTACACATATCCAAACGTAACATTCAAGAAAAGGGCAGGATTGTCTTACACAAACGAAGGCGGAAACCAGGCAAGAAAATGGGAATTCGAATCAGATGACAGAACTTTTGTTGAAATATAAAAAGAAAACACAAGGTCCAATCAAACGGGCCTTTTTAATTTACCTCAATTTCAGGTGAAGCGATAAAATTTTATTTCTTTTTTTCCTCTTGCCTTTTCTTTTAGATTTCAAGGACTTGACAAAAGGATAAAAATATGCTTAGCCTATGGAATAAGGCTTGAAGCCAGATGACAGGAAAATGAAGCCTTTGAATTCGGAGGACTTGACAAAAGGATAAAAATATGCTTAGCCTATGGAATAAGGCTTTTAATATAATATTCCTTAAATTTATTCAAACATTAAAATCAAATTAAAGACATCAGGAAACTAAAATTTTAAAATACCTGATAAATAAAGGGTTTTCAATAGGTGTCATCCTTTGAATTTCCTTTGTGACGGCAGTTGACGTTTTTAAGCCTTATAAATAAAGGGAAAAAATTTAGGCGTCACTCTTAGAATTTCCTTTGTGACACCCCACAAATTCCCTGTTTATCAGGGTTCTGACCTATTTTACTTACCTAATGTCACTGTCACTTCTAAAGAAAAATATAAATAATAATTGTAGGTATATACGGTAGTACGTTATAATGTTGACGACCTAAGTGACAGCGATGACGCCCCCCAAGAAATTAAAAATTGTCTTATGGATAAAGGGATTTTCTCGTTTTCAAGGCGTCACTTAGGCGTCACTTCAGATGACACCCCCAAGGGCAGGAGATAAGGAAAGCCAGAATTTACCTGATATTTTTAAATTTCTTCACCTGATGACAGCGATGACACCCCTGATGACGGCAAGGCAAACCTGTATTTTTAAAGGGTTTTTATATAGATAATAAGATAAGTGCAGGAATTTCAGCATTTTTTTCACTTTGGATTCTTCTCCCATCGTTTTGAATTCGAAGGACTTGACAAATAGGAAAAAATATTCTATAATTATAATAAAAGAATTTTGGAGGAAATTAAAAATGAAGTTTGAAGATCTAACAAAAGAACAACAAAACGCTGTTATGCTCTCAAGGGGAGCCGCAGGGATAAAAGATGAGGAAATTAAAAATGACGATAACGTTAAAATAGTTGTGAATATGTCAAAAGAAGAGCTGAATAAGAAGGAAAGGGAAAGAATAATCAGTTCTGGCGGACTTAGGCCCAATACTTTATTTTCTTATTATTTATATAATTGGGATGGGAAACTAGACAAGATAACAATAAAATATCCCGCTTCAAGCGTTGCGAAAAGATTTGTTTTAATATCTTACGACAAGTCAGGGGCCATGAACTTTAACATTGCGGATATAATAGATCGTTTTATAGATGCAGGGCTTATTAAAAATTTTGATGAGGATAATTATAAAGTCCCCGAACTAATAGAATTTGCGAGTTTTTTAACCGAAACAATAAACAATCCCAGCTTTCAATAATACGGAATATTTTGTTTACCGTGGAAAAACTTTTTTTAATGCTGACCTGATGTATAAAACTTTTACGTTGACGGAAGCAGAAGCATTTGAAGTTGAAGTGTCGGGAATTTTCCCTTCGTTTTCTTCCGCTGAATATCTTTTGAAAATTAATTCAGGACAGGTCAGCGAATATGAATGGGATATTTTCCACAAAAAACTTTTCTATGTAAGAGAGGTAAGGAAGAAGGAAAAATCAAAATAAAAATATAAAGGAGGCATCTTATGTCGCAAGATTTACAAGGAATCTCCTATAGCGTCGAGTTTGCGTTCGATGCCTCTGGAGTTCTCAAATCATTAAAGAAAATAAGGAAAGCGGTTGAAGACATAGGGCGTTCAATGGATAGGATAAATTTTCAGTCCAGATTTTCAGGAATGTCCTCGTCTTCATTCGACAATATAAGACAAGCAACGGAAGCCATAAGGCAACAAAGGGAAGAATTCGAGCACTTGCAAGCATCAAGCCAGAGAAGCGAAAGCTCACCTTCAGGAAATTCACAATTTAATATATTTGACAATATAGGAGAAACAGTTAATTCAAAAATTTCTGGAGCGATACGTTCAATTTTATCGTCTTCATGGAAGGAGGCCCTTTCACAATTTACTGATACGGATTTTGAATTAAGGTCAGCAACAGCCAAATCTTCGAAGGATTTAAAGGATATGTATTCGACTTTACAAAAATACGACCAGTTAGCTAAGAGGATAGGCGGGGCTACTGTTTTTAATAATTTTGATATTGCTGAGGGCATTAACGCCGCGGCCGCATTAGGAGTTGCAAAGGACAAGATGGACTCCTTTATCGAAAGTTCGGCGCGATTCGCCCAAGCACATAAAATGGGATTAGCCTCTGCAATATCAATATCAAAGAAGGCCCTTAATACATTCAATATTGATTTAAGCCGTTCATCTGAAATGCTTGATGTTATGACAGCAATTTCAAACAATTCGTCGGCGAGCGTTCGGAGTTTAGGCATGGCGTTCTCTTACGTAGGATCTACTGCTTACGCTTTAAAAAGGTCAGTTCCTCAAGTTTCTGCTCTTGTCGCAGCCTTAAACAATTCGGGGTTTGATGGTACACGGGCGGGGACAGCGCTTGACAGCATATATAAATCCCTTAACGATTTCCAGAAAAGAGCAAAAATTGAAGAAATCGTCGGTCCTATTACTAACGCTATGGGGGATTTGATACCTGAGAAGGAATTAATCGCAAAACTACAAAAAGCGAAGGCAAATGTAAGTTCCGTTGATTTTTCAAGCGTTATGGCTGACATCTTTGGGGATGTGGGGGGCCGTGGAATGATGGCTCTTGTCAATACGAACATAAAAGAACTTGAAAGGCTTGAGAAAGTAGCCAAAAATTCGGCAGGGGCGACAGCAAATTCCGCATCCTTTATGATGGAAGGAATAGGCGGGAAAGCTGAAACCCTGACTGGAAATTTAAGTTCAATGTTTTCAACCTTTATAACTACTGTTGAGCCAATTGTTACGCCTTTCATTAAATCCTTCACGGCTTTATCAGATGCGGCAGGAGATTTATTAGCAAAAAACCCTCAAGTGGTTAAATTTGCCTTCTCTGTTGCTCTACTGGCAGGGGCAAGGGTTAAAGTTCTGGCTTTATACGATGCCTTTAAAAAATTGAAAGAAGCGGACGGCGTTTTGGGAATATTAAAAAATTCAATAGCTAGTTTTTCGACAGGATTGGGGCTTATGGCTTTGGCTGGAGTTCTGGTTGTCTTAAAAAATAAATTTGATGCTTTTATGAAAGTTGTAAGAAGCAATCAAGAGACTTCAAGAAATTTTGACGCTACTATGAGTAAATTAAAAGACACGGTTTTAAAACTTTTCACGGTTGTCGGGGAATTTGTCCTTGCTCTTTTTGGAATAGACACGGGAACAAAAAAATCAGCTGAAGGCTTTAATAATTTATCTGGCGGGGCCTCGTCAACTGCAAAAGAAATTGAAAAAGTTAAGAAAGTTTTAACACTCGCATCTGAAAGCCTTGACAGAATAGGAGCATCCTTAGACAAATTACAGGCCTGGGTTTCTGATAATAAAGGCTGGCTCAAGATGGCTGGATATGTTGTGTTAGCTGCAAAGGCTTTTTCACTGATTGCTTCCGTTGTTAAGCCAGTAATTGATGTCGTTGTTTTATTAGGCGGTACAGTTGCGGGGGTTTCTGGGGGAGTCATTGTCGCGGCCGTTGTTGCTATTGCTGGGGCGTTTATATTTCTTTATTCAAAATTTGAAGGCTTCAGGAATTTCGTAAATGCTATTCCGGGCTGGATTGCTGGAGTATTCAACGTTATTTCAGATTTGCCTTTAATCTTATTGCAGGGCCTAGTCTCTGTTGTTACAGGTTCATTTAATTTTATAAAAGATATGATTGTCGGCATAGTGGATTTTTCTGTTAAAGCGGTGCTTTCTATTGTCGACCTGTTGAAAGGCGATTTTTCAAGTGCAGCCTCAAGATTTAACCAGAAAACACATAAGCCTTCCAAAGGTAACGACAATTACAGCATAACAGATCAGCTACTATATCATCATAGTCAAGGGACTGATTTTTTAAGAAATGGTAGAAATTACACGGCAACAGACGAACACGGACATGAGGCAATTTGGCTTCCAACGGGATCTATGATTGCGAGAAATTCAACAACGCAAAGGATGTCGGATAATTTGAATGAGATAAGGAAATCAAAAGCGGAACCATCTGAAAATAAAAAAATTATAAATAATGTTACCATTATCGTAAAGGGTACAGAGGCTCGTGAAATTGCTAATGAAATAACAAGCCAGATAAAAATGTTAGGGGGGTATTAAAATATGACTGATAAAATGAAAGTTTATAAAGATTTATTAAAAAATCAGCACGTAGCTGAAAACAGCGAAATAAATTTGGATTCGGCCGTCCTTGGCGGTTTTCCTCTTACAGTTGTTGAAAGCAGTTATAGCCAGAACAATGACGTTACAGAACATAAAAGTTTTTTTAATAATAATTTTCACGATAACATGTATATATCCCCTTATAAGCTAACTGTTAAGGCTATTTTATACAACGACTTGAAAGAAGAGATTGAAGCGCTTGTTGAAAATTCAAGGAGCAGAAATTATACTTATTTTTATTACTCTAAGTATGATAAACTTTATGTTCCTGTTGCCCTCACGTCGTTCAGTTTTTCAGAAAATTCGGAAAATTCTAATACTCTTATTATCGAATTTGAGCTTGTTGAGGTCAGCATGTTAAAACTTCAGGCCCGTTCAGGTAAATCCGTAACGACTGGGGTTTATAATCCGAAGGTCAATATTTCAAGAAAAGATTTATATGCATTCAATCCTTCAAAAAATTTAAGTTACAAATATTCAAAAGATGCGAGGATAGGTGATTTATATTGAATTTATACACTTTTGATAAAACATATTCAAAAAATTCGGCAGATGAGGTAAGAATTATACTTGACGATGGTAAAAAATCAACCCCTATAAGAATTAAAATTTATGTTATTTCTGATTTTGTATATGCGGACATTATGCAAGACGACGGAACCCCATTGCTGACAGGTCATTTGATAAGGGCCTTTAATGATATTTTAGATTTCGTGCATTCAAGAAATTTCAATTTTCCGCAGGCTGGCGTTGTTGCCTTGCCTCTATCGGTCAATTCTTTTAATTTAGAATTTAATTTTGAGAATGCGGGCAAGGACATGGATTTGATGGTGATTGATTATGAGTAAAAAGAAAAAAGACCACTTGGCGCAGGTGAGGGCTAAAATGTCGGGAAAGCCCTTAAATACTTCCGTTAACGTAAAAGCACCAGTAAGGAAAAAAGCAAGTTTTAAAAAGCCAAATATTGGAGAATTAACAGCCCACGTGCTTTGGGATAGGTACATAAAAATTTCAATAAATTCCGAAGGGCAAACTTATATTTTTGAACGGGGATTTAACGTGAGCGAGGATGCTTCCCCTGATATGTTTTTTGAAACTTCCTTCAACATTTCGGATATAACAAGCTCTGCCATTGTCAGCATCTACAATTTGCCTGAATCGGTTTTCTATTCTTTTAAGCCTCTGCAATCAACAATCAGCATAGATGCGGGGTATTTAAACAACGCGGGCTCTCCTTGGGTTTCAAATGTTTTCAAGGGAATAATACATTCGGCTTCTACATCTTACGAGGGGGCGTCAAAAAAATTTGAACTTATCGCCAATTCTTTTACGGATTTTATGCTATCGAAGCAAATAACTTATAACAGTCAAAAAGGTGCGGTGGCTTCAAAAGTTTTACAGGATTTGATTTCACTTGATACGGATTTGATATTAACGAATTTAATAGTTGGAAAGGATATACAGTTCAGTAATGGAATTTCCTTCAATGACAGTTTAAAGGCTTCCCTTGCGAAAGTAGCTAAGGAATCAAATTCTGTTTTGCTGTTTAATAATTTGGAAGTTGGGGTATTTCCAGTTGAAAAAATAAGTACGGGGGAATTTCAATTCAACAACGACCTTCTCCTTGATTTCGCACAAACTGACGGAGAAATTACAATAAAAACAATTTTTAATCCTTATATTTCAGCAGGCGCTACCGTTAAACTTAATTTAATAGACAAGACAAGAGGTGCAACATTTCAAGGGGCTCATCTGGTGGAAAATGTTAAAAATGTTTTTACACTTGATAAAGAAGCTTACACGGAATTAAAGTTAGTCAAGGCCCTGACAAAAAAGAACGTTGCCAAAACAAAAGCAGGCGGAAAAAGACAGCCAGACCATCTGGCGCAAGTAAGGGCAAGAATGTCGAAGGGAGTGAAATAAAATATGCAATCAAGTTCAATAAATTATAAGATAGATCAGAAAGTTGAAAGAATAACTCAAGGAATAAATACTTTAGCAATTGCGAAAATAATTAACGTGGATATGAAAAAGATGTCGGCAGATGTGGAACTTATGGAATTGAACGAGGACGGAGAAAGCACAAGGCTTGAAAATATACCAATCTTAAACAGCTTTTTAAATGAAAACTCAGGAATATCTGTTGAATTTTTGCAAGGGGATAAGGTGCTTATCGGTTTTTGTAAATGGGATATTCTCAATTCACGCAACTATTCCGAACCTTGCGAGCCAACACATAGGATAGAGTTTTCATTGGGAAATGCGGTTATAATTTCAAAAATATTTCCAGCAGATTTTGACAAAGGGCCTGAAAATTCAGGAATAAAGATTTGGAACGGAAAACAGGAAATTATATTCGATGACAATGGAATAAAGATTAGGAATAAAGAGCAGGAAATCTTGCTTGCCGAAAATGGTGTTTTTATAAAAAGCGATAACATTTCAGTTGAATCTCCCAATATCTCCTTTAAAGGTGCTTTTAACATTGAAGGCGGAATCAACACAACGGAAGACGGAAATATCGGAGGCTACTCAATTAAAGGGCTGGCGGATAAGATTAATGAAATAATAGCCGCTAACGCAAGCGGAGGAGGTGCTTGATATTGAAACTAACAACATGGGAACTTGTGAAAAAGGGCAATGTATTTGACTTATCTATTTCAAAAGATGGTATTTATACTATTGAAGGCACGAAAGCAGTAAGGCAGGAACTTGAAAACAAATTAAAACTTTTTCACGGCGAATGGTTCTTGCACGAAGATGAAGGGGTCTTATGGTTAAAGCGGGATAATATTGATGGGCTTATCGGCTCAAAAGATGGGGCTTATTCAATAGATCCGCAAATAAAAGATATTATAAATTCAGATAAATATATTAAAAAGTTAAATTCATATAAATCAAAATTTGACAACAGGACAGGGATTGCGGAAATAAAAATTTCTTGCACTGATATTTATGAAAATGATATAACGTATTAAGGAATGAAAGGAGAAATTTAAAATGCATGGATATACGAATGAAGGATTTAAGATAAAGACGTTTTCCGATATTGTGGCAGATATTGAAGAAAATTATAAGGCAAGATTAGGAAATAGCGATTATGCATTAGACTTTAACACGCCAGAGGGTTTATTTTCAGAAGCAATGTCCTATGAGTTTACGAAAATATGGGAACAGATGCTTTTTATGGATAATATGAGAAATATTGATACGGCGCAGGGGGTTTATCTTGATTACTTGGGAGTTTTATATGGTACAAAAAGAATTCAAGGTCAGCGTTCTCAAGGAAAAATTAAACTCACCTTTAGCGAAAAACCCGAAGCGGACAACATTGACTGGGGAAGTGCTTTAATCTTAAAGGGAAAAGAATATTACGCTTATAACGTTGACAATATAGAGCAGGACGGGAAGACTTATTTTATAAGAGTGATGAGTTTAGGCTTTACAGAAGATTATGAAATTGCGGCGGGTAAAGTATTTAAGGATCGTTTTTATGCAAAACCTGCAACAGTGGAAATTATAGAAAGTATCAAGGGCGGACTTGAAAACGAGCCTGATTCACTTTTCAGGAGAAGAATAAAAAACAGAAAAAGAAAAAGTGAGGTTGCGACAAAGCAGGCCCTTGTGGAAGCTCTTAATTCAGTCGAAGGGGTTAATTCTGTAATAATCGCAGACCCTGAAACTACGCCTGCAACACAAGCGGGAAGCATAAAAATTTTTGTTGATGGGAGACCCGGAAGAGCTATTGCGGAAAAAATACTTGAAACAAAAGCGGATGGCATATTGACATTGAAAGAGGAAAACGCTGAAAGTTATGAGGAAGAATTTGAAGACGCAAGCGGATACAAAAGAAAAATAATTTACAACATGGTCAGCAATTCAGAACTTAAAATTAAAGTTGAAATCAAAGAAACTAAAGGAAAAATCAAGGACGGGCCTGAACTGGTTAAGCAAGTTAAGAACGAAATCTCAAAATATATAAATTCTTTAAGCACGGGGGAAGATTTGCATTATATAAAATTATATGCGGAAGTTTTGGGAATTGATGAAATAAAAAAAATAACGCTAGCCATTTCAGTTGACGGTTCTTCTCCAGCAGTTCAGGAATTTGATAAAATTTATAGTCCGGGAATTTCAGGAAAATATGTAATCAATACGGAAAACATTGAGGTGGTCTTCAATGGATAAGACGCAGGAGCTTCTTAATAAATTTCCCCATTTTTATGATAAGTCGATTAATTCTGCAAACTATAAAATTCTTGATATTCATATGAAGGAACTTGAAAGCCTTTACGGTGCAGTTGATGAATATTATAAAAATCTTAATCCAGAAAAGGCAAAAGGGGTTTATCTTGACAGAATGGCGGACATCATAGGATTGGAAAGGCAAGCAAGAGAAAATGACGAAGATTTCAGGAAAAGGGTCTTATCTTTTTCAGATGTAAAGACTTATGAAACTACTTTTGCTTCAATTAAAAATTTATTGTTATCCATTATTTCTAAAAAGGATTTGTTCTATTTTTCAGAAGGCGTGGGAGTTGACAGTTCAAGAATTTTGCAAGGAGATTGGGAGCTTCCTGACAAAGTATTTAATGGGAAGTTTTCAAAAGGAGCAACAAAAAAGGAATTTTATAAAAATGCGGGAAATATTTACATATGTATTAATAAAAGAATAAGTTATCAAAAACAGATACAGATTTCCGAAATTTTAAAAGATGCGGTAGCTGATGGCGTAAAAATTAACCTTGACTTCAAATTCGAGCATGCAGGAAATTATTATGATGAAGTTGTCATTAGCAAATGGAAAGAGCCAGCACTGGCGCAAGTAGGAAATAAAGAAATCGAAAAGCAAGGAGTGAACTAATATGTCATTAAAAAAGGTAAAAGATTGGCAAGGCGAAGAACTTGACGTTTTCAAGGTGACAGATGCCTCAAGCGTAGGGGCGGGCCTTACTCGTCACGAATGGCAAGGAGACAAGACAGCGACACAACAGGGGACAACGATAAATGCAGACCTGCTTAATGAATTCCAAAAATCTTTTGTCCATTCGGTGATTGCGGAAATTAATAGTGAAGGATTATATGAAATTAAAAATTTTGAAGGGCTGGAAGAATTTGGAGTTTATGAAAATCTTAAAATGCTTATCCAGATAAAAACCGATTGTCCTGCTGAAATTCCGAAACTCAAGTTAAGTGGGCAAGAATATTCATTGGAAGGCAACACTAACGCCGAAAATTTAAAGATAGACAAATATATTTTAACTTCCGTTGATGTCAGCAATAAAAAAATTAAAGTAATAGGAAGCTATTATGATAAATTAAACTTAGGAATTGAAGCTGGAACTGCTCTTGAAGGAACTTACCTTAATAAAATCTTAGGTGCAGAATACAAGGGCTTGTTATCAAAGGAAGGTATTAAGAAAAACAATGAAGTATATTTTGATGAGCAAACACAAGGGCTTGTTTTAGGAACAAATTTAGAAGAGGGCGGGGAAAATATAAAATTTAATGATGTCACAAAATTCACGCCAATTTCAAACAAAAGTCTTCAAGCAGATGTTGGGCTGGCTCATACAAGACTTTTAAAACTATACGATAAATTAAACGAAACAGTAAGGCATGTAAACAGGCTTGAATCTTCTTACAACAGATTTGAAACTGGAGTAAATTTGCCGACACCTCAATTCAAAAGCGGGTATTGCCGGGCTTACAACTTAGGTCCGTGGACTGTTGTTGAGGTTGAACTTAACATAAAGGAAGGGGAAAAAATACCTTTTGGCGAATATGTACTACTAGAGCCGGGGCGACTTCCCGAAGCATTCAGGCCCGCAGAAGAACTCTGGCAAATTTACGGGACGCAATAAGGCGAAAGGAGAAACATATGATTAATAAAAAAATAGACAAGGACAGCACGGGGAATATCCCTTATTTTAGATACCGAGGTGCGGCTAATCAAACAGCGACGAACCCAATACCAGCCCCGCCAATTAACATGTCTCAGCCTGCCCCGCCAGTTGTTACTTTCGGTAAAATTTCAATAGATGCTAACGGAACTGTAAAGCTAAGCACGGCAACGCAAGGAACCTATGCAACAGGAAGCTATAAGGCAACGTTCTTTTTCAAGAGGAAAAACTACGAAATTTTAGAGAAGGGGGCTGATCTATAATGACGGATAGAGAAAAATTTGACAGCTTCCTCCAAGGAGTGTATCGCCCAAGAAGTGATGACAAAATTGACTTTGGGACTAAGACCATTACATCGGCATTTTCCGCAAAAGGTATTAAATTATATATATTTAAAAAATCTTGGGGAGATGGCTTTGAGGCGCAAGACCAAAAATATTCCTATGAATTTGAGGTCAGTGTTGCCACTTCTGACAATCCAACGCCATTAGGAATCAGAGGTTATAAAAAATACGTCATGGTTCCATCTGAAGATTATTTTAAAGAAAACAAGGCATCCGTTCTTTATAGTCAGGGGTTTATAAGTTCACCCTCGGATTCTGTTGAAAATGTTTTATATGCCTACGGAGTTTTTGGAGACGCGATTGCTACCAAGGAGAGCATAAAAAAAGGAATAGTAACCCGGAAAAGCAGATGGCAATTGGCTTACGACAGTATAGGGTCGTGCTACTGGTTGCCAGAAGAAGACGCACCAAATTGTGAAGATGGGAATAGAATTTATAAAAATACCCCCACTGATTCAGTTGAAGGGATACCAGACACTGCCGAGGAAGTAGAACTCCCCGAAGAGATGGCTCCCGCTGATAATGGAAGACAGATAACGGTTTATATTTATCGTGAAAACTCAGGCAGATGGATGCAGGGACAGCAAGTTCAAATTTTTGAAGCCCATAAGGATTTATTCGGGTTGAACCCGCCCGCATTTTTGGGAAATTATTGGGTGCAGTTTTACGGCTCTCATACTGGATACGCATTTTCTCAACTGGAATACCCAATTCCGATTGAAGGCAGCGCATATAACGAAATGCGAGAAATGACTTTATATGAAAGATACAAGGCGGGCCTCTACCAACTGCAAGCCGACGACGAGGTGGACGATGCTAACAAGACAATACGGAAAAGGAAACCCGGCGAAACAGGGGGCAATCCTAAGCCTGACAAAGATAAGGACAAGCCTAAACCTGACGAAGGCGGACAGGGAGGAAAAAATCCCGGGCAGACAAATAAGCCAAACATTCCAAAAATAAGGCCCAATATTCCGAGTATTCCTTTTATTCCGGGAGGAGGATATTTCAGACCACGCCCAAATCCAGTGGAGCCTGCTAAGCCTTTACCGCCAAAGCCTGCACCTGTTAAGCCTGAACCGGCAAGACCTCAACCGGCAAGACCCGCACCTGTTACGCCAGAGCCAAAGATAGACCTGCCACTTCCGCCACAACCGGACAAAGGAAAACTTCAACTATCCATGGCGGGCGAAATGAAACTGGTTATTCCAGCAGGCGGGAGTTTTTCAACAGGAACTTTAAAAATTAAATATATATTTCCAGTAAAAAACTATGAAATTATAAAAGAAATGGAAGGAGAATTTTAAAATGCTTATATTCTTATACAGAAAAGAAAATTCAGAGTGGAAAATGTTTGCAGGCGTGATTGCTCCAGATGTTGAAACTTTTAAGGCAAACCCTCAAGCATATTTTACAGATTACCAAAGCACGGACGCATGGAGTTCTGAAATTTTAGAAAACCCAATATGGGACAACGTTAAAAACAAAATCAGAGAAAAGACAAGGGCAGAACTATACAATGAAGGAAAAATTCAGCTCAAAGATTGGGAAATTGAAAAGAACGGCGAAATCGTAGCGAAAGAAATAAACGCAACACAAAAAAGCGGAACCGAAATGAGCCCCGAAGAAAGATATAAAAAAAGACAAATTGAATTAAAAGAAATATGCGACAAGGCGTTAAATTTTTCAATAGTCAAATATGAAATTGAATTTTTTAATACAGAAAAACAGAAGATTGAACTTTTGGGAATAAATCAAATTAATCAGGAGGCAGACCCGGAAGACAATATTGATATTATTATTGGATATGAGATTAAACAAATGAAAAAAGGTGAAGCTATAAAAATATTGAAGCATTTTAACACGGTAGAAAAAAAGATACTTCAAGAATATAAAAAAATATCCGAAAAACTGGAAGCCGAACAGAATAAGGAGAAGGCTTTTGAAGCTCTTGATGGGGCATTTAAAATTTTAAAAACAAAAAGGGAGGAATCTATAAATGGATTACAATAAATTATACATAAATTTTAATAAACCCGCCGGGCCTGTTGGGCTACTCATAACGCTATGGACGCTTGGGAAATATTCACACGTTGAATTTATTTATAATGACTACGTTTATCTGGCAAACCCGGGCGGGGTAAGGGTCAAACCTTTTAAAAATAAACGGAATTTTGATATTTATGAAGTAGATGAAAGCGTAGATCCTAAAGCAGTAATTGAATTTTTCAAAAGTACAAAAGGGAAGGGATATGATTATCTTGGAATCTTGGGGCAGTTCTTTTATGCAAGGAAGATACAGAATGATGAAAAATATTTCTGCTCTGAATTCTGCTTGAATGCTCTTGACTATGCTAAGAATTTTACGCTTGAGGACAGCGGGAAGAAAATATCAGATAAAAGAAATTACGCTTACAGTCCTAACAAATTATTCAAATATTTAAAAAAAATGAATTTAATAAAAGGAGAGAAAGTTGATGTTTAATTTTTCAGAGAAAAGCAAAGAAATGCTAAAAAATGTACATCCTGATCTTGTGGAACTTATGGGGGAAGTCCTGACCCTGTCACCTCACGATTTCAGGATAACATCAGGAGCAAGGACGGCAGAACAGCAAAAGGCGTTATACAATCAAGGAAGAACAACGAAAGGCCCGCGGGTTACAAATTGTGATGGATATAATAAAAAATCTAACCATCAAATCAAGGCCGACGGGTATGGGCATGCGGTTGACATATTCATCTGCGGGGAAATGAGAGAAGGGAAATATGTGAAGTTTACAACTGAAGAAGGGTATTCAGTTAAAAGGCTTGAGGAAATAGCGAAACTTTTTAAAGCGTTAGCAAATAAAAAAGGCTTAAAGGTTGAATGGGGCGGAGATTGGAAAATGAAAGATACACCACATTTTGAAATAAAATAAAATTTTAGGAGGAAGATATATGGAAACATTTGAAAAAATATTCAAGTACATCCTGCAAGTTGAAGGCGGATACACAAACGACGAGCACGACGCAGGAGGAGAAACAACATGGGGAATAATTGAAGAAGAAGCAAGAAGGCGCGGATATAAAGGAAGAATGAAGGATTTTTCAAAGGATATGGCAAAAGATATTTATTTTAATGACTACTTCAAGAAAAACAGGCTTGACGAAATAAAAGATCCAAAAGTTCAGCTTAGCGTTTTCGATTGGGCCGTTAACTCTGGAAGAAGGGGCCTTGTTTATTTTCAACGTTCTCTTAATGGGCTGGGGGCTGGTCTTGCCGTTGATGGTATTATAGGCCCAAAAACTATTGAAGCGGCCAATATGAGAAAAGGAGAGGACATTTTAAAAATATATCACGAATACCAAAGGCAATACTATAAAAATCTTGTAGCAAGAAAGCCGAATCAAAAAAAATTTTTAAGGGGCTGGCTTAACAGAGTGGAAGAAAAAGAAAAATACATCAAGGAGGCTTTTTAATGACAAACGGATTCTTTTTTAATAAATTTATACTAGACGCACTGCTTATCTTTACAATCCTTTCCCTTGCATTGCTAGGAAATTTAAATTTCAGGATAAGTAATTACAAAACAATAAAACCTATTTTTTCAAGAATATGCAACGCAATTGCCGCGGCCGGTTTTTTTATATCAGCAACTTTTTTTGTATCTCATAGGACACCAAACCTTGATTTTTTTATTTTTCTATCGTATTGGGCGGGCTATGTAATTGAAATGCTAACAGATGCCGTTGAAGATAATTTCACGAAGATAATAAACTTTTTTATTAACAAATTCGGAGGTGGAAAAGATGAATAAGAAAAAAAGAATAAAAAGGAAAATACGTTCTGTAAGTCTTACCTTCGTTATTTTTTCCTTAATATTCTTCTTAATTATTAGAGACAATCAATTTATGCAAATAATGCAGGAGCTACATATAAGTAGCGGAATCTACGGAGAAATAAGGCTAAGGGCTTTAACGGAAGGGCTACTTTATATAATATTTGTTATTTTCATAAGTATTATATATACAATTTTAGAACATGATTAAAAGTTCAAAATCCTTGACACATAAAAAAATTTTTGCTATAATATATTTGAAAAGTGGAGAAATTCATTTTCTTTATGCTTTTTTACTTTTTTCATTTTTATTTTATCCTTTCGCCCCCGATATGGGGGTTTTTGTTTTATTCATTTGAAAATATTTTTTATTAAATAAACAGAAAAAGGCCCGCATAAGCGAGCTAATTTTATTATTGAATTGTTTTTTTTATTTTCTTATAAATGTTATTTGTTTTCCATATTCGCCAAATCTTAGCTGATGTTTATTTTTAACCCAGCCTTCAACTTGTCCTAACATCAGGTTTATTTCAGAAGTTTCAAAAGTTCTAACAAGATTTTTATCAGATCCGAACAGTTCAGTCAGCACTTCAAGGGCGCAAACCTTTTCACGCCTTACACGTTTTGCCTGCGGCTCTACTACTCCAGCAATTATATTTCTTCTTGTCATCAAGTCCAGAGAATACCAGTCTTCCGTGATTTCTTTTTCCAAATATTCTTTCATTTCTTTTATTATTCTTCTGTAATCACTTTTCATTTCTTTTTCATCTAAGTAATCATTAAATTCTATTTTTTCATCACTATTTGTAAATGTGTGTATATAAGTATTTTCATTAAAGTGATATACCAACCCTGTTTTTTCTTCTAAATTTTTTATTTCTTTTTCAAATTCATTAAAGTTCATTTTATTTCCTCTTAATTTATTTTTTATTAAAATTTCTAATTCTTCTAATTCTTCAGGAGTTGCAAACTCTTTGATATATCTTTTTGCATTACTCCTCATACTTCTGATAGTCCCTTTTTTTACAGCTTTTGGATTATTTTCTAAGTATCTTTCATTAGCTTTTTTTTGCCCTTCTGGGTCTTTATACCCTTTTCTTTTTTCTTTCATTTATCCCCCTTAAATTGTGAGGGGCTTTTTACCCCTCAATTACATAGTCATCATACAAGCAACTAAATTTATTATCGCTTTGTATTCTAAACATTTTATTATTTTGATTATACATTCTGATTAAATGCTCTCTGTATTCTCCTATTACTACAAAAGGCACTTCAACTTGTGAACAGTACCCACTATCTAAGTGAGTACATATTATTTTTACTGCCTTATTTTCTAACGCCTTTAAAATTGCTCTTCTTGTTACTTTTTTCATCTTCATCACTCCTATTATTGATTTTTTTACTAAGAAGTGATATAA
>ERZ773087.1274-NODE-1274-length-16515-cov-7.798056_pt1 | contig 16515 bp, 14 predicted proteins | sample MGYA00511375_ERZ773087 | MGnify/ENA primary metagenome ERZ773087 (study PRJEB29015, sample SAMEA2737995) | human oral metagenome | biome: human oral; feature: human-associated habitat; material: dental | place: China | collected 2063 ...
GGTGCCGGCCATGGCATCATTGCCGGTTCAGGCCCGGACCGCGCCATGCCACCGGCACCCTCCGCACAACCCAGGAGCCCATCCCTCTGATGCCCATCCGTCTTTCCCGCATCCCCGGCACGCTGTTGCTGCTGGCCGCGGCCGCCACGCTGGCCGGCTGTGCCAGCGACCGCTCGCGCAGCGGCTTTCTGGAACCCTATCGCTTCGCCATTCCGCAGGGCAACTACATCAACCAGCAGATGCTGGACGAGGTGCATACCGGCATGGCGCCTGACGAGGTGCGGCTGCGCATCGGCACCCCGCTGCTGGCCGACGTGTTCCACCCCAACCGCTGGGAATACGTCTTCCGCTTCCAGTATCCGAACGGCGATTCCGAGCTGCGCCGCGTGACGGTGTTCTTTGCCGACGGCCGCGTCAGCGACATCAAGCATGATCGCCTGCCCGAGCGCGACGACCCGAACGATCCGGCCCTGCCCGGCTATCAACCCACCGAAAGGCACGTGAATTCATGAAGATTGCCATCACTGGCGCCTCTGGCCGCATGGGGCGCATGCTGATCGAGGCCGTCCTGGCCGCCCCCGACATGGAACTGGCGGCCGCACTGGACCGCAGCGACAGCCCGGCACTGGGCACCGATGCCGGCGCCTTCATGGGGGCGAAGACCGGTGTGACCATCACCGACCGCACTGACGCGGTACTGGCTGGCTGCCAGGTGCTGATCGACTTCACCCGTCCCGAAGCCAGCATGGCCTACCTGGACGCCTGCAGGCAACATGGCGTGAAGATGGTCATCGGCACCACCGGCTTCTCGCCCGAGGAGCGCGCCCGCATCCAGCAGGCGGCACAGGACATCGCCATCGTGCAGGCCGCCAACATGAGCCCGGGCGTCAATGCCGCCATCCGGCTCATCGAGCTGGCCACGCAGATGCTGGCCGACACCGACATTGAGGTCATCGAGGCCCACCACCGCCACAAGGTGGATGCTCCCTCGGGCACGGCGCTCGCCATCGGCGAGGCCATCGCCGCGCAGCTGGGCAAGCCCTGCGAGCAGCCCATCGAGATGTGCGGCAAGCAGGTCTTCGAGACGCTCTTCCCGGTGCAGGCCAGCACGCTGGCTGCGCTGCCGGTCAACCAGAGCCGGCGTGAGAGCTTCATCTACGCGGACGGTCCGGTCACGAGCGCGGTCTATCTGGTGACGATGGCCAACCTGCCCGATGACAGCATCGCGTCGCAGCGCATCCGCATCGAGTTCGTGCGGCGTGGCGCGGGTTGGGTGGCCGCATCGGCAGGCCGCCAGTTCAAGTGCCGCGAAGGTGAGCTGGTGCGGCAGCAGTGGACGGATCGTTCCTGCCGGTAAAGGTGAAAGGGGCCGGCCGAGAGCCCGGAAGGTGATGGCAGGCGGCGGGGCGCAGGCCGGCCTGCCTGGGGCTTACAGGGATTCCTGACGGACCAGATTGTCCGCCGGGGCAGTGTTGCTGGCGGCCGGGCGGGCTGTGGCGCCAGCGTCATCCGCCGGCTGGTTGCTGGTGCACTTGGTGAAGTCGTTGCCGCAGATGCCGCACGATTTCTCGATACCCAGGTTGGCAATGCCGCCGCAGGAGCCGGCGATGGGCTTGCGGCCGGCCATCACGCCCACGGCCATGCCGGCCACGACCAGCAGCATCACGACAAAAACCAGAAGCCAGACAATCATCGGAATCTCCATCGGCCCATCCGTGGGCCTGGATCAGTATTGAACCATGACGGCACCTTGCGCCTGAGCGCTGCTTCAGCGCGCAGAGAACACTTCAGCACGCAGAGACCACTTCAGGGCGCGGCGGGTGCCGGAAAGCGTGCATCGAAGGCCGGCGTGGTGCGCGTCTGAAAGCCCTGGGGCGTGCGGCTGACCAACAGCGCCGCCAGCTGGTGGCGCACGGCATAGTCATAGCCGTGTTCGGGCCCCAGCACCATCAGCAGGGTGGACAGGCCGTCGGCCCGCATGGCTTCGGGGGTGACGACCGTGGCAGCCGCCAGCGTGTGCTCGATGGGGGCCAGCGTGCGCGGATCGATCAGATGCGAATAGCGCCGGCCGTTCTCCTCGCGATAGTTGCGATAGTCGCCCGAGGTGGAGATGGCCTCGTCCTTCAGCTGGACCAGGCGCTGCGCCTTGCGGTCATGGTCGAGCGGGGCCTCGATGGCGATCAGCCAGGGATGGCCGCCCGGTTTCTCGCCGGCGGCACGGATCTCGCCCGTGACCTCGATCAGATAGTCATGGATGCCCTGGGCTGCAAAGCGCTCGGCCAGCCGGTCGATGATGTAGCCGGCGGCGATACTGTTGAACTCGACGGTGATGGGGGCGTCCTTGCACAGCCGGTCGCCGATGATCTTCAGGTGCCCCATGCCGGTGTGGGCGCGCAGGCTGGCCAGCGTGTCGGCGTCCAGGGAAGGGCGCGCAGGGGGCTGGGAAGGCTGCTTCGAGGCCCCGGATTGCGCCATCAGCTGATCCACCGTCAGGGGCTTGTCATGGCCGGCTGTTGCCGGGGCGTCGCCGTCTCCAGTCGTCTTTCCCTGGGCCTTTTCGCGTGCTGCCTTCGGTCCGAACTTCCAGGCGTCCAGGACGGGCAGCAGGGTCACGTCGTAGGCCCCCTCGCTGTCGGCGGCCAGCTGCTTCGCACTGCGGGCCAGTTCCAGCGCCATGGGGGGCATGGGCTGGCAGGTGCCCGCCGGGGCGGCGTTGAAGCGCGCCAGATCGGAATCGTCGCGATAGGTGGAGACGGCGGCATCAAGCTGGTCGAGCTGACGCCGGATCTCGGCCTGGACGGCTTCGGGTTCGGGCGTGCCGCTGGCGCGCACATAACTGATGTGGTAGCTGCTTCCCATCGTGGGGCCCGAGAGCTGGACGACATCGGGCTGGCAGGCCGCCAGCAGGGGGAGGGCGGCCACCAGAGCCAGCAGCCGCGGGATGGGGGTAGCGGGGACGCTGCCGGCCGCAGAGCGAGCCGGACGGTGCACACCGCCCCCTTTGCCTGCCTTGGGCACGGCTCAGCCCCCGAAATCGTCCAGGAAGATGCTGTCGCGCTCGACACCCAGGTCGGTCAGCATCTTGATGACGGCGGCGTTCATCACCGGGGGACCGCACATGTAGAACTCGCAGTCTTCCGGCGCCGGATGGTCCTTCAGATAGTTCTCGTACAGGACGTTGTGGATGAAGCCGGTCGGCCCCTTCCAGTTGTCCTCGGGCAGCGGATCGGAGAGCGCCAGCGTCCAGGTGAAGTTGGGATTGTCCTTGGCCAGCTGGTCGAACTCCTCCACATAGAAGGCCTCGCGCAGCGAGCGCGCACCGTACCAGAAGCTGATCTTGCGCTTGGACTTCAGGCGCTTGAGCTGGTCGAAGATGTGCGAGCGCATGGGCGCCATGCCGGCACCGCCGCCGATGAACACCATCTCGTTGTCGGTTTCCTTGGCGAAGAACTCGCCGAACGGACCATACACCGTGACCTTGTCACCCGGCTTCAGGTTGAACACCCACGAGGACATCTTGCCCGGCGGGATGTTGTCGCCGCCCTTGGGCGGGGGCGAGGCCACCCGGATGTTGAACTTGACGATGCCTTTCTCGCCCGGATAGTTGGCCATGGAATAGGCCCGGACGACCGGCTCGTTCACGCGGGAGACGAAGCGCCACAGGTTGAACTTGTCCCAGTCGGCACGAAACTCGTCCTGGATGTGGAAGTCCTTGTAGGCCACTTCGTGCGGCGGACATTCCAGCTGCACGTAGCCGCCGGCGCGGAAGTCCACGCTCTCGCCCTCGGGCAGGCGCAGCGTCAGCTCCTTGATGAAGGTGGCGACGTTGAAGTTGGATTCGACCGTGCATTCCCACTTGCGTACGCCGAACACTTCTTCGGGCACGCGGATCTTCATGTCCTGCTTGACCGGGGTCTGGCACGACAGCCGCCAGCCTTCGGACGCATCACGCCGCGTGAAGTGGGCTTCTTCGGTGGGCAGCATCTCGCCGCCGCCGGATTCGACGATGCACTTGCACTGGGCGCACGAGCCGCCGCCGCCACAGGCCGAGGACAGGAAGATGTCCTGGCCGGCCAGGGTCTGCAGCAGCTTGCCGCCGGCAGGCACCGTGATCTTGCGCTCGCCGTTGATCTCGATGGTGACGTCGCCGCTGGAGACCAGCCACGAGCGCGCCACCAGGATCAGCACCACCAGCGACAGCACGATCACCGTGAACATGCCGACCCCGAGCAGGATTTCCGAATTCATGAAAGGCTTCCTCCTGCAGGCTTGGTGAGGGTTGCGTCAGGCATCACAGCTGGACCCCCGAGAACGACATGAAGGCCAGCGCCATCAGGCCGATGGTGATGAAGGTGATGCCCAGGCCCTGCAGGCCGTCGGGCACGTCGCTGTACTTGAGCTTCTCGCGGATGCCGGCCAGCAGCACGATGGCCAGACCCCACGACAGGCCCGAGCCCACGCCGTAGACGGCGCTCTCGGCGAAGGTGTAGTCACGTTCGACCATGAACAACGTGCCACCCATGATGGCGCAGTTGACGGTGATCAGCGGCAGGAACACGCCCAGTGCGTTGTAGAGGCTGGGCACGTACTTGTCCAGCAGCATCTCCAGGATCTGCACGATGGCGGCGATCACGCCGATGTACGACAGAAGCCCCAGGAAGCTCAGGTCCACGTCGGGCAGCCCGGCCCAGGCCAGCGCACCGGGCTTGAGCAGCCAGGTGAACAGCAGGTTGTTGGCCGGCACCGTGATGGCCTGCACCACCACCACCGCCACGCCGAGGCCGATGGCCGTCTGCACCTTCTTCGAGATGGCGATGAAGGTGCACATCCCCAGGAAGAAGGCCAGCGCCATGTTCTCGATGAACACGGAGCGGAAGAAAAGACTCAGATAGTGCGCGGTCATCTGCGTTGTCCCTCGTATTCAGTCATCCCGGACGTCCGGGTCAGCTGGATGTCCATGCTCAGTATTCCTCCTCGCTCGTGTGCGGGGCCAGCCGGAAGGCCGGCGTCTCGCACTGCTCCTTCTTCCAGGTGCGCAGGGCCCAGATGATCATGCCGATCAGGAAGAAGGCCGACGGCGGCAGCAGCAGCAGGCCGTTGGGCACATACCAGCCGCCGTCGTTGACCACCGGCAGGATGGTGATGCCGAACAGCTTGCCGGCGCCCAGCAGCTCGCGGATGGTGCCCAGCAGCATCAGCATGGTGCTGTAGCCCAGGCCGTTGCCGATGCCGTCCATGAAGGAGAGCACGGGCGGGTTGGCCATGGCAAAGGCCTCGGCACGACCCATCACGATGCAGTTGGTGATGATCAGGCCCACGAACACCGACAGCTGCTTGGACAGCGAGAAGGCGTAGGCCTTGAGCAGCTGGTCGACGATGATGACCAGCGACGCGATGATGACCATCTGCACGATCATCCGGATCGAGCCCGGAATCTGCGTGCGCACCATCGAGATGAACATGCTGGAGAAGGCGGTGACGAGCGTCAGCGCGATTGACATCACCAGCGCGGTCTTCAGGTTGGAGGTGACGGCCAGTGCCGAACAGATGCCGAGGATCTGCAGCCCGATCGGGTTGTTCTTGATGATCGGGTCGAGGAGAACCTCGCGGATGGTGGGTTTGTCAGCCATGCTCAGCGTCCTCCCGTCGATGCCTGCGATGAACCCTGTGCGCTGTCACGCAGGTTCGCGATGAACGGCCCGAAGCCCTTGGGGCCCAGCCAGAAGTGCAGCAGGTTGTCCACGCCCTTGCTGGTGAGCGTGGCACCGGCCAGTCCGTCGACCTGATGGGCGGCCTGCGGGCTGGACGGATCGACCGAGCCCTTGATGATCCTGATGTCAGCCTTGCTGCCGTCGTCGCTGAAGACCTTCTTGCCCGGCCACAGCGCCTTCCAGCGGGGGTTGTCCACCTCGCCGCCCAGACCCGGGGTCTCGGCGTGCTGGTAGAAGCCCAGGCCCACGACCGTGTTCAGATCGTTCTTCAGGGCGATGAAGCCGTGCAGCGTGGACCAGAGTCCGTAGCCGCGGATCGGCAGGATCAGGGTTTGCAGCTGTTTCTGCGGGCCCTCGACCTGGTAGACCACGGTACGGTGCTCGCGCCGACGGATCGAGGCGATGTCGTCCTCGCCGGACAGGGCCGACGACTGCGCCGGGTCCTTGGCCGCCTGCAGCGGGTCGAAGGTCTCGGCCTTGCCGCCCTCGACGAAGCGGCCGCTGTCCAGGTCCACCAGACGCGGCTGGATCCGCTCGCGGAAGACGCGCTGAACTTCCTGCGCGCTGGCTTCCGGCTGGATCAGGCCGGCGATGACGAGGATGTTGCGCTGCTTGTCGAGCAGGCTGTTGGTGAGCTGCACGGGCTTGAGCATCACGGCCGCGCTGGCCACGATCACCGAGCACACCAGGCACATGACGAGGGCCACCAGCAGTGTCCGGCCGATGGATTCTTGCTGTTTAGACACGGCGCTTGGCCCTCCGCTTGATGTTGGCCTGGATCACGAAGTAGTCGATCAGGGGCGCACACAGGTTGCCGAACAGGATGGCCAGCATCATGCCCTCGGGATAGGCGGGGTTGATCACGCGGATCATCACCACCATCACCCCGATCACGATGCCGAAGGCCCACTTGCCGGTGTTGGTCATGGAAGCCGACACGGGGTCGGTGGCCATGAACATCATGCCGAAGGCGAAACCGCCCAACACCAGGTGCCAGTACCAGGGCATGGCCAGCATCGGGTTGGTCGAGCCGGCAGCAAACAGGTTGAAGAGGGTGGAGAGCGCCACCATGCCGATCATCACGCCGGCAACGATGCGCCAGGCGGCGATCCGGGCAAACAGCAGGATGCTCCCGCCCAGCAGGATGGCCAGCGTGCTGGTCTCGCCGATCGAGCCCGGCATGAAGCCGAGGAAGGCATCGGTCCAGCTCAGGCCGTTCTGCGCCAGGGCGCCGACCCCGCTGGTTGCGGCCTGGCTCAGAGCCGTCGCGCCCGCGTAGCCGTCGACGACGTTCCAGACGGATTCACCGGACAGGGACGCCGGATAGGCGAAGAAGAGGAAGGCGCGGCCCGCCAGTGCCGGGTTGATGAAGTTCTTGCCGGTGCCGCCGAAAACCTCCTTGCCCAGCACGACGCCGAAGCTGATGCCCAGCGCCACCTGCCACAACGGGATGGTGGGGGGCAGCGTGAGCGCGAACAGCACCGAGGTGACGAAGAAGCCCTCGTTGATCTCGTGGCGGCGGACGGTGGCAAAAAGGGCTTCCCAGAAACCGCCGACCGCGAAGGTGACGGCGTAGATGGGCAGGAAGTACACCGCCCCCTGGACGAAGTTGTCGTAGAGGCTGTTCGGGTCGAAGCCCGCCAGCATGCGCACGATCTCGATGTGCCAGCCGGTCTGCGCGGCAAGCAGCTCGGGCTGCTGGGCAAAGACCAGGTTGGCCTGGTGGCCCACGTTCCACATGCCGAAGAACATGGCCGGGAACGTACAGAGCCACACCAGGATCATGATCCGCTTCAGGTCGAGGCTGTCGCGGACGTGGGCCGTGGTGCGGGTGAGCAGTCGAGGACGGTACAGGAAGGTGTCGGCAGCCTCGTACAGCGGATACAGCTTCTCGAAGCGGCCGCCCTTGTGCACCAGCGGCTCGATCCGGTCAAGCAATGCTCTCAGTCCCATGGGTCAGCCCTCCTTCTCGATGCGGGTGAGGTTGTCCCGCAGAATCGGGCCATACTCGTACTTGCCGGCGCAGGCGTAGGTGCAGAGCGCGAGGTCTTCCTCGTCCAGCTCAAGGCACCCCAGCTTCTGGGCCATCTCGGTGTCGCCCACGATGAGCGAGCGCAGCAGCTGCGTGGGCAGGATGTCCAGCGGCATCACCGCCTCGTAGGTGCCGGTGGGCACCATGGCCCGGGGGCTGCCGTTGGTCGTGGTGGTCATGGCCAGCGGCTTGCGGCCGAACAGCTTCCAGACGAAGGCGCCGCTGACCGAATGCTTGTCGAAGCCCGGCCGCAGGAAGTGGAGCATCTGCCGCTCGGTGCCTTCACGCAGGCAGCTCACCTGCAGGTCGTAGCGACCCAGGAAGGCACAGGCGCCGCGCGCCGTGCGACCGCCCAGCAGCGAGCCGGAGACGACACGGTTCTCGCCCGGCTCCAGTTCGTTGGCCACCAGCTCGTCCAGGCTGGCGCCCAGCCGGGTGCGCAGCAGCCGTGGATTCTTCACCACCGGGCCGCCCAGGGCGATCACCCGTCCGGTGTCGAGTTCGCCCGTGGTGAACAGGTGGCCGATGGCGATCACGTCCTGATAGTTGATCGTCCAGACCGTGCGCGTGGCATCGACCGGATACAGGAAATGGATGTGCGTCCCGGCCAGGCCCGCCGGGTGGGGGCCCTCGAAGGTCTCGGTCGTCACGCCCTTCACATCCTCGCCGGGCAGGGCAGAGCCGGGCGCACGGCACAGGAACACCGGTGCCAGCCGCGTGAGCACGGCCAGCCCGTTGCGGAAGTCGTCGGCCCGTTCGGCGATGATCGTGACGGGATTGGCCGCCAGCGGATGCGTGTCGATGGCGGTGACGAAGATGTGGGCCGGCGTGGCATCCACGGCCGGGATCTTGCTGAACGGCCGCGTGCGCAGTGCCGTCCAGAGGCCCGAGCGCTGCAGGTTCTCGCGCACGGCCTCGCCGGACAGCGACGCCAGCTTGTCGGGGCTACAGTAGGCAAAGCGCAGGGCGGCGTCCGGCGCCGATTCGTCGCCCACCTCGATCACGACGGACTGCAGCACCCGCCGCTCGCCGCGATTGATGGCGCTGATCGTGCCGCTGGCCGGTGCCGTGACCTGCACGCCAGGGTTCTTCTTGTCGGAGAAGAGCGGCTGGCCCTTCTGTACCCGGTCCCCCACCTGCACCGCCATCGTCGGCTTCAGGCCGTGATAGTCGAAACCGATCACCGCCACGTGGTGCACCGCGCGGGCAGTCTCGATCCGCTGCTCGGGTGCACCCGTGATGGGGATGTCCAGGCCACGCTTGATTCTGACCATCTCGTTCCTATGGTTGCTGTGTTAAGTATTCAGTCGTCAGCCCGGATTCTACGAACAAACCGACCGTCTGTCGGTCAGGAACGGTATAAGAATCCCGACTCTGTCAAATATTCTAAAAAAACCCGGATGATCGTGTGCGTGCAACAGTCCGGATCACTAGACGGAGGCCCAGTGTGAAGCATCGCACGGCGTGAATTGGGGCCATCCCCTAGGATGCAGGTTTCCGATACACGCTGCTCGCCAGCCTCTTCTTCCCACAGGAAACCGTCGTGATCCGCTCCTTCCCGTCCGTTGCCGTGCCCGACCACCTGCGCCGCAAGGCGCTGGCCATTGCTTCCGTGACTGCGTTGCTGACCCTGGCCGCCTGTGGCGGAAGTGGCGGCGATGCGGGCACCCCCACCTCGTCCGGCGGTGCGATTGATGCCGGCCGCGGCCTGGCCGGTTCGCAGACGCATGCCTCGCTGGAAGTCGACGGCCCCCAGGATGCCCGGCCAGCTGTGCCCAACGAGGGCATCGACTTCAGCGCCGAGCAGAACGTTGGCACCATCCCGGTGGCCGATGAGGCGGCCGACGTGAACGACTCGGTCGTGGCCCGCAAGGCGCTGCCCGTGGCCGCCAAGGCCGCCACCGAAGGTGCCTGGGGTGGCCAGATGAAGTGGGCCTTCATCCCCATCCACGTCGTGGTGCTGCCCGATGGCCGCGTGATGACCTATGGCTCGACCGACCGGGGCGAGCAGGGCGCCAAGTTCTACTACGACGTGTGGGATCCGACGCTGGGCGGTGACGACGCCTCCCACCTCACGCTGCCCAACACCACCCAGACCGACATCTTCTGCTCGGCCCAGGTCGTGCTGCCGCTGACGGGCGACGTGTTCATCGCCGGCGGCGACATCTACAGCGATGCCCGCGGCCGCAGCATCAACCAGCCCATCAACGACACGACCATCTTCCGTCCGGGCAGCAACACCATCGAGGCGGCTGCCAAGATGCAGCGCAAGCGCTGGTATGCCACCGCCACCACGCTGCCCAACGGCGAAGTCTTCGTGCAGGGCGGCAAGGGCGGCAACGACCACCCCGAGATCCGCCGCAACGACGGCAGCAACGTCCTGCTGCCCGGCATCACCACCTCCGACCTGCGCGAGGACTATCCGCGCAACTGGGTGGCCCCTGACGGCAACATCTTCGGCTTCTCCAAGACCAAGATGTACCGGATGAACCTGAATGGTGACGGCACCCGTACCGACCTGGGCACGCTGAACTACAAGTCCGACTGGGAAGGTTCGGCCGTCATGTTCGAGCCGGGTCGCATCCTGCTGACCGAGGCACTGGGCAACCGTGCTGCCATCATCGACATCCGCGGCGAGAAGCCCGTGGTGACCGATGCCGGCACGATGAGCAACACCCGCATGTGGCACAACAGCACCGTGCTGGCCGACGGCACGGTCGTCATCAGCGGGGGCGCCGAGTACTTCGACTTCCACAAGGCCACCGCGCGCAACCCCATCTACCACCTGGAATTCTGGAACCCGAAGACCGGTGTGTGGACGCGCGGCCCGTCGCAGAAGCGCATGCGCCTCTACCACTCCACCGCCACGCTGCTGCCTGACGGCTCGCTGTTCACCGGTGGTGGCGGTGCCTACGGTCCGGAGAGCAACCTCAACGCCGAGGTCTATTACCCGGCCTATCTGTACAACGCCGACGGCACGCCGGCCCAGCGCCCCACGCTGGACAAGGCCCCGATGGTGGTGCAGCCCGGCGGCAGCATGGTGCTGGAATCCGCCCAGGCCGAGACCATCCGTCGTGTGACGATGGTGGCCACCGGCTCGGTCACGCACTCGTTCAACATGAACCAGCGCTTCATCGAGCTGTCGTTCCGCCGCGAAGGCAACCGCCTGGTGGCCAAGCTGCCGTCCAACGTGAACGACACGCCCCCCGGCTACTACATGGTGTTCATCCTGAACGAGGCCGGCACGCCCTCCATCTCGAAGATGGTGCGCGTGAACGTGGCTGGCCAGGCCACGGTCGACCCGGACGTGGTGCCCATCTACCGCTATGCGGCCAACGACGGGACCAGCCTGCGCTATCGCTACAGCCCGGACCCGGCCCTGGGCGGCGAGTGGGTGCGTCAGGGCGAGGCCTTCCTGGCCTATGCCAGCCAGAAGAACAACACGGTGCCCGTGTATCGCTATTCGGCCACCACGGGCGGCAAGGTGCGCTACAAGTACACCACCGACGGTTCGCTGCGCTCGGCAGGCTGGCTGCGTGAAGGCATCGCCTTCTACGCCTACAACCAGCCCGGCGAAGGCCGCACGGGTGTGGACGAGTACAAGAAGGTGCAAGGTGGCTGGTACCTGAACTACGCCACGGCCGGCAACAGCGCAGGCAGTGGCTGGGAGTTCGCCGGTCACATCTTCCACGTGCCCAGCAGCCGCGCCCAGAAGGAGCCGGAAGCACCGCGTGACACCGAGGCGCCTTCCGTGCCGGGTGGCGTGCACGCCCAGGCCCAGGGCAACGATGCCGTGCAGCTTTCCTGGGGCAAGTCCAGCGATGCAGGTGGTTCGGGTCTGGCCGGCTACCGCGTCCGGCGTGACGGCATGGACATCACGCCCAACCTGCTGCAGACCGAGAGCCTCATCGACCGCGACCTGAAACCCGGCGACTACAGCTATACGGTGGAAGCGGTGGATGGCGCCGGCAACACCTCGGCCGTCTCGGCCCGCGTGCAGGTGACGCTGCGCGATGCCCAGGCTGAACGGGATGCCGCGCTGGCAGCCGCCAACCTGGTGCGTGTGTATCGCTACGTGGCCCCCGGCGGTGATGGCGACCTGCGCTATGTGTACAGCGCCGATGCGTCGGTGAGCGGTGAATGGACCCGTCAGGAGCTGGCCTTCTACGCCTACGCCAAGCCGCAGCGCAACACCGTGCCGGTGTATCGCTACCTGGCCCGTGGTGCGGACGGTACAGCCCGCTACCTGTTCAGCATCAACCCCTGGCTGGGTAACGGCTGGACGCGCGAGCACGTCGTCTTCCATGTGCTGCGCTATCCGCAGCGCGGCGCCCAGGCGGTCAACGAGTTCTACCGCATGCGTGACGGCTGGTATCTGGGCTACAGCACCCGCTCCAGCTTCGGGGAATCCGGCAGCTGGCGCCGTTATGGTCGCGTGTTCTACGTGCCGACCTTCAACGAGAAGAACTGAGGGACGGGCAGGTGGATGCAAGTACGCCCCGATGAAGCGGGGCGTACCGTGGGGCGGGAGATCCCGCCTGCATGAATCCTGATCGATGCCGGACCTGTCGCAAGACGGGCCCGGCATTGTTCGTTCAGACCATGTAGTCTTCCACCTCGTCGGCGATGTCTTCCATCTCCTCTTCCTCGATCTTCTGCGGACCTTTCGGATCGAGGGGCGTGAACCAGCCCAGGGCGGCATAGATCAGCCCGATGAGTGGCGAGAGCCAGCAGAACAGGGCAAACGGCGCGTAGAGGAAGGTGCTGATGCCCAGCGTGCTGGTGACGAAGGCGCCCCCGTTGTTCCAAGGAATGAGCGGCGAGACCAGCGTGCCCCAGTCCTCGATGGTGCGCGACAGGATGGAGCGGTCATAGCCCATCTCGGCGTACTTGGATTTCATGAGGCGGCCGGGCAGCACCAGCGAGGTGTAGACCTCACCGGCCACCATGCCCACGGTCAGCACCGAGCCGGCCGAGGTGAGCACCAGCGAGAAGCGCGAGGCAATGACCTTGTTAATCTTGAGCAGGATGGCGTGGAAGGTGCCATAGGCTTCCAGCACGCCCACGAAGGCGAGTGACAGGAACATCATGGTGATGACCCAGCCCATGTTGAGGATGCCCCCCTTGGTGAGCAGCTTGTCGACGTATTCCTGACCGGTGGTGGCGGTGTAGCCGTTCATCAGGATGCCGGAGATCTTGTCGAGGCTCACGCCCTGGTAGAACACCGCGATGAGCGCACCGATGAAGATGCCGGTGCACAGCGTGCCCATCACCGAGTATTTGCGAAAGCCCATGTAAATGACCACGACCGGCGGGATGAGCGTGACCCAGCCGAGCTGGAAGTGGCTCTGGACCGTGTTCTGGATGGTCTCGCGCATTTCCAGACTGCCCATGCCGCTACCGGTGCCGTAGTCCATGCCCACCCAGGTGTAGATGATGATCGTGAGCGCATAGGCGGGGATGGTGTTGGTGAGCATCGACCGGATGTGGCTCCAGAGATCGGTGCCGGCCACGGCCGGGGTGAGGTTGGTGGTGTCCGACAGCGGCGACATCTTGTCACCGAAGAAGGCGCCCGAGACCACGGCGCCGGCTGCCCAGTATTCCGGCACGCCCAGCGCCTGGGCAATGCCCATGATGGCCAGGCCGACGGTACCCACGGTACCCCACGAGGTGCCGGTGGCCAGCGAAACCACCGTGGCCAGGATGCAGGTGGCGGGCAGGAAAATGCGTGGACTGAGCATGCCCAGACCGAAGTCCAGGATGGTGGGCACCGTGCCGGCGGCGATCCAGCTGGCGATGACCATGCCCACGCACATGATGATGATCATCGTGGGCAGCGCCACCTTCATGACCCGGTACATGTTGTGCTCCATGTCGATCCATTTCCTGCCCTTGAGCGACATGAAGAGCCCGGTGATGCAGATGCCGATGACCAGCGGGATGTGCGGTGTGTAGTCCTTGAAGACGAAGAACTGCACCATCAGGATGGCGGTGGTCAGCAGGAGCGGTGCGACCTCGAACCAGAACGGATAGTCGCTCCGGTTCCTGAAGCTTTGCAGCATGGCGAGGGTCTCCTTGTATGAAGGCCCTGGCAGAACCGGGACCTCCATGTCATGTGAATGATTATGTGGCCCCATTGTCAGTGGGCTGGCATGAATTGTGCAAGCGACATCCGGCTGTCTTAGGGGAAGTCCTGAGTGGTGGCCATCCGGTCGTACCTGTCGCGGCACCCATGCTCGATCGGGCAGACAGAGCCGCGCCAGAAGCGCAGTCCCTGCGCCCGATCCCGGGACAATGGACGGAACGTAAGTCTTCGGGCGTTGCTTCCGTTGCCGATGTGGATTTGCCGGGCAGCTTGCAGTGTAGGGATCATAATGGGCGAAGAGCCTGCCACGGCTGCGGATGAAGTGCCGTCGGCCGGGCAGTTTCCTGCCGTCCCTCCCGAGCCAGCCCTTCGTCATGCCAGAAGCCGCACCATCTTCCGTTTCCGAGCGTACCCCGTCGCCAGCGCCCGATCCGGGGGTTTCTCCGGCAGGGCAAGTGGGCCGCGCCTTCACGCTGCGCCCGATCCTGTTTGCCTACATGTGCGGCACCATGGCGATGATGGCCTTTGTCTCCATCGTCGGCTCGCTGTCGCGTCAACTGGGGCTGGCACCGTGGCAGGCCGGCATGGCCGTGACGGTGAGTGGTGTGCTGTGGATGCTGATGGCCCCGATCTGGGGCCGGGCCAGTGACCGCCTGGGCCGCCGGGCCGTGATGCTCACCGGCTTTGCCGGTTTCTTCGTGAGCTACTGCGCCATGAGTGGCTGGCTGGTGGCAGCCATGCGCGTGCCGATGAGTGTCGGGCTGGTCTTTGCCGGGCTGGTGCTGACGCGCGGCGCCATCGGTGGCTTCTATGCGGCGGCGCCCACGGCCAGCCAGGCGCTGATCGCCGACAACCTGCCGCCCGAGCGGCGTGTGGCCGCGATGGCATCGCTGGGCGCGGCCAATGGTGCGGGTCTGGTGCTGGGGCCCGCACTGGCGGCACAGCTCACGCACTTCGGGCTGGAGGCACCGCTCTATCTGACGGCGCTGCTGCCGGCACTGGGACTGGCGGTGCTATGGAAGTTCCTGCCAACGACGCCGCCGGTCGGTGCACGCCCGGGACAGTCGCCGCGCCTGCTGGATCCGAGATTGCGCCGGCCGATGGTGGCGGCCTTCACGGCGCTGTTCACGGTGGCTGTGGGGCAGATCGTCGTGGGCTTCTTTGCCATCGACCGATTGGGCATGACGCCCGGGGAAGGGGCGCAGGCGGCCGGCATGGCACTGACCACCGTGGGCGTGGCGCTCATCATCACGCAGATGGTCGTGCGGCGGGTCATGTTGCCACCGGGCCGGATGATCTGCATCGGCATGACCACGGCCGGCATCGGCTTCGGGTCAGTGCTGCTGGCCACCGGCGTGCCGACGCTGATGCTATCCTACTTCGTTGCAGCGGCGGGCATGGGCTTCGTGTTTCCGGCCTTCACGGCCATGGCGGCCAATGCGGTGCAGCCGCACGAGCAGGGTGCGGCGGCCGGTTCGGTGGGGGCGGCGCAGGGGCTGGGCAATGTGCTGGGGCCGCTGGCCGGTGCGCTGCTCTATGAGATTTCGCCCACCGTGCCGTATGCCCTGGCGGCCGTGCTGCTGCTGGGGGTGGCCGTCTGGGTGGGGCGCACCGGGAAACCGGACAGGGAAGGACGAGGCTGAGCCCGTCCTGTGCACCCGTCTGGGCCTTTTCCGGAAGGCCTGACCCATGGTGTTTCCGCCCCTGACCGCGGGCGGCACGGATATTTCATCAGGCCGACGCCATCCGGGCGGCGAGCTCGTTGTCCAGCGCCGCGGCGCGGGCAAAGGCCGGGCGCGATATCTGACGCTTGGCGTAGGGGCCCAGCACCGGGTCGTCGATGGACAGCACCGGACGGTTGCGCGGGTTGTCGGTATCGGTGCCCCGCGGCTGCATGAACTGCATCAGCAGGCCCGCGTAGTAGAGGTCCAGCACCGTGGTGTGGTCACCCACCAGATACTCGCGCGTCTTCAGGTGTTGCCTCAGGGTGTTGAAGGCGGTGTCGAAGTCGCCATAGCCGACGGAAAAGCGGCGTTCCGGATCATTGTCCGGGTGCTGGAAGCGGCGGTCCATGCCGGCGTATTCCAGGTGCAGCGCAAAGCACATCCAGCGGTAGAACTCGCCCCGTTCCACATGGCCTGCGGGTGGGATCAGGTTCTTTTCCGGGAACTGCTCGGCCAGCCAGGTGCAGATGCCCAGCGCCTCGGTCAGCACGGTGTCGTCCACCTTCAGCGCCGGCACCTTGCCCATCGGGTTCACGGCGAGGTAGGCGGCCGACTTCATCGGCTCGCCATAGGGAACCGGCACCACCTCATAGGTGGCTTCGCATTCTTCCAGCATCCAGCGCACCATGCGGCCGCGGGAACGGGGGTTGGTGTAGAGGGTGAAGTGGCTCATCGTGGGCTCCTGGAGAGGGGAAGGCCAAGCGCTTCCCTGACGTGAAGCCACTATACGCCGGGGTGCTGTCAGTTTTCGTCAGGAGGCCGCAGGCAACCGGACTGCCAGACGGACTCACGACTTTTCCAGGCACAGGTGAAGCATCTGCGGGTGGCGTGAGCGCGTCGTTCGGCTGCGGGATCCGGTCCGGGGAATGCCATTGCACGATCACGGGTCGTACCGGCTCAGATCAACACCGGTGTGGCGCTGCCATTCGGCCAGCATGCGCAGGCGGGGCAGCGGGCAGGGGC
>ERZ773087.1278-NODE-1278-length-16461-cov-15.770145_pt1 | contig 16461 bp, 16 predicted proteins | sample MGYA00511375_ERZ773087 | MGnify/ENA primary metagenome ERZ773087 (study PRJEB29015, sample SAMEA2737995) | human oral metagenome | biome: human oral; feature: human-associated habitat; material: dental | place: China | collected 2063 ...
TTTATATTTTTTTTGTTCCTCTCGGGACATTCACTATAATATCATACATATCACATTATGTCAAACTTTTTTTTAATTTTTTTTAAAAAATTTTTTCTATTTTTATTTCTCTATTATTTTCAATATCTTTTATAAAGTCATCTGGCTTGCTTATTACACCCTCTTTTTTCTTCTTTGTATATTTTTTTAATTTACTTTCTAAACTACATGCTATTGATCTTGAATCACATAAAAATACCCTTTCAATATTTACAACCTTATGAGCTTTTGTATATTTTGCACCTTTACCACTTAAATGCTCTTCATATCTCTTTAAATAGTCTTTTGCAGTACCAGTATAAATACTATTATCTTCACATCTTAACATATACAAATAGTAAGCCATATAACTTTCCTCAAATACTCATAATTAGATTGATTAATAATAATTTAACATTTATAGGGTATCTTAACATTTTTTTATACTCTAATTTTTCTTTTAAATTTTTATCTCTTTTTACAAGATTTATAAGATATCCTACAATCAAATTTACACTTTCTTTACTAGCATTCATATAAATATCTTCTGCAAACTTAATTTTCTCATATTTTTTTAGATTTGAAGACTCTTGAACAAAGTTTCTTAAGCACTTATACAAATCTATTTTCACTTCTATATTTTTTTCTTTTTCATACTCTTTTAAAACTCCACCAATAGCTTTGTATGATTTTTCAAGCATTAAATCTATTTCTTTTTCCTTATATTTTTCTATATCATTTGAAAAACCTAAGAAAAAATTATAAACATACTTATCAACCCCTAATTCCTCAGGGGTTGATTTTCTGATTCTATAAATAATAGATCTTGATTTTATCGTAGAGAGTATATTTAGTCTTTTAGAAATCAATATAAAAAAGTTATCTTTAGTTGGTTCTTCTATAAGCTTTAACATAGCATTTGCACTTTCTTTTCTTATATCTTGAATATTTTTTAATATAAAAACCTTAGCTCCTCCTTCATGAGAGCTAGTATAACTTTTTTTTATTATATCTCTTACAGTATCAATATTTAAGGTATCAACTACCATTAAGTCACTGTATAAATTTCTTAAAGTTTTATCTATTATTTTATTTTTTTCAATTTCATTTTCTATATTTTTTGAAAATAATTCAGCAGAAAATTCTAAAGCTATATTATAATTTTTTTCTAAATCATCTCCATAGAATAAGTAAGTTCCAGATTCTCTATTAAATGATAACTCATTTTTTAGAAATTCATCTAACATTTTTATCTTTCAGCCTTTTCTATCTTTCTAAGATAATCTATTTGATCAAGTGCTAAACCTGCCCCTATTACAACACTTTCTAAAGGATTATCTGCTAGATTTACTTTTAGATTTGTATATTTAGTTATCATTTCTGGGAAATTTCTAATTAGAGAACCTCCTCCTGTCATTATCATACCTTTATCAACTATATCAGATGCTAATTCAGGTGGAGTTTTTTCTAAAACTGTTCTTATACATTGTAATATTTGATCTAAAGAATCTTTTATTGCTTCTCTCACTTCTTCAGAAGTTATTGTAACAACTTTAGGTAATCCCATTAATAAGTCTCTACCTTTAACTTCCATAGTTTCTTCTTCTTCTAATGGTAGAGCTGTTCCTATTTTTATTTTTATTTCTTCTGCTGTTCTATCTCCAATTAAAAGATTATATGTCTTCTTTACATATTTTATAATATCAGCATCAAAGTTATTTCCTGCAATTCTTATAGTTTTACTTACAACTGTTCCTCCAAGAGATATAATAGCCACATCAGTAGATCCTCCACCAATATCTATTATCATATTTCCTTCTGGTACTGTTATATCCATACCAGAACCTAAGGCAGCCGCTCTTGCTTCTTCTATTAAATAAGCTTTTTTAGCTCCTGCTGAAATTGCAGCTTCTAAAACTGCTCTTTTTTCTACACCTGTTACATCAATAGGTACACAAATCATTATTTCTGGCATAAAAAAACTATATGTTCCAAATATCTTTTTAATAAAATATTTTATCATTGCTTCTGTTATATCATAATCAGCAATTACTCCTTCACTTAAAGGTCTTACTGCAACTATTGTATCAGGAGTTTTTCCGAGCATTTCTTTGGCTTCATTTCCAACTGCCAATACTCTTTTTGTTTCTCTTTCTACTGCAACAACAGAAGGTTCATTTAAAACAATTTTTTTATGCTTTTTACTGTAAACCAATGTGTTTGCTGTCCCTAAATCAATTCCTATGCTTCTGTTTGCTCTAAAATTAAAAAGTCCCATACTATTCTCCCTTTATAACTATATTTATAATTTTTTTTATTTCTTCTTCTTTTTTCAATAAATACATTGCTCCAATAATGGCTTCCAAAGCTGTTGCTTCCTTATACTCCATCACTGTACAACTTCTTGGAAAGGTTTTTATATTACTGTTTTTAGCTCTTTTCCCTATAACTTTAAATTCTTCATCTAAATCTTCTATAATTTTTTTATAAATCAAACTTTGGTATTTTGCATTTACCTTAGCTTTAACATATTTATTCAAAGTTGGAATATTATAACCAAACTGTAAGTAATATTTTCTTATTTCCAGTTCCCAAACGGCATCTCCTAAAAATGCTAATTCAAGTCCACTGTAATCTCTTATATCCTTTGAAAAATCTACATTGTCCATGTAGTTTTATCCTTTCCATCTTTAATTTTTATACCTAATTCTAAAAGTCTATCTCTTATTTTATCAGATAATGCCCAGTTCTTTTCTTCTCTTGCATTTCTTCTAAGCTCAAGTATTAGCTCAATTAAATCAGCTGAAATATTATTAATTTCAACTTCTAATTTTAATTGAACACCTAAAACATCTTGCATTATCATTACAAGATAAGAATAAACTTCATCTATAACTTCTAAACCTTTTTCTGAAATGTTTACTTCATCTAAGGTTTTATTAACTGATTTTACCAACTCAAAAATATGTCCTAAGGCTTGTGCTGTATTAAAATCTTCATCCATAGCTTCTATAAACTTAGCTTCCATTTCTTTTTTAGTTGCTAAAAGGTCTTGACAGCCATCTGTTCCTTTTATATTTTCTCTATCTAATTCTTTAATTCTTTTTAATGTATTTTCTATTCTTTCAAGTGAAGACTTAGTTTGATTTAACTCAGTATCTGAAAATTCCATAGGTTTTCTATAATGAGAACCTAAAACAAAAAGTCTTATGACCCTACCTTCAAAATGTTTCAAAATATCTCTTAAAAGTACAAAAGAACCAGATGATTTAGACATCTTTTGCCCATTTATATTTATATAACCATTGTGCATCCAATATCTAGCAAAAGTTCCACCACAGCCACATTTAGATTGTGCCATTTCATTTTCATGGTGAGGGAATATTAAATCTAAACCTCCTCCATGTATATCAAAGCTATCTCCTAGGTATTTTCTTGACATAGCAGAACATTCTATATGCCAACCAGGTCTACCTTTTCCCCAAGGAGAATCCCAACTCGGTTCATTAGGTTTTGAAGCCTTCCATAGTGCAAAATCTAGTGCATCTCTTTTAATTTCATTTACATCTATTCTTGCTCCACTTTCTAAATCTTCTATATTTTGTTTTGAAAGTTCTCCATAACCATCTCTATATTTTTTTACTTCAAAATATACATCTCCATTTGATTCATAAGCATAACCTTTATCAACCAAAGATTTTATAATTTCTATCATCTCATTAATATTTTCAGTTGCTTTAGGTCTTATCATACCATCTTCTTTTAAATTTATTTTTGAAGTATCTTCAAAATATGCTTTTATATATCTTTCTGCTATTTCTTTTATTGAAACATTTTCTATATTAGCCTTATTTATCATCTTATCATCAACATCAGTAAAATTTTGAACATAAGTTACTTTATAACCTCTATATTCCAAATATCTTCTAACTGTATCAAAGAAAATAGCGGGTCTTGCATTTCCTATATGAATATAATTATACACTGTTGGTCCACAGACATACATTGACACCTCATTCTCTTTCAATGGCTTAAATTCATCTAAATGCCCTGTCAGTGTATTATAAATTTTTATCATAGTTTTTATCCTTCTCCCTTATTTTAAAAACTTTAAATCCTCTTGTACCGTAATCTTAATATTATCATAATCTCCATTAATAATTTTAACTTTTCCAGATACCATCTCCACCAAACTTGCATCATCAGTAGCTAATATATTTTTTTCTTCAGCTATTTGATGTGCCTTCTTTAAAATTTCAAACTTAAAAGTCTGTGGTGTATGAACCATTATTAAACTATTTCTATTTGGTGTTTCTACTACTATTCCATTTTCATCAATAATTTTAATAGTATCTTTACATTTTACACCAATAATTGTTCCATCACAATCATTATCTAAAATTTTTATACTTTCTTCTATATATTTATCTTTTAGAAAAGGTCTTGCTGCATCTTGGATTATTACAATATCTGTATCTTCTATTTTTTTTATAGCATTATAGATAGAATATTGTCTTTCGCTTCCACCTTCAACTATATATTTGACTTTTGAAAATAAATTTTTGTCTTGACAATATTTTACCATAAAATTTAAATTTTCTTTATTAGTTACTATAATAATATCATCAATATATTTATTGTCAAAGGCAATTTTTAAAGATGAGTAAAAAAGGGGCTCTCCTTTATAGTCTAAAAATTGTTTAGGTGAGTTTAGGTTCATTCTTTTTCCTTGACCTGCTGCCGCTAGAATAAAAGTAACTTTCTTTTTTATTTCAGAGTTACCACTGTACATCCTAGTCCTCCCTCACCATGTCCACCTATTCTATACTCTTTTACATATTTACAAGTTTTCAAATATTTTAATATTCCTTCTCTTAAAGCTCCTGTACCCTTTCCATGAATTACATAAACTTCTGTATAGCCATTTAAAGTAGCTCTATCTAAATAAGTTTCCAATTCATATACAGCTTCATCAACCATTTTTCCTCTTAAATCAATCTCACTTCTTACAGGAGTTTTCTTATGATTATTTACATTGTAAACTTTTTCTTTCTTTTCTTCTACAATTTTTATTTCATCAAAAGGAACTTCTAATTTCAATATTCCTGCTTGAACACTTGCACTTTCCTTAGAAGTATTAATCTTTAAAATATTTGCAAATTGATTAATACTTTTTACAAAAACTCTATCTCCTGCTTTGAAATCTACCTTAGTTTTTATCTTCTTAACAACTTCCACTGTTTTATTCTTTTCTTCTCTAAGTGCAGTTGATAACATATTTAAATTCTTTTGAATTTGTTTAGCATCTTCTTTATTTTTTTCTTCATGTTGTATCCTTTCAACAAGTGCAGATGCCTTTGCTCTCATTTCATTCATCATTTTTTCTGCTTCTTCATAGGCAGATTTAATGATTTCATTTTTTTGCTTTTCTATTATTAGAGTTTCTTGTTTTGCTCTTTCTCTATCAAGTCTTGCTTCTTCCTGCAATCTCACAAATCTTTCTCTCATTTCATCTAATTCTTGAGATTTAGTCTTGATATTTTCTATCATTTTTTCAACTTTTTTATTATCTTCGCTTATATATGCTCTTGCCTTAGAGATTATACTTTCTGGTAAACCCATTCTTTGTGCAATAGTTAAGGCATTACTTTCTCCAGGTATTCCCACCAATAATCTATATGTTGGAGAAAGTGTATCTGTATTAAATTCCATTGAAGCAGTTTCTATACCTTCTTCATTGTAACCATAAGCTTTTACTTGACTATAATGGGTAGTTATAAAAGATTTACATTTTTTTTCATTTAAATAATCTATAACAGCCATAGCAAAAGCTGCCCCTTCTATTGGGTCAGTCCCTGAACCTAATTCATCAAGTAAAACCAAAGAGTTTTTTGTAACTGCTCCTAAAATCTCTTTTACATTTTTTAAATGAGCAGAGAATGATGATAGAGATTGCTCTATACTTTGTTCATCTCCTATATCTGCAAAAACTCCTTCAAAAAATCCAATCTTAGAATTTTCTGATGCAGGAATTGGTATTCCTGAAAGTGCCATTAAAGTTAAAAGTCCTGCTGTTTTTAAAGCAACAGTTTTCCCTCCTGTATTTGGACCTGTTATAAGTAAGATATCATAATCTTTCCCTATTTCAAAAGTCAAAGGAACAACCTTATCTTTATCAATAAATGGATGTCTTGCTTTTTCCAAAGATAAAATTTCTCTATTGCTAACTGTTGGAATTTCACATCTATTATCATTTGCATAGATAGATTTTGCATTTAAAATATCTAAATACATTACCTTTTCTCCAATAGTTAAAATATCATCTTTATTATTTCTTAAAAGTTCTGCTATTCTCAATAGAATTTTTCTGATTTCTTCCTTTTCCTTAGTTTCTAATTCTCTCATTTTATTATTTAAAGAAACTATTGAAAGTGGTTCAATAAAAACTGTTTGTCCACTTGAACTTCTATCATGTTCTATACCTTTGATAAGCCCTTTAAAATCATATTTTACAGGAGTTACCATTCTTCCATCTCTTTCTGTAATTATTCTTTCTTGAAAAGCATTTGATAAAGATGGTTCTTCAAAAAGCTCTTCAAATTTTCTTTTAATATTCATATTTAAAGTTTTTTTATGAAGTCTAATATCTCTTAAATCAAGAGAGGCATCATCTTTTATTTCTTTTTCAGGATTGATAGTCTTATTTATCACATCTTCAATCACTCTTAAATTAGGAATATTCCCTATTGTTTCTCTAAGTTGTTTATATTTTCCTAATTCATCAAGTCTTGATTTAAAAATTCTTACAGTTCTTAAATTTACATTTATATCCCAAAGTTCTTCAACTTCAAGATAAGTACCTATAAGTTTTATTTTTTCCATAAGACTATTGATATTTCTAAGTCCAATAGCTTCAAAACCACCATCAAAAGAAAGTAAGTCCATAAAATCTTTAACTGTTTTTAATTCGTTATTAAGTGCAGATAAATCTTTATATGGCTCTAAATTTTCTATAACTTCTCTGTTATCATCTATAACTATATTTGCTAAAATCAATTCCTTTAATTTATCAAATTCTAAAACATTAAAACTATGTTTATTCATTTCTACTCCCTATACACTTCTATTTATATATAAACAATCTAATTTTTTCTTGAAAACAAGTCTAAACAATTTTTGATTTAAACTGCTGCGATGTCCATTATTGTTGAGGGAGCATTTTGGAGCTCACAAAACACTAATGGCTATCAAGCAGTTAAGCTATAATTTTAAAAATAATGAGTTTTTTTATTTCAAGAAAAACTTTATTTTTATATTAATCTCACGTTTCACTTTTTATATTTTACAATAGAAATTATAAAATTTCTATGATTTATTTATTAATTTTTTTATTTTTTATTTATGGTATAATTAAAATAAAAAATCTTATTATTTAAAGGGAGGTTTCATGAAAAAAATTCCTATTGGTGTTGATGATTTTAAAAAGTTAATTGAGAACAATGCTCTTTATATTGATAAAACTAAATTTATTACTGAACTTTTAGATGATGCTGCCGAAGTTAAACTTTTCATTCGCCCTAGAAGATTTGGTAAAACTTTAAATATGTCTACTTTAAAATATTTCTTTGATATAAAAAATGCAAGTGAAAATAGAAAATTATTTAATGGATTAGATATTGAAAAATCTGCGTATATTTCAGAACAAGGTAAATACCCTGTTATCTTTATTTCTATGAAAGGTATAAAAACAAAAAATTGGGAATATTGTTTATATGATTTAAAAGGATTAATAGGAGATTTATATAATGAATTTGAATATATTAGAGAAGTTTTAAATGAAAGTGAATTAAATACTTTTAATAAAATTTGGCTAAAAGAAGATATTGCAGAATACAAAAATGCTCTTAAAATTTTAACTACTTATTTATATAAATACTATAAAAAGGAAGTTATACTTTTAATTGATGAATATGATACTCCTTTGATTACTGCCTATAAATATGGTTACTATGATGAGGCTCTTCCTTTTTTTAAAGTCTTTTATGGAGAGGCTTTAAAAACTAATCCTTATCTTAAAATGGGTATTATGACTGGTATTATTAGAGTTATTAAGGCTGGTATCTTTTCTGATTTGAATAATCTAAGAGTTTACTCAATTTTAAATAGACAATATTCTGATTTCTTTGGTTTTACACAAAGTGAAGTTGAAAATGCATTAAAATATTTTAGTATTGAAAATGAAATCCCAGAAGTTAAGTCTTGGTATGATGGTTATAAATTTGGTGATTCTGATGTATATAATCCTTGGAGTATTTTAAATTTTTTAACTGATAAAAAACTAATTCCTTATTGGATTGATACTTCTGATAACTTTTTAATCAATCAAATTTTAAAAAGTGTGAATTCTGATACTATGGAAACATTACAAAAATTATTTTCTGGTGAAAGTATTGAAGAAAACATCAATGGTAATTCTGATTTATCTGTTTTATTAGGTGATGAAGAAGTCTGGGAGTTACTTTTGTTTAGTGGCTACCTAACTATTGATGAAAAAATTGGTGAAGATTATGAAAATGTATATACTTTGAGGTTACCTAATAGAGAAGTTAAAGAATTTTTTAAGCAAAAATTTATTGATATTAATTTTGGTGAAAGTTTGTTTAGAAATACTATGGAATCTCTTAAAAAAAATAAAATTGAAGATTTTGAAAAATACCTACAAAATATTTTGTTAAAATCTACAAGTTTCAATGACATTAAAAATGAAGATTTTTATCATGGATTAATTTTAGGAATGTCCCTTTTTTTAGATAAAGATTATTATGTAAATTCAAATAAAGAAAGTGGTTTAGGAAGATATGATGTTATAATTGAACCTAAGAATAAAAACAGTAGAGGATTTATTTTAGAATTTAAAGTAGTTAAAGAGGAGAAGATTTGAATAAAGTATCAAAGGAAGCAATAGAACAAATAATAAATAAAAAATATGATACTCAATTAAAAGAAAGAGGTATTAAGGATATTACTCTCGTTGGTATTGCTTTCTTTAAAAAATTATTAAAAGTTAGTTATAAATATTGATATAGTAAAAGAAAGGTTGGTAAAATCAACCTTTCTTTAATTATTTACTTACTTTTCTTGAAAAATATCTTTCAATATTTCAGCTGGTTTTTTGTCAGCATAACCATCTGGATCTGTTAAGATTCCATTTTCTAAATTCCAGCTAAATTTTCCAGCTGCACTATCTTTCTTAAATTTTATATAATCTTCTGGTTTCTTTAAGATAACTTTATATCTCTTACACCAATCAGGATAATATTTTTCCATATATTTTTTAGCAAGTTGATATGCCTCACAATCTTCTGATGGACCAATAGCACTGATTTGAATTCCTCCACCTGGTTGTCCATTTATACTTTTTGATGGTGTAGAGTGTGTTATAACTATACTTCCATCATCACAAGTTCCAAATGAAATCCAAACATGTCCATTCATACTAAAAATATCCCCTACTTTAAAATCACTATCATCACGATTTGTAGGAATTTTTACATCTTGTGTCCAAGTTCCCCAACCATTTTCTGCAAATGTTTTTGCCATCTTAGTTGCACCCATTACATAACCATCTTTTCCATTTTCTTTATTCAATGTATTATATATCACCCAACCAACATAGCCAGAGCAATCTGCTCCTCCATAATAATATTGGTTCCATTCTCCATAAGGATAATAACTACTACTTGGATTTTTATTAGCTTCATTATCATCCTTATCACAATAAGTGTAATCAGCATTTTGATATTGATAGAAGTCTATCCAAGATTCTGGAATACCAATAGTTGTAGCTTGTAAACTTGAACCTTCATCTTGCCAATCCCAAGAACCACCATAAATATATAAAGTTGTTCCAACTGGTTGTAAAGCAGTAGTTAGAAAATTCTTTAATGTTTTTTCTCCTGGAATAGCTATAACTGGTGACATATATTTTTCACTTACAAAAGTAAGATAAATATTTTTAGCTTTTCCTTCTTTATCCAAAGTTACTTTAACTGTTTTATCTTTTAAATCATCTATTCCTACTTTTTCAACTAATGAATTTCCAGCTTTCCATGTAATCTTATACATTCCAGTATTTTTAGTAAGCTCTATTTTTTCTTCTCCAACTTGAATATATTTATCTTGTTCAACATCATTTACTTTACCACTTATCATAGCTTTTTTATCATTATCAAGAAGTTTTACACTTTCAACTATATCTTTATCTATTACTATATCATAGATATATCCTTCTTGTAATTGATTTTGAAGATCAAAAGTATAGACACCTTCCTTGACTTCTTTTCCATTGTTTACTGATAAAATCTTTTTTTCTCCATCAATATAGAAATTAAATTTGAATTTTGAAATCAATGAATGGTCTAAGTTTTCTCCCTTAGTTAAATCTCCATAACCTTCTACTCCAAGAAATACAGCTTCTTTTTCAACCTTCTTAGGAGAAATTGTCCTCTTTATTAAATAAAAACCTATTACTATAACTATTAAAACCAATATCACTCTAATTAAAGTTTTACTATTCATCTTTCACCTCTTTTCTTTAAGGTCATTTTTTACTTTCTTGTAATGTTGTAATGCATCATGATATGCTGTTAAAATAGCCTTACTTGATGAACCAAAGTACCTTGTTGTAACTTCTTTCTTTAACATCTCTTCATCGTCTACAATATTATGATTTAGAAAAAGCCTATTCACAAAATCTCTGGTTAATCTAAGTGTTGCATTACAATCCACATCTACAATTTCATCTGTTGATAATACTATTTCAAAGGCAATATAAAAAGTTCCAAACATTTTTGTTATGGCATTATCTATTGTTGTTCTTGCTTCTCCTGTGATGTATATTGTCTGTTTATTCAAGACTTTCCTCCATTTTATCATAAACAAATTTAGAAATTTTTCCTATTGTCTGTTTACATTGTAAGTTTGGCATTCCATTTGTTAATATAACTAAGATATATGCTTTACCTCCAAGCCAAATAATACCTCCATCATTTTCTAAATTATCTAAATCTCCACACTTATGTGCTATCTTTATGTCACTTGGAAGATATCTTTGTAATCTTTCTCCCTGTTGTTGTCTTAGTAAAATATCTAACATCAACTGACTAGTTTCTTTATTTATCAATTTTTCTTGATATATAAGTTTGAAAAGTAATGAAATGTCATCTGCACAAGTATAATTATCATATCCATTTTTTCTGGCTTCTGTATCCATCATTTTTCTTCCTAAAAAACTTTCTTTTAAACCTAATTCTTTTCCTAATAAATTAATATTTTCCATACCTAAGAAATCAATTAAAATATTAGTAGCCTGATTATCACTTACAATAATCATAAGAGTGGCAAGTTCTTTTAAAGTAAAATGATGTCCAGCATTTAATTCTTTTAAAATTCCATCTCCTCCTGTTTTCATAGAATTTGCTATCATTATAGTATTAGAAAGAGAAAATTTATTTTCAGAATTTTTTTTCATCAATTCTGCTAATATAAGAAGTTTTATCATACTGGCAGATAATACTTTTTTATCCCCATTTATAGAAAATCCATTATTTTTATTTAAATCATAGAAATTTATACAAACTTTCCCATCTACTTGTGAAATAATTTTTTCAATTTCTTTTTTCCATTCTGTATATTTTTCCATAATCCACCTATGACATCATTTTTAATATTTGTCCTATTCCAAGTCCACAGAAGTTTCCTATAGCTGCTCCAAGAACCCCCATCAATACCCCTATACCTGCATAAGAAGGATTATAAGCAGAAGCAACTATTGGTGCTGATGCAGAACCTCCTATATTAGCAAGTGATGCTGTTGAAACCATACATAAATCCCAGTGAAACATCTTTGAAAGTACAAACATAAGTACCACATGTATAATCAATATAAATAATCCATAAACTATCCACATAGGTGCTGTCAATAAATCTACAACAGAAGCAGTAGAAGCAAGTAATGATACAACTGCATATAAATATACAGTAGATAATTCTTCAACTGCTGGAAGCTTTCCAAGAGGTGTTAAAGCACACACAAGTCCTAAAACAGTTACAAACACAGTAGTCATAGTACCTTTGTCAAACATTTCTAGTCCAACAGAAGCAAAGGCATCTTGAAGATATCCTCCTACCATTTGAGAAAGTGCTGAAACCATTAAAGATAAACCAATTAAAAATACCCAATCTGCTGCACTGGCAGTTTTCTTTTCTTTTTCAACTTCTTTAGCTGCTATATCAGCAATTTCTTGTAATTTTGAAGTATCTGCTTTAGTTGCATTATCCCATTTAGATGAATAACGAACCATCAAAAGAAGTAATGCTATCCATACAGAGTAACAAACTGTATCAAGGGCTAATGCACAGCTATATGCTCCTGCATCTACTGGCAAGGCTGCTTGCATTGCTGCCATATTTGCTGAACCTCCTACCCAAGAAGCATAAAGTGCTGCAACTGCTCCCCAAACATCTGTTCCTAAAGAACCTTTAAAAATAGGGTAACCTACAACAAAACCTATAAATAGTGTCAACGAACAAGCCAAAAATATAGCTACCATTCTTCCACCTAATTTTGCAAGTTTTCTAAAATCACAACGAAGAAGCATTACAAAAATCATTGCATATAATAAATTATTTTTTAATACACTATATGCTTTTGAACAGGCTTCTGAATTGAAAAGTCCCATAGTACAAAAAATCATATTTAAAATATAAATAAATACTAGGGCTGGAACTACATTAAATATTCTCCACTTAGAATATTTTTCTAACAATAATAAACAACCTGCAAGACACATCAAAAATGCAATATAAGTAAAACCATTAGTAATAACCATATGTAACCTCCTTCTATTTTCTAATCAATATATTTTATTCCATTAATACCTTTTATTCCAAGTCCAAAATCATTAGATACTGTTATTTCTTTTTCATTAAAGACAGCTCCACCTATAATTGGATCTTCAGAACAAAGAACTGGTCCATCTAAATCAATCTTAGTTATAATTTGTTTAGCACAAGCTAAATGCACAGCTGCATTTACACTGACTTTTGCTTCAAGCATACAACCTATCATACATTCTACACCAACTATTTCAGCCATACTTATAATTTTAAGTGCATTATAAATTCCACCACATTTCATAAGCTTAATATTTATTAAATCAGCTGCTTTCATCTGTAATATTTTAAAAGCATCTTCTGGTGAGAATACACTTTCATCTGCAAGTACTGGAACATTTGAATATTTTGTTACATAGGCAAGCCCTTCAAAATCATGTGCTTTTACTGGCTGTTCGACTAATTCTATATCCAAACCTTTATCTTGCATTTGATTTAAAAGTTTTATAGCTTGTTTTGGTGACCAAGCTTGATTTGCATCTATACGAATTCTACAATCCTTCCCTACTGCTTCACGAATAGCACTAAGTCTTGCTACATCTAATGTTGGATCTATTCCAACTTTTACTTTTAAGGTATCATATCCTCTTTTAATAGCATTAATTGCATCTCTTGCCATTTCTTGTGGTGGATTAACACTAATTGTAATATCTGTTACAATTTTATTACGGCTTCCTCCCAATAATTTATATACAGGTATTCTATGAAGTTGCCCATATAAATCCCAAAGTGCAATATCTGCTGCTGCTTTAGCACTAGTATTTTTAACTATACAAGAATTTAAATCTTTCATAAGATTTTCAAAATCGTCTACATCTTTTCCTATTAAGGTTTTAATAATATGATCTTTTAATGCTCCAATAATAGCACCTGTTGTATCCCCTGTTATTGCACCAGTAGGAGGTGCTTCTCCATATCCCACATTTCCAGTATCTGTATGGATTTCAACAATTACATCTTCTACACTATTCACTGTACGAAGTGCCGTTTTAAATGGTACTCTTAATGGTACTGAGATTATTCCTAATTTTACTTCTGTAATTTTCATTATTTTCAACCTCCTTATAAGAAAAAAAGTCCATACAAAACCACAGACTCTCCCTGTGATTTTGCTGGGACTCAGATTGTTTCCTGATCTATTGTGTAGCTCACACAAAATGAAGCAGCATATTAAAAATATATAACTTTGTATCCAATTATATAATACTTTATATTTGTTTGTCAATTACTTTATTATTATTTACGATTTCTTTATTTTTATAACTAAAAACAAACATATTATTATATATAATATTTATAATAATGATTTTTTTATAAATTTCAAAATAAAATGCTATAATTAAATCAATATCTTAGATTTTATGGAGGTTTTTATATGAATATTCTAATTAGAGAAGCAACTGAAATTGATTATCCTGCAATAAATAAAATGCTCCTTAAATTACAAAATTATCATTCTGAAAATATTCCAAAAGTATATAAAAATTTAGATATTTTTTTCACTTTTGATGAATACTTAAAAATTTTAGAAGATAAGAATATATATTTCCTTTTGGCAACTTTTGATAATGAAGTAATAGGTTTAATTTGGTTAAGATTTAATGAAAAATTTAGTAAATATGAGTATCAAAGAAAACAAATTTGGATTGAAGGAATATATGTTAAAACAAAATATAGAAGAAAGGGTATTGCACAAAAATTAGTAAATGAAGCTATTAATAAAGCTAAATTTTTAAATGCACAAAGTGTAGAATTAATGATATGGAATTTTAATGAAACTTCTAAAAAATTTTTTGAAAATTATTTTAAAGTAAGATCACTTATATTAAAAAAAGAACTTTAAATAAATAAAAAACCTCTAAGTTAGATTCATAATTTCTAATTTAGAGGTATCTTGTGGCTCATTGCCTATATTAATTAAAAAAGTTATTACCTACAATTAATTTAAAAACAATTTACTTTCTTAGTATTATTATTTTTTTATTTATTAGTTATTAAGGGATTTTATAAAGTGAAATTTTTTAGTAAATTGTTTTTAAAAAATTAATTGCATCTTCAAGGGTAAGTTTATAAATAAATTCTCTTTCTTCCTCATTTAACAAACTAAACTTTCTTTTAAATTCTAAAAAATGCATAAGTAACAACTCCTTTTTTTGTATATTTTTTCATCTACTACCTTTATACTCTTAATGTATCATATAAAAAATACTATGTCAAGAAAAAATTTTTATATTTTTTTTATTTTTTTATTAAAAACACTATTTTTATTAGTTTTAAGTGTATTTTATTTTTTATACAAAAGTAAAATCTTTGATTTAGAAAAAATTGTAGACACCTTTAGCATAATTTGTTATAATGTATCTGTAAAGTAGTACAAAAAAGGAGGGATTTTTATGAGTTTTGGAAAAACTTTAAAAAGAATCAGATTAAAACACAAAGATAGTTTAAGAGGTTTAGCAAAAAAAATAGACTTACACTTTACTTTTATTGACAAAGTAGAAAAAGGTACTGCTCCAATTTCAAAGAATTTTATTGAAAATGTTGTAGCAGTTTATCCTGAGGAAAGAGAAATATTAAAAAAGGAATACTTAAAAGAAACTCTACCTGAAATATTCCAAAAAGAAGAAGCTATAAAAATTGTTAGTAACAGTGAAGTTTTAAATCTCCCTGTATATGGTAAAGCTAGTGCTGGTAGAGGATATCTGAATATGGATAGTCCTGACTATTATATGCCTATTCTTAGAGGTAATTTTTCAAAAAAAAGTTTCTTTGTTGAAATTACAGGAAATAGTATGGAACCAACTTTAGAAGATGGTGAGTTTGCCTTAGTTGATCCAGAAAATACAACTTATTCAAAAAATAAAATTTATGTAGTTACTTACAATGATGAAGGTTATATTAAAAGATTAGAAATGAAAGATAAATTAAAAGTTATTACTTTAAAAAGTGATAATCCTGATTATGATGATATTGATATACCAGAAGAAATGCAAGAACATTTCCAAATTAATGGTAGAGTTGTAGAAGTTATTTCAAAGAAAAAATTATTATAAACTTGAAAAGAGTTGTTTCTAAATTGAGTGAAACAACTCTTTCTTTTATCTATAAATTTTTATTTTCCTAAATTACTATATTTTTCAGGAATTTTTACAGAAGTTACCCCCATATATCCTTTTCCAAAAACATATGTATCTTGATATATGAAAAATGCGTTTTTTACATCAACTCCATTATTATCTTTCATTATACTTCCATTCCATTTAGCTCCAGGTGTTGCAACATCAAGAGAAGCTAGAAGTTTATCTAATGTAAAATCTCTATCTCCACTTTCAATAGATTTTATTGCTAAATCTGTAAGAGCTTCAACACCAGCAAAATTATATGAATATGCCCAAGTTCCCATTCTTCCTGAGCCACCAGCAGCTATAACTGATTTTTCAACTTTTTCTAATATCTTTGGCCAATTTCCTTTTTCATCATCAGTAAATT
>ERZ773087.1282-NODE-1282-length-16434-cov-18.576958_pt1 | contig 16434 bp, 10 predicted proteins | sample MGYA00511375_ERZ773087 | MGnify/ENA primary metagenome ERZ773087 (study PRJEB29015, sample SAMEA2737995) | human oral metagenome | biome: human oral; feature: human-associated habitat; material: dental | place: China | collected 2063 ...
TACCACTGTATAAGGAAACACATTTCGTAGAGTCACGGCTCAAAACGTTTGTATCCCAATTACCTGCTCTGAAACGCGATGGTTATGATATTGATTATCTCATACGTCCTATGAGGGGGGGGGGATGGACATCGTATTCAAGAACGGCAAGTCAATGCTCCTGCAAGACCTTCCTGCCGGTTATCGTCGCCTGTATTCTATTGTGTTCGATATGGCCTACCGTGCCTATATCCTCAATGGTGACAAAGAGCCGACGGGCATTGTGGTGATCGATGAGATCGACTTGCACTTACACCCCTCGTTAGAGCAGGAAGTGGTGGCAGCCTTGCACTCCACTTTCCCGCAGGTGCAATTTATACTATCGAGTCATTCACCGGCCGTGATCTCCAACCTGAATACGGCAAAACGAGAAGATGAGGCTTCTGAGAATCGTGTCCTTTTGATGGAAGAAGGACAGACCCGGCCAGAAACGCTGCGCGATATCTATGGGTTGGATTACAATGCCACTTTACAAGACTTCATGGACGCTCCGATAAGTAATCGAGAGATAGACAAACTGAAGGATGAGTATTTGACCTTCCGTTCATTAGGGCTGGGAAAAAAGGCCGAATCGACAATAAAGAGGCTCGAAAAATTATTGGGGAGAACGGATCATTCTATACTTGAGAAATTACGAAAAGACGTCGAGGCGTATGAAGTACATTGATAAGTATAGTCGTCATAAGGAGGCGCACGACTTCAATGTGCGGTTCTTGAGAGAACAGGGAAGCTCCTCTCTGAATGGCAGGAATGCATTCGAGAAGTTCAAGAAGAAGTACGGCAGAAGGAACGATTCTCGCGGGTGGAGACATTTGCTCTATGAAGAACAGGATGGCCGATGCTGCTATTGTATGCGAAGGCTCAGTGACAAGAAAGGAGAGGTCTGCTATGAGCATGTCATCCCTTGCAGCCTAAAAGGGAAGCGAGGTCAGGAAGAGTATGCCTATTACGCCGAACAGGCACCGGCTTTGAGGGACTTTGTAGAGATGGAGGACATGTTTGCCGAGAGAGGGTTGGTCTCTGTGGAAGATTGGGATCGACAGGAGAAGATGCCGCATACCATTGCGTTGGCCAACCTGCTTGCGGCCTGCCACGGGAAACGAGAATTGCGGAGCGATGATGCAGCAGAAGGAAAGAGACAGATAGATGAATGCGGATGTTACTTCAATAACTATCGCTCAAATGATCGGATTTTACCGGTTATGCTTATGGAAGATGTGGAAGCCGTTTACACTCCAAATGGCAATCTCACATTCCCTGAATTTATGACGGATAACGAGGAGTCTTCTGTCTATGATGAGCCCTATGATGAGCTCTTGAAGAAAATCGTAGATAGAACGGATGGACTGAACCACAAAACACTTCAGGAGGTCCGTTCTATATGGTATCACATCAGCCGCACCGCATATCGTCCGGAAGATATCCAATCGATATACAAGTTGCCTGATAAGATGAAGAGAAGCCGAGAACTGATCAAAATATTTAAGGAAGCGTATCGAGGAAAGGGCAAAGACTTAGAGGAAGAACCACCTGATGAAGTTTTGAAATATGCGCTTATCCCCCAAAAAGGCAGAACCAAAGACTTCTATTTATCAATCCTCTTAGCCTACGACTGGTTCTACGATTATTATCGAGGGAGAAAACGCTCTCTATCGCTCGGCGGCATGGATTGACGCTTGAGAAAGAAGCTGGGCGCTTATTTTTGCCGCCCTTTTCAGAAGCTGTTTGGGTGTTTATCTCGTCGGACAGCCCCGAGATAGAAAGCGGGAAGGGCTCGCTCATACGGTTCCGTAATAGATCGGCCCATAAACGCCAAACGGCTTCGCAGATTTGACTATACGTATATATCACCATCCACTTATTATGACGAAGAGAACCATACAGCAGCTCCTTCAGGAGCGCATCCTCATCCTTGATGGGGGCATGGGGACAATGATCCAGGGCTTCCGACTTTCGGAGGCCGACTATCGCGGCGAACGCTTCGCCGACTTCCCCAACCAGATCAAGGGCAATAACGATGTACTCAACATCACGCAGCCCGACATCCTGTGCAACATCCACCGGCAATACCTCGACGCCGGTGCCGATATTTTCTCCACAAATACATTCAACGCCAACGCCATCTCGATGGAGGATTACGGTATGCAGGCTTTCGCCCGCGAGATGAACCTCGCCGCCGGACGCCTCACTCGCACGTTGGCCGACGAGTATATGGCGGAACATCCGGACCGCACCGTCTTCGTGGCCGGCTCCTTAGGGCCGACGAACAAGACGGCCTCGATGAGTCCCGACGTGAGCGATCCGGCTTATCGCGCCGTGACCTACACGGACCTCTTCCGCGCTTACTACGAGCAGGTCGATGCGCTTATGGATGGCGGCGTGGACGTGATCCTCTTCGAGACGACTTTCGATACGCTCAACGCCAAGGCGGGCCTCGAGGCGGCCGTTCAGGCGATGGACGACAAGGGTCGCGAGCTGCCCATCATGCTTTCGCTTACGCTCACGGGCAAGGGCGGACGGACTTTCTCGGGTCAGACGCTCGGCGCCTTCCTCGCCTCTGTGCAACACATCCCGCTGCTGAGCGTCGGCCTGAACTGCTCCTTCGGCGCGGCCGACATGAAGCCCTACCTCAAGGAGATGGGCGATCTGGCGCCGCTTTACATCAGCGCCTACCCCAACGCAGGCCTGCCGAACCAGTTCGGACAGTATGACGAGACGCCGGAGAAGATGGCCGTGCAGATCAAGGATTTTATCGACGAGGGACTCGTGAACATCGTCGGCGGGTGCTGCGGCACGACGCCGGCACACATCGCCCACTTCCCCGAGCTGGCGCGTGGCAAACGGCCGCATGTGCCGGCCGCACCGCCTAAGGCCGACACGCTCTGGCTCTCTGGACTGGATCTGCTGGAGGTGAAGCCGGAAAATAACTTCCTCAACATCGGCGAGCGATGCAACGTGGCCGGCTCGCGTAAGTTCCTCCGACTGGTCAAGGAGAAGAAGTACGAGGAGGCGCTCACCATCGCCCGCAAGCAGGTGGAGGACGGCGCGCAAGTGCTCGACATCAACATGGACGACGGCCTGCTGGAGGCCGAGGATGAGATGCGCATCTTCCTCAACCTGATCGCCTCGGAGCCGGATATCGCCCGCGTGCCTATTATGATCGACTCCTCGAAATGGAGCGTCGTAGAGCAGGGGTTGATGTGCGTACAAGGCAAGAGCATCGTCAATTCGATCAGTCTGAAGGAGGGCGAGGAGGAGTTCCTTCGTCATGCCCGGCGTGTGCGTCGATTGGGGGCCGCTACGGTCGTGATGGCCTTCGACGAGACGGGTCAGGCGGACGTCTTCGAGCGTAAGATCGCCGTCTGTGAGCGCGCCTACCGATTGCTCACCGAGAAGGCCGGCTTCCCACCGCAAGACATCATCTTCGATCCCAACATCCTAGCCATTGCAACGGGTATGGCCGAGCATAACGGCTACGGACTGGATTTCATTCGTGCCGTCGGTTGGATTAAGAAGAACCTGCCCGGGGCGAAGGTCAGCGGTGGCGTCAGCAACCTCTCGTTCTCCTTCCGCGGCAACAACTACGTGCGCGAGGCCATGCACGCCGTCTTCCTTTATCACGCCATCCGCGAGGGCATGGATATGGGTATCGTGAACCCGTCGACATCGGTCACGTACGAGGATATCGAGCCGTCGTTCCGCACGCTGCTGGAGGATGTGATCCTGGCTCGTCGCCCCGAAGCGGCCGAGGAGCTGATTACCTATGCACAGAACCACAGTGAGCAGGCGTCGGGCGAGCAGGACAAGGTGCAACACGACGCTTGGCGCGACGGATCGCTCGAGGAGCGATTAGAATATGCGCTACTGAAGGGCATCGGCGACTTCCTCGAGGCCGACTTGGCCGAGGCGCTCACGCGATACGACCGTGCCGTAGCCATCATCGACGGGCCGCTGATGAATGGTATGAACCGTGTCGGCGAGCTCTTCGGAGCGGGCAAGATGTTCTTGCCGCAGGTGGTCAAGACGGCGCGCACGATGAAGAAGGCGGTGGCCATTCTGCAACCGGCCATTGAGGCTGAAAAGACGTCCACGGAGGGCGCCGCCAAGGCAGGCAAGGTGGTCTTTGCCACGGTGAAGGGTGACGTGCACGACATTGGCAAAAACATCGTCTCCATCGTGTTGGCATGTAACAATTACGAGGTGATCGACCTCGGCGTCATGGTTCCGGCGGAGAAGATCATCCAAACCGTGCGCGAGGAGAAGCCCGACCTGCTCTGCCTCTCGGGCCTCATCACGCCGTCGCTCGAGGAGATGGTGCATGTGACGGAAGAGATGCAGAAGGCGGAACTCAGCACGCCCATCATGGTCGGCGGCGCTACGACCTCGAAGCTGCACACGGCGCTCAAGATCGCCCCGCATTACGATCATCCCGTGATCCACGTCGTCGACGCGTCGCAGAACCCGCTCATCGCGGCCAAGCTGCTCAACCCGGATACGCACGATGCGTACGTGGAGCAACTCTCGGACGAGTACGAACGCCTGCGTCGCGCTAAGTCGGGCCGTGCGCCGAAGCCGGTGTTACCCTTCGCCGAAGCGCGCGCACAGGGATTGAAGATCGACTGGGCCGCGTTCACGCCCGACGTGCCCCATGCACTCGGTCTGCAACACATCGAGCTGCCCGTCTCTGACGTGGCCACGTACATCAACTGGGTCTTCTTCTTCACCACCTGGCGCCTGCTGGGCCGTTACGCTGACTTGGCCGGCCTGCACGACTGCCCGTCGTGTCGCACCGAGTGGCTCGAGCGATTTGCCGAGGGCGAGGACCGCGAGAAGGCCAGCGAGGCGATGAAACTCTTTGACGACGCGCAGGCTGTGCTCCGCGAGCTGATGGCCGAGAACGCGCATTGCCGCGCCGCCGTCGGGCTTTACCCGGCCGTCTCGGAGGGCGACACGATCCGTATCACCGGCCCGAACGGTGAGGATGTGCTCGTGCCCGTCATCCGCCAGCAGTCGGACGGCGAGCGGGGTGTGTGCCTCTCGTTGGCTGACTTCATCATACCCGCCACGGAGGGCCGCACCGATTATATCGGCGCCTTCGCCGTAACCGTCGGCAACTGCACCGAGTCGCTCCGTCAGCGTTACGAGGCCGAGGGCGACAGCTACCGCCTGATGCTGCTCCAGACGCTCTCTGACCGCCTGGCTGAGGCGTCGGCCGAGTGCCTGCACGTGAAGGTGCGCCGCACGTATTGGGGCTACGCACCGGACGAGGATCTGCCCATCGACGAGCTGTTCAAGGAGCACTTCCGCGGCATCCGACCGGCCGTCGGCTACCCCTCGCTGCCCGACCAGAGCTTGATCTTCACGCTCGACCGCCTCGTCGACTTTGCCGGCCTCGGCATCACCCCGACGGAGAACGGTGCGCTTTACCCCACCTCGTCGGCCGCGGGCTTCTACTTCGCCCACCCGGATTCGCGATACTTCAGCATCGCCCGCATCGGTGAGGATCAGCTGGCGGATTACGCTGAACGTCGTGGCAAGTCGCCCGACGATCTCCGACGTTTCTTGCAAAAGGTGTTGGAGGGATAAGGCAACTAAAAACTAAAAGCCGGAGGCGTCAGGGACGCCAGCCAAGAGAGCCGGTTACATGTGGAGACATTCTCTGCATGTATCCGGCTTTCTTGGCCGGCGTCCCTGACGCCCCCGGCCAGATTCGCTGGCGTCCGTAGACGCCCCGAGGGCTCGGAAAGTATCAAAACGCGCCGCTGAACGTTTCCGAGGGCTCGGAAAGTATCAAAACACGCCGCTGAACGTTTCCGAGGCCTCGGAAAGCTCCAAAACACGCCGCTGAACGTTTCCGAGGCCTCGGAAAGCATCAAAACGCGCCGCTGAACGTTTCCGAGGCCTCGGAAAGCTCCAAAACACGTCGCTGAACGTTTCCGAGGCCTCGGAAGGGTCAAAACACGCCGCTGAAGGTTTCCGAGGGGCGTCCGCAGACGCCCCGAGAGGAGGTCAGAAGCGCGAGCTGGCGCCACCGCCACCGCTCGAGCCGCTGCCCCACGACCCACCGCTATCGCTGTCGCCGTCACTGCTGCCCCCCAAATAGTAACCGCTGTCCGATGAGGCGTGCTTTTCCTTCACTCTGGCCGGCAGTTTCTCCTCCACGATATGTCCGCAGTTGCGGCACGCGAAGTGGTAGACGTCCAGCGTGATCAGCTGCATCTCTTTCACGGTGTCGAGGTCAAGAGTCCCGATGGACCGGCACTCAGGGCAGAGGGCCGGCTTCTGCCTCCGACGTATCCCCAAGAGGGCCGTATGGTGACAGATGCGACACCAGACAGAGTAGACCTTGACCAGCGTCTCCTCCCGCACCTGATCTTTTTTCACCCTTTTGAAACGCCCCATGGCGCCGCATTCCGGACAGTAACACTCAGCAACAAACTGCCGCCGGAAGATCCATTTGACGAGGAAGTAGATCAACATGGCCGGGATCTGGAAGAAGAAGATCCCCATGCCGAGGGCCAGGGAGTTCGCCTTCCGATTCGCCCGATCCATCGTGGCGATGTGTACGGAGTATTGCGCCTTCTTCCGCTCTTCATACAGGTAAAAGCAGTAATAAAACAGCCCTACGAGCCACCAAATCAGTATCCGGTTCCTTGTTTTTCGCTTTTTCTCGGCTTCGAGCGTCGAGTCTTTAGTCAGCACCTTGTGCACCTCCTCGACTCCGGCTAAGAGTCCTTCGCCGTAGCGGCCCTCCTTCATAGGGGGGATCATGCGGCGCTTTTGGATCAGTTTGCAGAGGCCGTCGGTCAGTTCGCCCTCCAGTCCGTAGCCGACTTCGAAGGTGATCTCGCGGTTGTCTTCGTTCGTGATCAGCAGGATCAGCAGGCCGCGGTTGGTCTCTTTCTTGCCGATGCCCCAGGTGTTGAAGAGTTCGTTGGCAAACGCGCGTGCGGAGCCGTACTTGTCGCCGTCGATAGCGGGCAGGACGACGATGGCGATCTGCACCCCGAACGAGTCGCGCAGCGCGGCGATACGTCGGTTCAGGGCCTCCTCGTCGGCGGGACGGATGGCATCGGCCGGGTCCGAGACGAAGCGGGTGCGGTCAGTGAGCTGCACGTTGGGCACGTCCTTCACGCGGTACGCCTCAGGCGCTGCCGCAGCGCTCAGGGTGCTGAGGCCGAGCAAGAGGGCGATGAGTAAGAGGGGTAATCGGTTCATGGGCTTTGGGGAAATTGACGTGTTAAGAATAATTCGAGTACCAGGGTAGGGGCCTTCCTGACGCCCCGAGAGGAGGTCAGAAACGCGAGCTGGCGCCGCCTCCACCGCTGCGTCCGCCGCCCCAGGAGCCACCTCTCGAGCTGCTACTGCTGCCGCTGCTCCACGAACGGCTTTTGCGGTCGTCGTCGCGATCGCGAATGGTTGACGAGCTGCTTTCTTTTTCGAAGGTCTCCTCCTCCTTCTCATAGCCGCAGTTGCGACAGACGTAATAGTAGGTCCTGCGTGTGCCGTTCTTCATCTTGTGCTTCAGCGGGGAGCCATCTAACTTGAAGCGCCCCACGGCGCCGCACTGTTTGCACTTGACGCGAGACCGCAGCAACGGCCAGAGGAGGAGCTTGAGGAGGAAGTAGATCGGTATTAACGGGAACTGGCAGAAGAGCAGCCCACCGCCGATCACAGCCAAATTGCAGTTGTGTTTCGTCTCCTTTATCTCGGCATCTGACTTAGACGTCTGGGCTTCCATTAGCTGCATAAGCAGCAGGAGAATGACCACGACTGCGCCGATCCCCCACCAGATTTTGCAGGCCTTGATGACGAAGTCCTTGGTTTCCTTTTCATCCTCGGCCTTCGCGTCGGCCTCGAGGGTGGATTCGCCGGTGAGGATCTTACGCACCTCCTCGAGGCCGGCTAAGAGTCCTTCGCCGTATCGGCCCTCCTTCATAGGGGGGATCATGCGGCGCTTTTGGATCAGTTTGCAGAGGCCGTCGGTCAGTTCGCCCTCCAGTCCGTAGCCGACTTCGAAGGTGATCTCGCGGTTGTTTTCGTTCGTGATCAGCAGGATCAGGAGGCCGCGGTCAGTCTCCTTCTTGCCGATGCCCCAGGTGTTGAAGAGTTCGTTGGCGAACTCGCGTGCGGAGCCGTACTTGTCGCCGTCGATGGCGGGCAGGACGACGACGGCAATCTCCACGTCGAGCGAGTCGCGGAGATAGCCGATGCGTTGGTTCAGCGCGGCCTCGTCTGCCTCGTCGATGGAGTCGTTGGGGTCAGAGACGAAGCGCGTGTAGTCGATGAGTTGCACGTTGGGCACGTCTTCCACGCGGTAGGTGGTCTGTGCCGTGGCGCTCCATGTGGTCAGGGCGACCAAGAGCGCGATGAGTGAGTGATGTAATCGGTTCATGAGCTTTGAAAAATGAATGAGTTAAGAATATTCGAGTTCATAGGTAGGGGCGTCCGCAGACGCCCCCCGGCCCGGACCAAAGGCCCGAAGGCGCGTACCCGGGAGTAGCCGACGGGTACGCGCATTTTGGGTCACTTGTCGCTCTTCACGCCGCGGAGAATCTTCTCGTAGGCCTCGGCATTGTTGATGATGCGCAGGGCCTCGCGGAGACTCTCGTTGTCTTCGTTGATGATGCGGTAGTAGGCCGTCTCGTCGAAGAGGTCGCGGGCGATGAGCGCCTTGAGTTGGAGGGCGATCAGGGGGCGCGACTTGGCGTACTGCGCGGAGTCGAAGGCCACGGAGTCGGCCGTGGCGCGCGCGCAGAGGTCGGAGAGCAGCTCGTCGCCGACGGTGAACTGTTGGCTGAAGGACTTGAAGTCCGGGTAACGCTTGCGGAGCGCCTTGCGGTGCCCGTCGACGTAGCTGAGAACTGTGCGGTAAATATAGCCCAGGCCGACGAGCCGGCGGTGATAATCCGTGTAGCGTGAGGTGTCGAGCGGAATGAAACGGTCGGGCATGATGCCTCCGCCACCGTAGACCGTCCGGTGGTTGACGAGCGTACGCGAGCGGAGCGAGTCGGGGAAGTGGATGCTGTCTGCGTTCATCAGTTCGCCGTGGTTATAACGGTCGATGAGGTCGCGATTGTAGGCCGCTGCGTCGCCACCGGTGTAGGGCTTTTGGATGTTGCGTCCGCCGGGGGTGTAGTAGCGGGCGATGGTGAGGCGGATCATGGAGTTATCCGGCAGGGGGATGGGACGCTGCACGAGGCCCTTGCCGAAGGTGCGCCGACCGACGATCACGCCGCGATCCCAGTCCTGCACGGCGCCGGAGACGATCTCGCTGGCCGAGGCCGACGATTCGTCGACGAGGATGACGAGGCGACCGTCCTCAAAGTTGCCCGTGGCCGTGGCCGTGGCCTCCTCGCGCGGCGAGTTGCGGCCCTCGGTGTAGACGATCAGGCGGCCGTTGCTGAGGAACTCGTCGGCCAGGTTGCAGGCCACATGCAGGTAGCCGCCGCCGTTGCCCTGGAGGTCGAGGACGAGGTGCTTCATGCCCTCCTTACGGAGCCGGGTGAGGGCCTCGAGAAACTCCTCGTGCGAGGTGTTGGCGAAGCGGTTCAGGCGGATGTAGCCCGTGGTGGAGTCGGCCATGTAGGCGGCGTCGAGGCTGTGCACGGGGATCTTGCCGCGGATGATCTTGAACTCGATCAGCTTCGGGCTGCCTCCGCGTTGCACCTTGACGCGCACCTCGGTGCCCTTGGGCCCACGCAGACGACGCATGACGTCGGTCGTCTTCATCTTAACGCCCGCGATGACCGTGTCGTCGACCATGATGATGCGGTCGCCAGCCGCCAGCCCGACGCGCTCGGAGGGTCCGCCGGAGATGACCTGGACGACGTAGAGCGTATCCGTAAGCATATTGAACTGGATGCCGATGCCGTCAAACCCACCTTGGAGCGGTTCGTTGAGGTCTTTCGTTTCCTCGGCGTCGGAGTAGGCCGAGTGGGGGTCGAGCTTGTCGAGCATGCCGCGGATGGCGTCCTCGACGAGTTTCTTCTTGTTGGGCTCGTCCACATAGAGGTTCTCGATCGCATAGAGCGCGATGGAGAGTTTGCGTGCGTTCTCGTCCGGCCACTGTGGCTGCTGGGCGCGGACGTGGCCCGTCATCAGCAGGCTGCCGATGAGGAGCAGGGGATATACGATTGTCTTTCTCATAATCTGTTTTGTTGAGGGGAGAGCACCTCTGGGTGTCTGCCCTTTCGATGTATTGTCAATAATCAAACCACCTGGTTTGGCCCTTTTCGGGGGTCGGTTTGGGTTCAAACCACCTGGTTTGACCCTTTCCGGGGGTCGGTTTGGGTTCAAACCACCTGGTTTGGCCCTTTTCGGGGGGCGGTTTGGGTTCAAACCACCTGGTTTGGCCCGAATCAGGGGCGGGTTTTGCTTCAAACCAATGGTTTGGCCCAAATCGGGGGTCGGTTTTGCTTCAAACCAATGGTTAGGCCCAAATCGGGGGCAGGTTTTACGTCTGCGCCATGTCGCGAATCTCGGGGGGGATAAAGTCGGAGATGTCCTTGCCGAAGTGCAGCAGCTCGCGCACGATGGAGGAGCTGATGTGGGTGTGCTCCGGCTCGGTGAAGAGGATGAACGTCTCGATGCCGGCGAGCTTACGGTTGACGTCGGCAATGTTCTTTTCATACTCAAAGTCGTTGACCGTGCGGATGCCGCGCAGGATGAAGCGGGCGCCGACGGCGTGGGCAAAGTCGACGGTGAGCGTGTCGTAGGCGGCCACACGGACGCGTGGCTCGTTGCGATAGAGGGTGCGGATGAACTCCAGCCGTTTCTCGATCGGAAAGTAGGTCCGTTTGTTCTCGTTCGTGCCGATGGCTACGATGATCTCGTCCACCAACCCCAGGCCGCGGTCGACAAGCGAGCGGTGGCCGATGGTGAAGGGGTCGAAGGTGCCGGGGAAGATGGCGATGTGATGCATAGAGGGTAGAGGGTAGAGGGTGGAGGGCGGAGGGTGGACCTTAGTTGTTCTCGAGGTCTTCTTCAACCACGAGGTTGTCGATGATGAAGTTCTGCCGGTCGGGTGTGTTCTTGCCCATATAGAACTCGAGCATCTCCTTGATGGAGTCTTCCTTTTTGATCGACACGGGGTCGAGGCGGATGTCTTTACCGATGAAATGCTTGAACTCGTCGGGCGAGATCTCTCCGAGGCCTTTGAAGCGGGTGATCTCTGGGTTCTTGCCTAAGCGGCGGATGGCGGCGGCGCGCTCCTCCTCGCTGTAGCAGTAGAAGGTCTGCTGCTTGTTGCGCACGCGGAAGAGGGGCGTCTGGAGGATGTAGAGGTGCTTCTGCTTGATCAGGTCGGGGAAGAACTGGAGGAAGAAGGTGATCAGCAGCAGGCGGATGTGCATGCCGTCCACGTCGGCATCGGTGGCGATGATGACGCGGTTGTAGCGCAGTCCGTCGAGGCCGTCCTCGATGTTGAGTGCGGCCTGTAGGAGGTTGAACTCCTCGTTCTCGTAGACGATCTTCTTCGTCAGGCCGAAGCAGTTGAGCGGCTTACCGCGGAGGCTGAAGACGGCTTGCAGGTTCGGGTCGCGGCTCTTGGTGATCGATCCGCTGGCCGAGTCGCCCTCGGTGATGAAGAGGCTGCTCTCGGTCTTGTTCTCGCTCTTGGTGTCGTTGAGGTGGATGCGGCAGTCGCGCAGCTTGCGGTTGTGCAGGTTGACCTTCTTGGCGCGCTCGCGGGCCAGCTTAGCCACGCCGGCGATGGCCTTGCGCTCCTTCTCCGACTCCTGAATCTTGCGCAGCAGGGCGTCGGCCGTGTCGGGCGTCTTGTGGAGGTAGTTGTCTACTTCTTTCTTCACGAAGTCGCCTACGAACTTGGCCACGGAGACGTCGCCCTTGGGGCTCATGTTGCGCGATCCGAGCTTGATCTTCGTCTGCGATTCAAACTCCGGCTCCTCGACGCCGATGTAGATCGCCGCCACGAGTCCGCTGCGGATGTCGGCCGTCTCGAAGTTCTTGTTGTAAAACTCCTTCACCGTCCGTGCGAAGGCCTCCTTGAAGGCCGCCTGATGGGTGCCGCCCTGCGAGGTGTATTGGCCGTTGACGAAGGAATAGTAGTCGTCGCGCGACTGGTTGACGTGGGTGAAGGCGATCTCGATGTCGTCGGCACGGAGGTGGACGATGGGGTAGAGGATCTCGTCGGTGATGTTCTCGTTGAGCAAATCCTCGAGTCCGTTTTCGGATAAGAACTTCGTGCCGTTGTAATAGATGGCCAGGCCGGAATTGAGGTAGCAGTAGTTGCGAATGAGCGATTCGACAATCTCGTTGCGGTAGGCGTAGGCCTCGAAGATGGTGGGGTCGGGGGTGAAACGGATCAGTGTGCCGTTCTTCTCCGTGGTGGGCACGGTGGGGCGGTCGGCGACCAGTTTGCCGCGCGCAAAGTCGACGCGCTTCTCCACGCCGTCACGGTAGGAGACGACGGTGAAGTCGGTCGAGAGGGCGTTGACGGCCTTGATACCGACGCCGTTCAGTCCGATGGATTTCTTGAAGGCCTCGGAGCCGAACTTGCCGCTGGTGTGGAGCGTGGAGACGGTCTTGGCGAGGTTGCCCTGGGGGATACCGCGGCCGAAGTCGCGCACGCTGACGGTGCCGTCGGCGATGTGGACGTCGATACGGTGACCGGCCTTCATGCGGAACTCGTCGATGGAGTTGTCGATCACTTCCTTGAGCAGGACGTAGATGCCGTCGTTACGATCCTCGCCGCCGTGCGTGTTGCCGATGTACATGCCGGGGCGCTTGCGGACGGCCTCGAGTCCTTCGAGGGTGACGATGTCGCGGTCGTCGTATGCGGTGATGGGGGAGATGTCCATAATTAGAGGGTAGAGGGTAGAATGTAGAGGGTGGAGGGTAGAGAGTAGAGGGTAGAGAGTGGAGGATAGAGGAGAGAGAGGAGAGCTGGGGAGAGACAAATGATGTACCCGGCTCTACCCTCTATCCTCTACCCTCTACCCTCTATAACCCTCTATAAATGCTTGATAAACGCACGGCGTGACTTGTGATGCTCGCGCTTGAAGTAGTCCCACTGTGCTTGCACGGCGGTGTTGTTTTCTAGCTCGATGTTACTCTCGGCATACTCGGCGCCCATCTTGATATACTGCGGGATGAGGTCGGTGAAGAGCAACGCGTTCACGCCCTTGTTCTGATACTCCGGCAGGACGCCCGTGAGGTAGAGATCGATCACGCGCGCCTTCGACTTGAGCGCCTTCATCAGCGGGAAGAAGCCGAAGGGCAGCAGACTGCCTCGGGCCTGTTGCAGGGCGTGTGAGAGGTTGGGTAGGGAGACGCCGAAGCCCACCACGGCGTCGTCCTCCTCGCGAACGATGACGGTCACGAGGTCGAGCCGCAGCAGGGGGATATAGATGTCGACGTAGTAATCAATCTGCCGCTCGGTCAGCGGAGCGAAGCCGTAGAGGGGCGTGTAGGCGGCGTTCAGCGTTTCGAACACCTTGTGGGCATAGGGCATGATGTCTTTGCGGCGACGGAACTTGAGCACCTTCAGCCCGTATTTCTTCTTGACGATCTCGGCGATGCGTAGGTGCTTCTCGGGGATGGCGTCGGGGATGTAGATCTTGAACTCGTGCCAGTCCTGATCCTTGGTGTAGCCCATGCGCTCCATGTGCTGCGGGTAGTAAGGATGATTGTAGATAGTGGCCATTGTGCCGATCTGGTCGAAGCCCATGATGAGCATGCCCTCGTGATCCAAGTCGGTAAAGCCCATAGGCCCGTGTATGGCGTCCATGCCCTTCTTGCGCGCCCACTGTTCGACGGCGGCGAAAAGGGCGTCGACCACCTCCTGGTCGTCGATAAAGTCTACGAAGCCGAAGCGGGCGCGGCGTTGCTTCCAGACGCGGTTAGCGGCGTGCGCAATGATGCCCGCGATGCGTCCGACGATGCGTTCGCCCCGATAGGCCAGATAGTAGATGGCTTCGCAATTCTCGAAGGCCGGGTTTTTATCTCGCGACAGGGTGATCATCTCTTCGTCGATCAGCCCCGGCACATAGTAGGGGTTGCCCTTGTACAGGTCGATGGGGAACTTCACGAAGCGCCTGAGCTCGCTCTTGGTCGTGACCTCCCTGATGGTTACGCTCATAAGGATATATATATGTGTATGATGAAATCTGTATGGTGGGCGGCAAAAGTAGGCCAATTCGTAGGAGTGCCTTGGGGGGAGGCGTCGAGGCGTGGGCTTTTGTCGATGCAGATTCGTCTTTCTCCGGCCCCGGCCTGGGGCATCCGTTGCGACACCACACCGTCGGGTTAGATGCGCCGATGTGCAGGCGGATGGTCAAGGGAGGGGGACTGTTGGCTTCATGTTGGATCCATTCTAACTTCTGGAATGGATTTGGAGTTTTCGTCAGAGGTTGGAAGGGTATTATTTCAAGCCATAAATCCGTGCCTTGGGGGCTATTCGACGCTTCGGGACAGATGGATCAGTGGGGTGTTCATAATGGCGTATTATCCGCATTCTAAGCGCATTTTGCCTCGCTAAATGCCAGCAAACGAAACGAATACTCCTAAGTGTTTGGCACTGAACGGGCGCGACCTGTGCAAGCCCTCGTTCACGAGCCGAGGCCGCTTTTGGACTTTGATTTATTGCCAGACCTTTACGCCGCAAAACAATCATCCCACGCTGTCTAACCCCCCACACTTACATATGCTACAATGAAGTCTGAATGTCAACTTTTATGGGATAAATGCCTGTCGATTATCAGGGATAACGTGCCGGAGGCCGCGTTCAAGACGTGGTTTCAGCCCATCACGCCCCTGTCTTTCGACGAGCAGAAAGTAACGATACGGGTGCCCAGCCCGTTTTTTTACGAGTATCTGGAGGCCAACTTCGTCAACGTGCTTCGCATGGCCGTGCCGAAGGTGTTTGGCCAAGGCGTCTCGCTGAACTACCGCGTGATGGGCGAAGAGGGTGCCGACGACGCCTCATCGGCTGCTACGACACGTGCCGCTGCGCCACGTCCGGGCGTGAGTCGCATGATCCAGACACCCTTCACGCAGGTGGCGCCCGAGGAGCTGGACTCGCAGCTGAACCGTCGCTATACGTTCGATAACTTCTTTGAGGGCGTAACCAACAAGCTGGCTCGTACGGCTGGCGTGGCCGTGTCGAACGATCCGGGTAAGACGACCTTCAACCCGCTCTTCATCTATGGCCCATCGGGTGTCGGCAAGACCCATCTCTGCCACGCCATCGGCCTGCGTATCCGCCAGATGCACCCCGAGAAGCGTGTCCTCTATGTCTCGGCCCACCGCTTCCGCATCCAGTACACCGACGCGGTGATCAAAAACACGTCGAACGACTTCCTGAACTTCTACCAGAGCCTCGACGTGCTTATCCTCGATGACATCCACGAGCTGGTCGGCCTGAACAAGACGCAGATGGCCTTTTTCCACATCTTCAACAACCTGCACCAGCTCGGCAAGCAGCTCGTGCTGACGGCTGACAAGGCGCCCGTTGATATGCAGGGACTGGAGGAACGTCTCATCACGCGTCTCAAATGGGGCCTCACGGCCGAGCTCGGCCGACCCGATGCTGAGCTGCGTCGCACCATCCTGCGTAACAAGATTGAGGCAGAAGGACTGGTGCTCAGCGACGAGGTCTTCAACTACATCGTCGATCACGTGACGGAGAATATCCGCGACTTGGAGGGCGTGCTGGTCTCGCTCATGGCCAATTCGCTGATCAATAACAGCCCCGTCGACATGGCGATGGCGCAGCGCGTCGTAGGCCAGACGGTTCGCGTGGAAAACAAGGAGCTCTCCATCGAAAAGATTCAGGAGAAGGTTTGCCGATTCTTCAACCTCGAAGAGTCACTCGTGCAGACGCCTTCACGCAAACGCGAGATCGTGCAGGCGCGTCAGATCACCATGTTCCTAGCCAAGAAATACACCTCGGCGTCGTTCTCACGCATCGGCAAGGTGGTTGGCGGTAAGGATCACGCTACCGTGCTGCATGCTTGCAAGACGGTCAAGGATCAGATGGACATCAATAAGAACTTCCGCTCCACCGTCGAAGCGATCGAGGAAACGCTCAGGAGTTAACCCTCCCTCCTCCCCCCCTGCCGGAACCGTTCCGGCCCCGATGACCCAGAATGATCGGATCATTTGAGCCCACCCAAAAGGCCTCAAGTGATTCGATCATTTGCGTAGGCACCCCGTGAGCCCACCCAAAAGGCCTCAAGTGATTCGATCATTTGCGTAGGCACCCTGTCGTTCGCCCATTTGTGGTTAATGCTTTCTGGAAACGCCAAAATGAGACGCGAAACCGATCGTTGACCTTCAAAAACGCCTTCCCGCCGCGGGAAACCGATCAAAACTTTCTGAAAACGCCTTCCCGCGGCGGGAAATGGGGTAAATTCTCAGAAAAACGCCTTCCCG
>ERZ773087.1285-NODE-1285-length-16431-cov-7.066500_pt1 | contig 16431 bp, 13 predicted proteins | sample MGYA00511375_ERZ773087 | MGnify/ENA primary metagenome ERZ773087 (study PRJEB29015, sample SAMEA2737995) | human oral metagenome | biome: human oral; feature: human-associated habitat; material: dental | place: China | collected 2063 ...
CAGAGGTCTCAGAAAGATTCTCACCTGCTCCCTGAGTAGCTTGCTTTGTACTGCCAGCTTCGGCTATGGGATCAGGAGTCTTGGACTCCTCTATAGCAGCCTCATTACTCTCTCCTCTGTTTATGTCTCCTTTTTGTTCTGACATCTGTTGCTGCTTGTTATTTTGTTATTTTTTGAGATTTAAATCTACTGAATCAAAAATAAGTTTTCTAAATTATTTTCGAGGCAAAGCTACAAAAGTTTTTTGACTTTCACAAAAACTTGAGTAAGTTTTTTAGTACGCCAGTTCAACCTGCAAGTGCAATTTTTAAATATCAATTTTTTATATAAAACTTATCTTTTTTCAAAGAGACTTCATCAAAGAAAGAAATGTCTTTTATCTCAATACGATATATAATATTGTACGTTGCTTCGGGAGGATTATAAGATTTGATGGAAAACACCATTTTTTTATGTGTTTGCGGATTCTGATAAATATAGTTACTCCTTTTGGTGTCTTTAGCTTGAAAAACAGAATCATAGAAAATATTTCCTAATTTTTCTGTTAATTCAGGAAAGGAAATAAGGTATTTAGTCTTATCATAACAGACTTTCCCTTTTATTACATCATACCTACTATGGATAGATAAATCTAATGTATATACTTTTTTATCTCCTTTTTTATAAAAAATTAGTGATGCTTCACCATCATATTCATCCCCTTTTAAATTAGCATAAACTATTTTTTCTTTGGCGAATCCTGCTAAGTTATTCTTCTTTTCTATAGGAAGAAAATTTATCTTTTCAGAAGGTATACTTTGAAAAATATAAAGTATTTTTTCTTCTTCAGGCTCTTCTTTGGTTGCTTCTTGACAAAAATTAAGCAATACATCTATTAAATGTATAGAGTCTTGTGCTTTTAAAGGGAAATAAATGTATAGAAATAAAATAATCAATATTCTTTTTTTCATTGTTTTATGCAATTCTTGTTACTGTATAAACAATAATCTTCTTTAAACTGGGGTAAAAATGAAGCTCATAATCAGGCTTACCATATTCCCTTTCAAAAGAAATAGGAGCATATTCAAGTCCATAAGGCATAACTTCTATGACTGAATATTTTTCTATACAGTTTTTTATAATGTCTATATCATTAGGTTTCATATGAATACAGCCGTGAGATTCCACTAGATCAAAATTTTCACCTACTGAGGTTAAATATTCATCTTCAGGAGTCGTATGAATAAAATCAGACATTAAAGTATCTCCTTCATCAAAAACTCCATTCTCATTGTTATCTTTGGCATATTTGATAGTTGTGTGACCAAAATCATTAAATATCCAAGAACTTGGTAATAAATCCTTTCCTGATAGGCTTGAATACATTCCTTTTAACTCGTCTAAAAAATATTTCTCAGTTAATAATTTTTCTTTTTTCCTTTTTTTAAACGGCTCTAAAGAAGACAAATTTTTCCAAACACCCTTATCTTTTATCTGAACAATCCCATTGTGTTCTCTCAAAGGGGTTCCCCAAGCTATAGTGCTATATAAATATTTTCCAGTACTAACGTGTTTCCCTGTGGAAACTATAATAAATCTCCCTGAACGGGTTGGAGTTCTTGCATATTCTCCATCTCCAATTTGCAAAGGTGGCCCTCCTACGGCATCAAAATCTATTTTTTTTAGGAATTTATATGTAGGCATAGTCAGTCGTTTTTTTAGAAAGAAAGCAGTGGTTGAAAAATACCACTGCTTTCATAGATGTTTTAGGAAACCATCCACCCAGCATCGTGTGTGGAATTTCCATAAGTGATTTTTTCAGCACTTATCACGAAATTAATGACCATATTGGTGTCGCTCACGGCATCAAAGTCTACCACGTGTTGGATTACATACCCATTTTCCCAGTTAAGAGTAATAAGTGTACCCTCTTCGTGAGATTTGTTAAAGGTAATCTCTCCAACAGTTGGTTTGTACTTGCCGTTGAGCAAGCTCTCCAAAATGTCAGATTTGTCTGTTGCCTCAATGGTAACATTAATAAGTGCATTTGAAGGGTCTGAAGAAACACGTCCAGACACATCCACTGATCGTCCTACGCTGTAGTTAAGTTTCAACACTTTTTGGGCTTCCCCTTGGTTGAACTTCAGTACAGCTCTTGAATTATTTTCTGCCATACGTAATTATGTTTTAAAAGTTTCTGCAAAGCTACAAAAGTTTCTTTAGTCCCGCAAGCTTTTGTGCAAGAAAGTGAAAAAATGTAGTAATTCTACTACAAGCCCTTTAGTGTTGGGGTGGGTTTAGACTAACCTAAGAAACTCCAGCCTATTTTATTTTTTGAGTTGTCTTCACCAATTTGCTGTTCATTGACAATGATATTTTCTCTTCGCTGTCCTATATAGTCTAACTCACTTAACTTTCTAAAGGCAGCAACAAGATTGTCTAAAAGCATCTTTATATCATTGAGATGCTCTCCACAGTTATTATGATTGTAATTTATCTCAGCCACAGTAGAAAGTAAAGTGTCCAAATTATGAGGAGATATATTACTCCACTCATAAATATAGTTTTGCATTTCTTCCTTCTCTCTTTCAGGGATAAGCATTCTTGCATTATTAAAATGACAAGCCAATTGAGAGAATATCTCAATCATATAGATAGGAGGTTGATTAGGAATGAGATTCCTATAAGCGAAATAAGTATTCCCCAAATGATTTACAATGGTAGTACACAACAGTTTGATATTGCGAGCCAAAGAAGAATCCTGCCGTTTATCTATAATCTTTGAAATGATAACTTTAGAATGTTCTTGTAGCGATGCCATAGACTTTGCAAAATCATTGTAATGCGCTAAAAGATTGGAAAAACTATAGAGGTTCACACAAGGAGGGATAAAGTCCTCATCGGCGACAGCTCTTTCTCCTTTGAGAGAGATTTTTCCTATCACTAATGAATTAGCATTTACTTGTCCCTCATTGTAGTCTGAGATAGGTATCACATCTACAATATACTTAGGAGTAGTAAAAGGATGGCGTGGAGGCGTTTCTTCGGGGTCTATATCTCCTAAAGGAATCCTATTATAAGGATTAACCGCAATGAGGATGTAGTAACCACCTTTATCTTTAGTTTTATCATCATTGCTAATATCCTTAGTTGCTTTGAGCAAAGATTGGATATTTACTTTGTAATCACTTAGTTCAATCCTCAATCCAGCAGCGGTTACTGCCGAGCAATGATGAATGGCCAATTGTACATCATCGGTAGCTGTGTTAGAGATTCCAAAGACTCTATTTTCTTCACCTTTCTTGTAGGGCAGAGGCAACAGCCCATAGTTGAAATTGTTGATACCTAAGGAGCTTGCATCTCTTACAGTATCAATGATGAAATTTTGGTGCTGGATGAAATGCTTTTCAGAAATTTTCATTCCATCCACCCAATTTACGGCAGCGTATTTTATTGGTTTTATCATAAGAACTCTTTTTAGTTATCTTCTTTTTTCTCTTTAGGGTTTTGTTTTTCAGATGAATGCACTCTTTTACAGATGATAATGCTGTTCTCTAAAAGTCCATTCTCAGTAATATCTTTTTCAAAGTCAATAAACTTTCGTGGATGAAAGAATGATTTCTTAGTGTAGAATATCCAAGAATAACTATCCCCTCCCTTTGCCTTTAAGTGAATAATATCATTAGGATTTTTATTATTATATTCATTTACAGCAATATGAAACCAATCTCCAAACGATACTCCAGCATCTAAGGCTTTAGCCTTTATTCTTGAACGAGTTTCATCGTTTACATCTTTGTACAATTCAATGTTCAGCACTTGCATTCTATTGAAATTAATCGTATCAATATTTATATCTTTCGGATAGTCTGGAGCTGACCAAGTTTCATAGATAGCCAAAGGAATGTCTAAGAACTGTAGATAAGTATAATAAAAAGCTAAAGGTACTATAAAAATAGAAATACAAGTAGAGGCAATAAGTGCATACTCATCAAAACCACTTACCCAATTGAATATATTGTAGAATAGATACCCCCCTAACAACATTCCTGTAAGCGTTATCAATCCTTCAAAGAGCATAGCAAAAGCAAGACTCTTGTTGTTATGTTTAAAATACTGATGTAGTAAGTTTACATTTAGAATTCCTAAAAAGAAATAGACAACCATTGCAAACAAATACCAATACGGACTGAAAGTATTATTGGTAAACCCTAACACTCCTAATATGCCCAAACACAAGCCTGTGATGAGAATATAGACAATGAGTACCTTCCCTTTTACAGAAGGAGTTTTTTTCTTGAGTATTCCTAAGACAAGAGCTAACAGAGCTATCATCAAAGGAGCTAACAGATATTTGATAAAAAAGGCTTTTACAACAACTAATTCCATAAAATCAACTAATTATAAAAATGTAGAATATCCTAAACGATTTAGATTTCCCTCTAAGGCAAGCGTAAAGGAATCTTGTTTTCTTTCAGTTATAAAAAATTCTTCAACACTTGCTTGAACAGGCAAGCAATAATCGTATAACACTTGTAGGAGCTGGCGCAAAGGAGCCCCTAGCATATAATGATTGAGAAACTCATAAGGAATAACTCCATAGTAAATACCCCAATTTCGCTCACCATCTAAGTGGCTACCACTTAGTAAGGAACTTTGCCCTAATCGCATTTGCGAAAGCACAAGAGAAGATGACACTGCCCCTATATTCTCCACTCGATTGGGCAAAAAATCAATGCGGACAGGAATCTGCAAGAAGGCTTTTAAACATTTCTCAAACCACTTTTTATTGCCTCTGATTGCGTGAAAAAAAGGTAATAGAAACACAAAAATACGTGCTGTTTTTCTCTCAATTGCTTTGAGCAAAGGAAATAAATCACTGAGTACGTCCACTAATAAAGATCCCTCACTGCTTATATCGTAGTTATTCTCTTGCATTAACATTGAAAGTTGCAAATAGAACGCTTCGTTTTCAAAGGGTTGAAAAAGTTTTCTCGCACTTGCCTCAATGCGTCTTTGGGTGCGTATGCCTTCTATGATGGTATCTACCCCAGAGGAAAAATCTCCTAAAGTAGGGGTATGAAAAACACCATTAGGCAAATAGTCATAAATCCCCTCTTGATAGGTTTCTATGTTGAGTACATCACCATCTAAACCCAAAAAACTCAATGAAATAGACTTGATATCCTTGTGATAGCTTCTCTCATCGCCTCCCAATCGCTTTAAGAACAGATGGTGAACTTCCTTGTAAAAATTGAGCAAATTCAGCGTAATGACTTCTATCTTATAATCAGTATCTAACTCATTATAAAGTAGATCATTAGTGATAATCTTATCTTCTACACTTGTATTGGTATCTTTAAAACTATTAGTCATCACACTCATACTTAATCCTTATTTATCACCCTAACAACATAGGTTACCCCATCAATAGAACGAGATTCTATTTGGGTTTTTATGGCAATAGCCATCTTATCCCAGTAGCTTTTGCCATAGGTAGCATAAGAGGCCGGGGTAATTTCTATTTCAACAGTTCTGATAAAACCTTCTTTAGGTTTATCGCTAATGATAGTACCTCTTTTCACTTCTACCTCTTTCAGCTCCTCTTTAAGGGTTACCCTACAGAAGTTCTTAATATCTTCTCTAGTGATGATTCTATCACGAGTAGTTAGAGCGTACTTGTAAGCCTCAATAGCGTTTGTGCCTTTCTGTTCCTTGCGACCTCCCATTGTATCAGTAAGCAAGGTAATACCGCGCAAGGTCTTGGTAGTGGTGTATTTGAGAGGGTCTAAAGACAAGCCTGCACGTAAGTTATTTGCCTCATCACATTGTGTAATCCAATAAGCTGCTTTAAAATGAGTAGCTCCCTCAAAAGGATTTACTATCACATAGTTCATCTCCTCAGAGGTAATCTTATCGGCATTGGTAGTTTTCTGTTCCAACAGCTTCATTTGTTGGGTCATCTTTTTGAGTGCTTCAGTAACATCGTCTTTCTTATAAACACTGAAAGCTGATACTTCATCTCGGATGAGTTCTAAAACGCTGTTCATCATATCAATGGCATTACGCTCATCAAAGCGTTCCATTCCTCCTTTGCGCACACTATACAATCCTTGACCAATAGTGTCATTTTGCAAAAATGGAATGCCTTGATAGGTATTGCCTATGTTATCTTCCACTTTATCAATGTACAAGAAGTGTTCAATGTTATCTGTTTTCAAAGGGATATTGTTGCCCATAATATCCAAAGAACCTTCCTCTTTGCGCCAACCTCGATTGTATATAGGAAAGGCGTTGAGCAAAACAGAGAACCCCTCTATAATATCAGTTGAAAATTGTGTAGGGAAACTCAACTCTACCCAAATCATCTTCTTTTTCTTCAGCGCATCTAATAAGGTTTCACTATCCTTTAAGAAAAATAACTTCTCTGGAAAATCCTCACTAATGTCTCCTTGTGAAAAACCAGTAAGCTCTATAAACTGATGGTTATAGATGCGCTTTATATTGTCTTGTATCTGTGTTTTAGAGGTGTAATCGTAAAAAAGTTCTTGATATTCAGAAGAGAACTCTTGCTCAAATTCGTAAGAATATCCTGCTTGTACTGTTAAATCTCTACCTGAGCACTGAGCTTTTGTAAAAGGAAGCAGTTTATATACAAAATCAATCTCTTCAAAAGCAGGATTTGCACAATATAAGCAAAGTTTTTCAGGAATTTGTTCTTCATAATCGGAAGCATCAATAGCTATCCACAAAGAGTTATAAGATACTCCTTGAGAGATTCTTTCTATAGGTATCTTTTGGTATTGTTCATCAATAGTAAAACAAGTGCGATGGGTGAGTAAACCATAAACCTGCATTCTGATGAGTTCTACTGTGTCAATAGGGGTAAAGACCACATCTATATTCTTATCCGATTCTCCTTTTACCGTAGAGGCGGACAAACGTTTGAATGAAAACTCACTGTATTCTTCTAACACTTCTTTTGATTCAATAGGAAAAGTAATTCCTATAGCGTGAGAAGGCTGAGGGTAGGTGTGTATGGAAGGGGTAAGGAGCTTTGAAAGTTTTTCAACAATACGACTCTGAGTAGTTTGCAAGTTGTTACTCAGTTTGAATATTTCAGTGCTAAAAGCGTCTATCAAAAGTTTTACAAAAGGGTCTATAGAGCTAATACTTTTTAGCCCCCATATCTTTGTTGCATTTTGCAACATACGTGCCTTTATAGCTTCTTTTGAATAGGAATTAATTTTGCTTATCATAAAAATAATATGCTTGTGATTGTTAGTCTACAGACATTGGACTTAAAAATATTTCTGTATCAAAGCGAAAAGATTCACCTGTCTCTACCATATTAGCAAAAACAAAAATCTTTGCCCTGCGTTTTATTTCACTAAACTTTTTAGTGTCATACGAATGCTCTACATAGGCAATACGAACGATTACTTTAGGAGCGGTAATTCTGGGCTCATAATTGGTAATCTGTTCTTTCAAACTCTTAGCAAATATATTCTCCCAATCAGATAGACTCACTGAGTTTTCAAATTCTATATCCCATACATCATTCCCATACTCGGGGTCATATCGATTTTCTCCTTTTCGGGTCATTATCAAAAGCATAATGTTTTGAGCAATACTCTCCATTGTATTGCAGGTATCAACATTACTATGTTCTTTTATAAGCCTTTCAGGGTCAAAGGGTATTCTGTAATTCTTCTGAAACATAAAAATTAGTTCTCTAATGATTTGAGTAATATCTGATTCTTTAGCAACAGGAAATCAGGCATTTTATCTACAGGTAAATACAATCTACCTATTCCTTTTTCTATGCACTCTTCTTTTAAAGAAGGATTCCACTCTAATAGGTTATTCATCGTAACCCCTATTTCTTGAGCTACAATCTCCAAGTTGAAAGAAGAGCTAATTTCAGTAGCTACAAAAGACGGATTTTGAGCCAATGGGGATTTCTCTGTAGGACAAAAATCCATATCCGTACTTTTATAGTCCATCATCACTGCTTCATACTCATCAGTAATGGCGCAAGCTACAAGAAACTTCTGTACGTGTTCAATGGTTTCATTGGGCAGGTAGTTGTAAAAAGCACTATATTTCTTAGATTGGCTTTTTCCTATAGCTTTATCTACACATCCCTCTCCACAATTATAGGCTGCTACCACAGTTATCCAATTCTGATACTTAGCATATAGGTTTCTAAGGCTTTGCATTGCTACTAAAGTACTCTTATACACATCGTAACGCCCTTCTGATGATAACCCATATTGCTGGGCGTGTTCCACTGTAAACTGCCATATTCCCACTGCTTGGGCTGAAGAGACTGCATTTTTATCAAAATTAGATTCAATAAGTGCTAAGTTCCTCATCAATTTAGGAATGCCGTTTGCAACTAAGCTACTCTCTATAAAAGCTACTACTTTTTCATTTTCTCTAAGCAAATATCGATAGAACTTCTCCGTTTTCTCTGGGACTGATGGTTTGGTAAATTCTTGACCATAAGCATTTCCTAACAAAAACAAGAAAAATAAAAATCCTATGTAATAGCTTCTGCAATTCATACGTTCAATTTTCTAAACTATTCTTTTTGTGCTATTTGCAAATAGATGTCTTTTTTATCATTGTCCCAATGAATAGAGAGAGTATCTCCATATTTTATCTCTTCAGCGACTATCTTCTTTGAAATAGGGCGTGTGAGATGTGTGCGTATAACTCCTGCTATTTGCCTTGCCCCGTATTTACTGCTAAAGCCTGAAATAGCTAAATTCTTTTTGGCTTCTTCTGAAAGGGAGAGATGTATTCCCAAACGTTCTAAAGAGTTTTCTAAAGGTTTAAGCTGTATGCTAAAAATCTTTTCTGCCATCTCTTCAGATATGGGTGCAAAGGGGATAATCTCAGTAATACGTGCTAAGAACTCAGGACGGAAATGCCCAGACATCAGTTGCATCAGTTCTGAGGAGGTAGGGATATGGTGCTGTGCAAATTTCTCAATAATATCTGCACTACCTATATTGGAAGTGAATAACACTAAAGCATTGCTAAAATCACCTTCTTTTCCTAATTTATCAGTGATTTTCCCCTCATCCATCAGTTGTAAAAACACGTCAAACACAGAACTATGCGCTTTTTCTATCTCATCAAAAAGTACTACGGCATAAGGCTGTTGGCGTATTTTATTCACAAGCATACCTCCTTCTTCATATCCTACATATCCTGGAGGTGCTCCATAGAGCAATGCTGCTGAATGCTCCTCTTTAAATTCGGACATATCAAAGCGAATCATAGCCTTTTCATCATTGAACAACAGTTCTGCTATGGATTTAGCAAGTTCTGTTTTTCCTGTACCTGTAGGTCCTAAGAAAAAGAATGACCCTATGGGTTGCCCTGCTTTTCCCAACCCACTGCGGTTTTCAACAATCGCCTCTGAAAGTATTTTTAAAGCGTGATCTTGTCCTACAACTCGTTTGAGCAAATAGGACTCCATATTGAGCATTTTTTCTTTTTCCTGAGCTTGAATTTTGCCTATAGGAATACCTGTTTTAGCTGCCATTACTGCTGCCAATTCTAATTTACCTACTTTCTCCCGCTTTATTTGTGCATACACAACTAACTCTTCATATACTTTTTCTATCAGAGCTTCCACCTGTTCTACTGTAGCATTAGGTTCTATTGTAGGTTGTTCTTTAAGAGAACCCCATAAAATAGGACTGATACGATTTTGCAGTTGCGCATAGAGCCATTGCAATTCAGTAAGTTTTTCCTCCTGTGGCAGGTCTTGCTGTTTTAATTCCTCATAGGCTTCTTTCCAACTTGCAAGCTCTTTTTCTGAAAGCTCATTGAGCATTTTAATAGATGCCATTGTCCTGTCTAACAAATCAATGGCTGCATCGGGGAGCTTTTTACCTTTGGCATAACGTTTTGCCAAACGCACGCATTCAGGAAGGGCTTCTTTTTCTACTTCTATCTGATGGTGTTTTTGATAGTTCTCAAGTACAACTTCTATCATCTTTATACAAGTAGCCATATCTGGCTCAAAAATAGTGAGTGCTTCAAACCTTCTATTGAAGGCTTGCTCAGGCTCTATTACCTTGCGGTATTCCTCAAAAGTGGTTGCTCCTATTACGGTAATTTCTCCTCTAGCCAATTCTGGTTTGAGCAGGTTGGCAACGCCTCCCATAGCTCCTTTGCTATCTACAATTGTATGAATTTCATCAATAAATAAAATAGCTTTATCTAACTTCTTACATTCATTGATTACTTTTTTCATTCTATCTTCTATCTCTCCTTTATAAGAGGTACCTGCTGCCAGCAGACTCACATCGAGTTCTAAAAGAATAGCATTTTTGAGACTTATAGGCACATTACCCTTTACAATTTCTTGAGCAAAACCTTCAATAAGGGCTGTTTTTCCTACTCCAGGTTCTCCTATAATAATTACATTGGGTTTAGTTCTCCTACAAAGTACCTCTATTAGACTTCTTGTTTCTTTTTCTCGTCCTATAATTTTATCTAACAAAGCATTTTTAGCTTGGGCTGTTCTATCAATGCAGTACTGATTTAGGATAGAAAGATTTATATTTTTATCAGCTCCTTCATTATATGAAGAAAAAGAGTGTTCCATTGAGGGTGTGAATACATTCAAATGTTGAAGTATTTCGTGTTCTCTTAAAGGTAATGACTTGAGTTCATTGAACGAAAAAACAATATCGGGAGTTACAATAGCCGTTAAAATACAAATAGGGGTGATTTCATCTAAGCCTAATTTTAAGCGTATCTCATCAGCTTCTTCTAAGATGTTATTTACCTTTTCACTTGGAGACACTTCCTCTGGCAGGTAAGTAGCGGTAGGGTATTCCTCTATGCGTACTTCTGACCATTCGTAAATATAGCCTGTATCCTTGCCTAAACTTTGCAAAAAACCTATGAGGTCTATATCTTTATGAAGCAATGCCTGCAACAGATGTGCCCCATCATAACTTGCATTGTAATTTTCTCTTGCTATCTGTCCAGCTATATGAAATAATTCTTTTACAGTTTCATTTGTAAGGTTTGTCATATTCTTATGGTGCTGTTGTTTTACAAATTAGTGGATTCGTTCTTTTGTTTCTTTGGTATCATTGTCTTAGGAACAAACTCTTGCCCTACCCAATAGTATATTCCTCCGTTGTACTTTATTCGCATTTTAGCATTATTCTTATGGGTAATAAGGCGAGTTGCTAAAATTTTGTACTGATTGAAATAGGACTCTATCGTTGTATCGGATATATCTTTGCTATTTTTCCACTCTCTAAGACTCCTATTCATCAAAGGTTCTTGAGGTGCATTCATTCCTGTTTGCCAAGCAATAGTCTCAGCCATCGTTTGTTTGTATATGCGACCTCTACTTCGTTTGTTGATAGTGGGGTTGAGCTTTTTTACAAAGCGCACATAATAGCGGATCGTCTTTCTGCGATTGAATTTTTTCTCATTACCTACTTTGCTATGAAGTAGAGTATAGTAATGATGCAGTTGCTCAAACTCTTGTTCGCTAAGGAGTATTCCGTTTTCACCTGCTCTCTCTGGCGCATATAGATATCCTTTGAAGAGGAAAGAATTATCTTTGCCTAAGAAGCCTGAAGCCATCGCAGGAGGAATACGTTTTTGGGGAAGTGTTAATGTGTCTTTGTACTTATCATACAACGATGTTTTCTTCACTCCAATATCTGAACGGAAGTAAGTGGTGAGCGACTTATCTATGTGTTTGTTGTCAAAAGTGATCTGTCCTAAAAGGCTGTCAATAGAAGATTTTAGTATATTAATAGGCATCATTTCTCCTTTCTTTGGAAAAATAACGTAACCCTGAGTCATACTTTGTTTAGGATAATCCAAGCGGAATATACCTTCTGCTGCTTGTGAAAGGCTATAATCATTCTCTAAAGAGACATCTTGTGGATTTACTATCTTTTCTTTCTTTAGTTCTGAAATATTTTTAGCACTATTTATCACAAGTTTCTCTGCTAAAAGCACAAAATTGTTATAAGTATCATCTGATTTAGCTTGGGTTTGGAAACATATAAGTCTTGCTTTTACACGAGTAATGGCATCTGCTAAAATACCTGTAGAGGGGTAAGCAGAAGCTGTAGTACCTACCAAAACTATCATATTGGTTTGATCTTTAGCTTGAGCCTCATATAGAAGACGAGTAGCTGTTAAGATTCCCTGCTCAACAGGTTGTCCTTTGACAGCATCTTTGCATTTAAGTTCTTGTAATTTATCATCAAAGAAATCAATTACATCTTCATAATCAGTGGTTAGGGGAGAAGATAAATTACTTACTCCACAGCTATCACTTTTATAAACTACTCCAGCCAAACGTATGGTAGAGAAATAGTCCATCTTAGAAAATTGCAATTGTAGTTCTTGTAATAACGACTTTAATGTAGGAATATAAAGGCGATTGTTCTCACTACCATCTAATACAAACACTAAGTTCAACTTTCGGTTATTGTATAGTATTTCTTTGTACTTAGGATAATAAATAGAATTTCCTAAGATATTGTATATTTTGTTTTGGCTATAGTCAAAAGGATTATCAAGAAATCGTACTTCTTTAGGAGTTTGAGATAATTCTTTGATAGTTGTAGGATATATATTCTCTATTCTATTTCTCTGTTTTATTTCTTTAAGTGAAATAGCAGGAATTGACTGTAGAGAGTCTTGTTTTTTATGAAGAAAGATGTCTGCTGAAAAAGCATTTGAGGGGAGTTGGATAGCAGTTCTCTCTCCCCATACTGAGACCATTTTTTTACTGACCCAACCATAAACAGAGCTTTGTATACTATCTATAATAGAGGCAGGTTTTTTGCCAATGAGAAGCATTTCTTTATCAGCAGATTCTTTGTATATGTACACTAAATCTCCAACACTTCTTTTCTTAGCTTTTTCACTGAGATTAGGAGTTTTATATACAATTACAGAATCGTTTTCTATAAAATCATTAGGTGTAGCAAAAACCTCTGGATCAGAAACTGTAAGGATTGCTTTAGTAGCAAAACCTGTTTCAGCACTTCTAAGCCCTTTACTCCACAAGAGCAAACGTTCTTGTGGAATCCAGCCTTTTACTTTTATCTTACTCTTTTTTAGAGTAAGTTTTCCATCATTGAGTGAGGTAGGGGTATATTCTCCTACTTTAAACATCCCTTTGCGCTTTTTTAAAACAATAAGAGGTTCTAAGAATCTTAGTTCTTTGTATACTAAAGTGATATCTTCCTCTTTAGTAGGGCTAACACGATTGTTCTCCCTATCAGAGAAAACAACCCAAGTTTGTTTTTGTTTAGGATAACCATTAACCAAAGAAGTATTATCTATATTCCCATAAAGAGAAGGAGAAGGTGTTTTATATACCTTTAAAGGGGTACATCCTATTACTGAAAGCAAAAGGAGTATCCCTATTAAAAATCTTTTGAGAAATTGTATATGTTTAGATAGTTTCATTTCATTGACCTTGAGTAATATTGACCTTTACAATACAATTCATTTCCTCATCAAAGGTTACTTTCACCTCCTGAATTGTACTTTTTTTGTCAAACTGTAATCCTGCACAATAGTAGTAGAAAGTATTTACTTTACTTGTATTTACCTTGACAGGGGTGTTGTCATTTTTACAAAGGTAAGTGTTGAGCAAATAATTATAATGTTTGTTGAAATCCACTCCTTTGGCTATTTGTTGTAAGTGATGTTTGAAATCCTCATCTATTTTCTCATAAATAGTCTCTATAGAGGTAGAGTCTTTCAGTACTTTGAAAGAAGGCAAAATGTTTATCTTATGAGTGATAGGATATTCAGCATCATCTGTATAGAGAGTTACTTGATACTCACCAGGATTTTGGTAAGCATAGATAACCATTGGTTCTTTAGCATCAATACCTCCTGTTTCTCCAAACTTCCAGCTGAATAACTTTGCTACTTTAGAGTTAGCTCTAAAGACTACATTTTCAAATTGCATAGCCTCTTTAGGAGCTTCAATAGTGGTGATGGAATCTGTAATACTCCTTTTGACAGTACCTGTTACTTGTATAGGAAAAGTCTTGCTATACTTACCATTGAGTGTAAGTTTTACTTGATAATACCCTGGTTTTCTATACATATAATACCCCTCATCATTGATAGAGATATTACCATCGCCGAATCGCCATTCTCTGAACGCAGAGAAAGAAGTCTTATCCTTAAAGAACAAAGTATCACCTACTTGCAAGGTTTTAGGATATACTTCTGCATCTATATCAGCTATGTTATGAAAAAAACGTTTTTGTAGCCAAAAGCCTACTAATCCTAATAGGAGTAGGCTTACTACAATGATTGTTATGAGTTTTCCTTTATTTTTCTCTTTGTAATCCATAAATTGCTATCATTATCTATTCCTAAAATGAACTATTTGACTTTCAGGAACAAAAGTACAATTATTTTTCTAATTGGCAAAAAAATATTTGATAAATTTCTTTTTGATAGTATTTAAAAAAAAGGTTGGGTGCCATAAAGTCAATCAAAATCAATATCTTAAAGGTTGCAAGTTTTGTGTATGAAAATATTTAATTTCCCTTTAACAACACATTTGAAACATTAGAGGCTCCTTTACGTTATTTAAAGAGCATTATAGGTTTTAAAAACGCTTGTCTCTATGTTAGGTAAAGAAAAATAAGGTTTTAGTCATTTTGTATTTTACTAATAGTTAAGTTGTTGTGCTTTTAACAACACATCTGATACATTACCTATAATAATACATCTGATATATTACAAGATTCTTTTTCTAATATCCATTCTATAAAGAAGTCCATAATGGTTGAAAATTTATCTTTGTATAAACTATCTTCCATCATATACCACCAATTAGAATAGTCGTTCTTATAATTAATTTTGTGAGCCAACCAACTATTAAATTCTTCACAAAATAAAATATCTATATTTTCTAACAATTCATTTGTTTTTTTAGCCAATAAAAAGCCTGATATATAGAAATACAATTGATCTATTTTTAAATCAGGAATAAACATTTTAGGTCTTCTATTAATTGCTCTTATCAGCTCGGATATATTTTTCATATTTAAAAAGGTACTTTATTAATACTTATTCCTCCAGTAATATTTCCTTCATCATCACGACTTATACCTAAATCTTTTTCCCATTCACTAGAACTCATACCATTAGGTGTAAGATTATCAAATATTGTATCTTCTACTTCAATAGCTTTGTGAATGCCATTCATTGTAATAATTGTTTCCATTTTATCAGAATAGATATAATCTGTACTAGATTTTAAGTTAACTTCTTTTCCTTCTATATTTTCTTTCATCATTTTTTCCTTCAGCTTTTTGGCAAAGTTTACACACTCAAAATTTACATTCGCTTCTTTTATATTTTTTGCTAACTTTCTTGTTTTATCTACATTACAACTCAACCCAAAGACATCTACCCACCAGTTGCTATCCTTCACATACCCATATAGCGTAGGATTTCCTCCAGCAAGTCCTATTGGATCTTGACTTATATACGCCCCCGTTTCAGGTGAGTAGTATCTAAACCTGTTATAAGCAAGTTTAGTTTCAAAATCATAGTACTGCCCTTGGTAAAGGAATGGTATAAATGGGCCTACATCTTCTCCTAAGGAGGACGCTTTAATTTCTCTTTTTACCCGTCCATATATATCTAATTGTCGATTCCACACCTCGTTACCCTCGCTGTCAACAGCGAGTATAGGCGTACCGAGATGGTCGGAGATGATACTATAAGCCTTACCATTTACGAGTTTAGCTGTAGGTACAAAACCTTCAAAGACCCAAGTAGTAAGCTCGGTGTTTTCAGAGTTGTCTTTCTTAAAGGTTTCGTGCAGGAGCACATTCCCGTCCCCAAAATAGTTATTAAAGGCTTTAATAACAGTGCTTTCAGCAGGGTTATAAGGAACGGTATTGCGAATCCAACGGGTTTCAGCTTGTACCATTTCATAATCTGCAAAGAATACTTGATTCTTAGTTTGCTCTACTTGTTTAAACTCTTTTTTAGGAGCTACTTGAGCAAACTTAGCAGGCACCTTATGTAGTGGTTTTAGCTTAGCAGTAAGCTGATTTAAACTTAAAGGACCATAATAGATAACAGTTTGCTCTACATTGTTTAGCTTTTTAAGTTTCTCAACCAACTCTTTTCCTGTAATAGCTTCGATTTCGGCATCAGAGAAAGTGTAGTTATAAGGGTTTTTAGCTCCGTACAAAGCATAGTTTGTTAAAGCTTGCATAATAGCCCCTCTGTTGGCTTTAGAGTCTATACGTGTTTTAGCTACACGTGTTTTTAACGCTTTTAACGCTTCTTCATCTACTTTTATATTAGCGATAAAGTCTTCGTAAAGTTTTACTGCTGCCTCAAAGTTCTCTTGTAGCCCTTCAATATAAACAGTAGTATACTCGCCATTAGTTG
>ERZ773087.1298-NODE-1298-length-16311-cov-3.757074_pt1 | contig 16311 bp, 13 predicted proteins | sample MGYA00511375_ERZ773087 | MGnify/ENA primary metagenome ERZ773087 (study PRJEB29015, sample SAMEA2737995) | human oral metagenome | biome: human oral; feature: human-associated habitat; material: dental | place: China | collected 2063 ...
CAGTTTATACAAAGCAAAGGCTTGTAAAAATGGAAATAGGGCTTGCAAAAGGTAAAAAGATGCACGATAAGAGAGAATCGCTTAAAAGAAAAGATATTGACAGGGATATGAAGAAAATTCAAAAGAATTTTACTAGATAAATATTTAGATAAAGAAATAATAAGTTTATAAAAATAAAAAAAGAGGGACTATCATAAGATTTGTCTTTCTTTTTTATTTTTAAATACTAAAAAGAAAAACTACTTATTCAAATTATCCCTAAATTTTTAATTCTATTAAAATTTTTAAAGCTTAACCAAGTATTCAGTTAATTCCTCAATTGTGTTAAAAACTGTACCGTAATCTAAAACAGGACGTTTAATTGCCAAAATTGTAACACCACATTCCTGACAAGCTTCTACTTTTTGCAGTTCTCCTCCAGTTTCGCCACTTTCCTTTGTAATTAAGTAATCTATTTTTAGGTCTTGCAACATTACAATGTTCATATTTTTTGAAAATGGTCCTTGCATAGCAATGATATTTTTAGGTAAATATCCAAGTTCTTCTGCACTTTTTATCGAAGAAGTTGTTGGTAAAATTCGTACAAATAAATTATTTTTATCACTAATTTCGTTTATTTCGGCTAAAGTATTGGAACCCAGTGTACTAAGCACATTTTTATTTTCAAATTGTTGTAAGTATTTGATTACTTCCTGTAAATTTTGAAATTTGAATACATTCTCGTTTCCATAATCAACCATTTTTCGCTCAAATCTTATATATTTTACTTTTTTCTCTTGATTAGCCCTTTCATTTAAGTAACTTACCATTGAGATGACTGTACTACTAATATTTTGTGCGTATGGATGACTCGCATCGACAATTAAATCAATATTTTTTTCCAAAATCATATCTTCAATTTGCAATACATTCAATCTTTCTGAAATTACTTCCACATTCTCATTTTTAGCTACATCTTCAAGTAGTTTTCCTCCATATTCAGTTGCAGTGCTAATAATAATCTTTTTATCTTTCATTTTTAAAATCTCATCTAAAATATTTCTAGAATCTTTCGTTCCACCAATTATCCAAATTCTCATTGTATTATTTTCTCTCCTTAATTTTTTTATGTATGTTTGGAATTTATTTAATACTATAAAATTATTTTACAAACTCTTTAATATCAGATTATTAAAATCAAATATTATTAGAATTTGAGGATATTTTTTATAGTATTATAAAATTTTCAAAATTTCTATTTCTTTGTATTTTTCACAAAAGTTAAAATAATCTATTTTCATAAATTTTAAAAAATTACTTCATAGTGTATTTTCCATTTTTGTAAACAAAAATTTTATATTCTCCATTACCAATTAATTTTCTTTCATCCAGAGCATGTGATTTCTTATTTTCGATATAGTTAAAAAACAATTCCAAAACAGTTCCATGTGTAATAACTAAGATATTTCCATTACTGTTTTGCTCTGTAATTTTATTCAATCCTTGTAAAAATCGTTCTAGCCCATCTGTCAACTCTTCCCCTTGGACATTCTTTGCACAATAATTTTTTACATCATAGAAATAATTATGAGCTTCTTCAGGATATTTTACAAAGATTTCTTTAAAGCTCATCCCTTGCCATTTACCAAAATAAATTTCATTTAATTCATTCAATTTTTGTAATTTCAATTTTTCATGTTGATTTTTCTTTTTCTCCACATTATTATTTTCTAAAAGAATTTTAGCTGTTTCAATTGTTCTTTCCAGTTCACTTGTATAAATGGCTTTAAAGTCAATATTTGCAAGACTCAAGGCTGTGTTTCTAATTTGATCTTTTCCCTTCTCTGTAAGAGGTGAATTTAACTGCCCTTGAAATTTCTCCAGCACATTCCACTCAGTTTGTCCATGCCTAACAATATACAAGTTCAATATTTCTTTCATTTCTCTTTTTACGACCAATTATAATAACCTTTTATTTATAAGATAAATTGTAATATTAAATGGGATATTACATTTATCTAGTTTTTATAAATTTAATTTTAAAACCATTTAAATAATTTCAATTTTTTATTTTCAAAAGTATGCTGTATTAATTTTTTTTAGTCGTATTCTCCTTTCTACACTTTTTAATTATTATAATAATATTTTGAAATTAAACTCAAAAGTTATGGATATTTTACTCAAATCTCAAAAATATTTGATTTAATGATAGCTTTTATCCAAAAAGTTAGTTCAATAAAAAAAATCGAGTATAATTTAAAATATTATTCTCTAAAAATTAACTTAATTTTTAATTTACGAATACTTTATATCATATTGAATAAACTTTTTCAACACTTTTTTATTTCTTTTTTAAACATAATATTGAAAAAAGTTTTAGAATAATTTTGTACTTAATTCTAGGTCTTTATATTTTATTATTACTTAAAAAAGAATAAAAATTTCAATGTTTATTAAATTTTAAATGATATCAAAACTATTTATACTAAACCCTATTTAAATAACGAAATTATTTCAAACTTTTACTGCAAGATAAGGTTTTGCGGCAATGAGCAATCCTACGAAAATAAGAAGAAAAAACATAAGATTATGAAAAAATATTTATTAATCAAGATATCTAAAAAATAATTTAATGATTATAAATTAGCTATTAAACAAGCCTATTATAAAAATTAATTCCTATTTTTAAACGAGAAATAATACTAATTTATTAAATAATCAAATAAAGTAAACAGTAAAAATATATCAAAAATTAGAAGCAGAAAAACAATAATGAATTTAAAATAAAAATATGTATAAGAGAAGCACTTTTTAAAATTAACTTTAGATACTATATTTTTTTTAAAATCCGAGTAAAGAAAAAATTAAAAGGATTAACTTCTGCTTTATACAGAAATCAATCCTTACTGTGTAGTTAAATTGTATATCTAACTTTTTAGATTAGTTCAAAATGGATATTAGTATAAGATAACTTTTGTTAAATTATTTACTTTGTACTTGTATTTGTATTTGAAGTTGAATTTAAAATATCTTTGCTTAGTACAGAGTAAAGCAGGTTAATATATCTTTTCGCTGCATGAGGTTTTGGATGTGTTCCGTCTTTGTAGAAATACTGCTGTTTACCTTTTGAGTATGAATACCAGTCAATTACCTTTATATTTGGATTCTCAGCACTTGCTTTTTTAATTTCCGCATTAACACTATCTTGCCATGGATCAGGCATAACTGTGTTTATAAAGTAAATATCATGTCCCTTCAATGTTTCCAAAACAGATTTCATATCCTTTTCGTAAATTGTACCATTCGTCCCAAGCGCAATTACTATAATTTTTCGTAATTTTCCATTTTGAGCATAATTTTTTAACATATTTGGTAATTCATAAAATTGACGTCCAACTTTTGTTTCAATAATTGCGTTTGGATATTTTTTCTTTAAGTCAACTTTTGTCATATCTAATACAGAATCTCCGATAAATAATATTTCCCGTTCATCATTAGGATATTTTTGCAAAATTTCATCTTGAATTTTTGATTCTTCTTCAATACCTTTTGATGGAGTATTTATTGCATTAAGAAGTTCGTCCATTGTTAAATTTCCAGTTTGTGTTGCTGCTGGAGTAGTTGTAGGTTGAGAAGGTTTAGTATCTTCTGTAGTTGCCTTAGCTGCAGCAGCTTGTGCTGCTTTCATTTCCTCCAAATCTTTATTTTCATAAATTGGAGAGTATATTAAAATTGCAAAAATAGAAATTAAAACAGGGTAGCTTATATATCTTATACTTTTTTTCTCAAATAAGAAGTAGCTTAATTCTGAAATTGCCACTAAAACAATAATTTGAATAAAAAATTGCTGAGTGTTGGATAGTTTTGTCCATTTAAAATATTCACGTGCAAATATCATAACTGGATATTGCCACAAATAGTATTGATATTGATGTTGTCCTAATCTTATTATTGGATTAAAGATTTTTTTATATTTTGAAAGATTGAATTTTTGTAATTCAGGTTTTGAGAATAAAACAATTGTAAATCCTATCAAAATACTTGATAAAAACATTAGTCCATAATAATTGTAAGCACTTCTGTAATCTAGTCCAAAACAAAAGAAAATTAATGAAAATAACCCTAAGATTCCTAAAACAGATATAATTTTTTTCTCGGTATTATTTTTTATTTCCCTATTTGTATAAAAACATGCTATTGCAGCAGGACAAAAGAATGCAAAGGCTCTCGTGTCAGTTCCATAATATATTCTTGAAAAATCTGCTCCTTCTGGAGATTTTGAAGTTGTATAAAATACGAAAGCCATTATTAAAGCAGAAATTATCCCAATTCCTGAAAAAATAATTCCAATTGTATTATTTTTTAATTTCATTTTTTTAAGTCCTTGTACTAAAAATGGGAAAAATATATACATTTGTATTAAAAATGATAAAGCCCAAATATGTGTTAACGGTAATATAATCCCAAAATTATCAAAATAGGACATTTTTGAAAAAATCTGATAAATATTGTTTAATCCCAATATGGAAAATATCGCACTATATTTATATTTCATTTCAAGTCCGTTGTTTACAAAATATAATGCAATGGTTGAAGCTAGAATTACAATTAGCAAACTAGGATAAACTTTTCTTAGCCTTCGGTTAATTACTGAAAAAATTGTAAAATCTCTGGAAAGAAGACCGCTTGTAACCAAATATCCGCTTAGTGCAAAAAATATAACAACACCGATGTAAGTTCCTTTATAGGAAAACCAATGATAAACACAGATAAGTATAAGTGCAATTGCCCTTAGTATATCTAAACTCTGTATTCTTTCTTTTTTCATAAATAAGAAAATTCCTTTCTTTAAAATTTGTATTTTGTAAAATAAAAACTACCTTAAAACAAACTTTTTAAAATTGTATGAAATAATACAGCTTAACTTTTTTAGTTTGAAATTAAAGTAGTTTTATAAAAATTATTTAGTCAAATTAGTTATTTTATTTAATTGAATATTTTTGGCTATATTTGAAGAATTATCTTTTGCAGATTCAGATTTTCTAGTTTCTCCAAGATAATGTTTTTTAATTTCGTTAGTTAGAAAGTCTGCATAATATTTTTGTCCGTTATCATTTAAATGAGTTCTGTCTTTATAGAAATATTCATTTTTACCTTTTGCATAAGAGTACCAGTCAATTAGGTAAGCATTACTATATTGTGCAACTTTTTCTTTTAATTTGTTATTTACTTCTTGTTCCCAAGGGTCTTTGTGAGCAGTATTCATAAAGAATACATCTTTCCCTTTTGCCATTTCCATAACATAATCAAAATCTTTATCTGTAAATTTTCCGTTTGTTCCAAGATGTACAACTAATACTGTTTTTAATTTATCCTCTTCTGCTAATTTAGTAACAATCCCTGGAAGTGTTGAAAATTGACGTGATATTTTTGTATCAAAATAAGGATTTTTGAAGTTAGGACCAATATATTTTTTACTGCTATTCATTATCGAATCTCCAACAAATACAATATTTTCAGGTACTTTCCCACTAAATATTTCTTTGGCAATGATAATTCCAGAACCAAAAACTAATATTACTAAAAATAAAAATAATTTTTTCATAATCTTTCTCCCTTTTGTATTTTTTACTATAATTTTTGTTTATAAAACTTTTTTTCAAAAAAACTTTTAAACATAATATTATAAGACATTATTTTTCTTTTGTCAAATTTTTTTAAAAATGATTTTTTTAGTAAAAAATATGGAGAAAATTTCAATCTAATCAGTTGCCATTATTATTCTGTAATTATTCTCTGGGTTTAAAAATACCATTTTTTTTAATTTTGTATCATAAGCATAAGCTAAAGGCTCATTGCTTACTTCTTGAAGAATTGTGCCTCTTTCTAATTTCAATCTTACTATTTCTTCTTTTCTTGAACCAGAATTATCCTGTTCTGGAGATTCATCTACATATCTTGTTAAAAAATATCCTTGACTGTCCTTTTGAATTTTAAAGCTTTCAGATGTGTCTGTGTAACCAAATATTTTATTCAAAAACTTGTCTTCATGCAAATCACCATCTGTCGTATACTCTTCATCCATCCCTTTTGCGTAATTGCCTTCTCCATTTGAACTTGAATTTTCATTACTGGATGTTTCCTTATTTTCAGTTTGTTGTGGTTGTTCTACATTTTGAACATTTTGTGTATTATTTTCAGGTACAGTGGCAGAATTTTCTTTGTCGTTATTTCCGCAAGATAGTACACCTATAGCTAGTATTGTTATAAGTAAAAAAATTTTTTTCATATCTAATTCCTCCAAATCTAATTTTTAAAGTAAACAAAATTCCGTTTTGTTATATTTGAATTATATAATATTTTTTTTGATGTGTCAAGTTTTTTTGACAGTAAATAAAATACTGCTTTAAAAAATATAAAAAAATAAAATACTTATAATAATTTCATTTGAAAAAATTTAAAAATAGCTTGACAATTGTATTAAATAGGGTATCTTTATAGTGAAAGATACTAGTTAATGTATCAAAATTTAGGAGGAGGATTTGTTATGAAAAAATTGTTACTAGGTTTTATCTTTATTTGTGCCTGTACAACAACTTATGCTTACCCTAAAGATATAAACATAACCAAAAGTGAAGGAGCTTATATAAGAGGACATTTTACTACCTTATTTGGAAAAAACTCTATATGTCAAAATATAGGAAGAACTTATGTTAATTATCCTGACATTTATGATGGAAAGAGACCAGACTTAAATAAAGCTCTGTTAAATCTTATTAAAAAAGGAGGAAACTATACTCCACAAGGTTCTCAGCCAGAAGGTTCTGATCCATATATTGGTGAAGTAGGATATTGGTATTTTAATAACTGTAAATTATTTCCAAGCGGAATAAGAAAAATCAAAGCACTTGATTATTTTTATGGTCATATGATGTACTTTGAAAAAGAAGGGTAAATTTCGAGTAAATTCACAAGATTATTTGAAGATAAATTTAATAAAAAATAGCAAGAAGTAATTGTTATGAAAAAATATTATTAAGTTTTATGTTTATTTGTGCTTGTGCAACAACTACGTATATTCTAGAGAACTAGCTGTAAAAAATAAGATTTGTCACAAGCACTTTTTAACCTTATAAGAAAAGCAGATTCTAGCTATTGTGGCTTTCAGATGAGGAAAATATAATATTATGGTATAAAATTGTGTTACGTATAATGAAATTGAGGTTAGAAATAGTAAAGATCAATAAACCAATCAAGGCAATTCAGTAAACGTCGTTTTGCCTTCGTATCATTTCCAAGCAGTACAGATTGTATAGCATCTGAACCAGATTTTACGATTTGAATTTCTTTTTCTGAATAGGGACTCACTTCATCATTTTTTTCATTTAATCTGTCAACATGCTTCATGGTTATATTCTCTCTCAAAAGTTCATTATTAATATATACCTTAAATTTAAGTGAAATATTTTCACCGAAAGCTTTCCACATAAGACGATTATCTGAAATTCCTTCAAGGATTGTAACATCAACGACATTTCTAACTTCTTCATTCCCATTTTTCCAAAGATATTGAATAAATTTACAATACTTATTAAAAAGTTTGCTCTTAGCATTAAGTTCAAATTCAGTTTTCATAGAATTATTTATGGTTTCAGCTGCGAAAATATGAGCTAAAATAGTTCCATAATCTGTCATGTGTTCTTTTATAGGTGGAGATTGTATGTGTTATAGGAACTATATTTCCTTTTAATGGTATATGGCTTTGAGCATATTCTTTCTTCTCAATTGGCATTTCGAACATATTGAACATTGCATAAAATGACTCTACTTTTCTCTTTCTGTTTTGTAATATCTGTAGAACCTTTTCTTTATAAAGAAACATATACCTTACTCTTTAGTCTGACATCTCATATTTTCTACTGCCTCAATAATTGCAGCATTATCTGCCTTGTTATTTTCCCACTCTATCCAGAAATTTTTAGTTGCACTAATAGGTTTTAATTTTGGTGTTTTTAATCTAATTCGACTTGGCAATAATATTGCATCGCCAACCGCTATTGCTTCTCCTATATCTAATAGAGGTAGTTGATCTAAAATACCTTTTAAAGCATCTGGAAGTAAATTTCTTATTACAGATTTATCTCTGTCATTTGATAGGCGTAAGACCAAAAAATTATTACATTGGCTTAAAATTGTCTTGCTTACATCAGAAGGTCTCTGACTAATAACAACTAAAGATATTCCATACTTCCTACCTTCTTTTGCTATCCTTTCAAAGTTTCCTAATGCTTGCTTTTGAACACTATCTGCATCCTCTTGTGTAGGAAGATACAAATGAGCTTCATCACATAAAATAGCAAAAGGTGTTCTTTTTTCTTCATCCATCCATATTTGCACATCAAATAGTAATCTTGAAATGATTCCAGTAACTATAGGCAAAACATCGGAAGGCACTTCTGAAAAGTCAATGATTTTTATACCTTTTCTTCCATCATCTACACCAATCATCTGACACAATAACTTGGATAGCCAGTTGTAATTTAATGTATTAACATTAGGCTGAAATAAAAAGCCATATCGTTTATCCATTATTTTTGTTTCCAGTCTAGATATAAAACGTGTTAATTTGCCTTCCCAATCTCCCTTTACTGCTTGTCCTTTTGCTCCAACACCTTTTTGAATATCATCTTTTTTCAATTCCTCAATTAATTCCTTAATGTCAAAAGGGATTGGCGAATCCACTGTAAATGTGCTTAAAACTTTTGATTTGTTTAATTTTTTCAAAGAATCTTCTTTAAGATTTCTTATGTGATACGTAAATCGAGAAGCTTGATTAGGAGCATTGCTATCTGATCTATCTAAAATCATTGATAACATTTCATCCCTATTTAATAACCAATATGGCAAGAAAATATATTTTTCATCATCCTTTTCTAAATCCCCTGGTCCAGCAATTTTATAATAATCAGCATATTTCTTATCTGTATTGCATAGTGACCTATATTCACCATGCATATCAAGAACAATAATATTAGGATTATTAAGTTTACTGGCTTCCTCTATCAAATTTGCAACACACCAACTTTTACCTGAACCTGTACTACCCAAAATAGAAGCATGCCTTTGAAAAAATTTATCACCATCTAAAATTGCAGTAGCATTGTCATCAATTGCGAATTGACCTATAACTAATTGTTTTTCCAAAGAAACATCATCACTAATAATATTCATAAATAACTTTAAGTTATTACCATTTATCGAATAACAATGATGTGTAATCTGTGGGAAAGTATCAATTCCTCTTTTGAAGTAATTTTTAGTATCTCCATCGACAGTTTTGTACGTTCCGATTAACGAAACTTGGATTACATCTGATGAAATGTATTCTTCTTCAAGGTTTTCATTATATTCATCCGTTAAATCTTCTAATTCCATTAATTCATTTGCTTTTCGTCTTACTTTATCTATAATACCAATTGTAAACTCAAAGGCTCTTGTGGTTTGAATAGCAACAATACTACCAACATTTAATAATGATATTTTTCCATTATCCTCTACTTCAATTAAAACCTGATTAGTATCCACATATATAACGGAACCTATTGTATCATTTTCTTGAAATACTAACTTATCCATCAAAACACCTCCTTAATTAGTTCAGCTATATCCCACATTTTTTTATCTTTAATTTCATGTATTTGTTTTTCAAAGTAAATTCTTGTTCCACAACTCTTATTATTTATTTTCATTTCTTCTATAGCTATAGTATTTGGCGAATTTTCAACAATTTTTTTCGCATTATCATATAAAGTTCTGGTTACAATTAATTTAGGTTTAGAAATATTTTCTGGTTTATTTAAATGAGTTTCTAAATGGCTATCATTAAAGCCATATCCAATAAAAATCAACCTTTTTGCATTATCTATCTCCTGGCTCATTTTACCAATATGATAATCAAATGGGACTTCGTATCCTTTTTCATATTTATTAGAGCCAGGGGTAATTATACACGGAATACCACAATTCACATGATTTATCTTTTTAAGATTTCCATGAACAAGTTTCCAATTAATTGATCCATGTGGTTTATATATTTTTATATGTGGTTTATAAAAATTCCGAGGGATCTTACCTCTTTGAATCCCTTTAATCATTTCTTTTTCAGCATTTTCAGGTGAATATTGGGAAATGATTTTCCCATAATATGAATCTGAATAATCACATCCTTTAATTTCACAAGCATACTCTATTAACAAATCATAATTGGTTGTTATTACAACCAAATTATACAAATCAATATTAAAGCACGATAAATACTCAGAAAACTTTAACGTTTTACCTTTTTCTATAATTTCCGTAAAAATAGATATATCTTCGCAGGAAATAAGTTCATATGCACTTTCAACAATTGCTTTTTCAATGTTACTTGTTACTTTATTTTGTTGTAGTGTAGATTCTAAATCTGTTCCATTATTTAAAGTTTCTTCTATACTTCTCCAATACTCCATATCTTCGGCACTTAGCCTATCAGGAACATCTTCAATCAGTTTTTTAGACAGTGCTTTCATTCCTGAAATACCTTCAGCACAAGATAGCCCAGAACCCACTATTGTCACTGTTCCTTGGTCAAAGAAACTTTGGATTTGTTTCTTTAGATTATCCATATCCTTATCCTTATCCATCTTCATACACCTTTAAGTAAAATATATCACTCTACTCTATTCCTCCTTAGACTGTTCCATACATCATAGATTTCATTAATCTCAGATTTATTGAATCCTGATAATGGTTGAATTAAACTATCCACCCACTTTACAATTTCCGTGAACTCATGATTTGCTCTTAATTTTTCATCTATTTTTTTTGAGATTTCAATAAAATCTATCCCATCATTAATTTTAGGTAATCTAATATTTTTCAAATCACCCGGCAGTATTTCTAAAGCACCCCCACCAAAAACTCTTCCTTCGAGTTCAAAAGATAAAAGTGCCACTGAAGAATAAAATGATACCAATGTTTTTGCAACATCAATTCCTTCATTAAACCTAATTCTGTGAAAAGTATCTGTACTCGTAGCTTTAATTTCATTTTTGACTATCTTTGGGAAATTTCCCATTCTTCTAAGTAAAAACGCATCTGGAATCCATATAGATGGAACCTCATACCATTTCTCCCTTAAACCTAATTTATATCCCTTATGTTCGTCTCTGCTTTCCACTTCCTTTATATATTTTTTTGCACCTCTATTTAATTTTCTGTTATTGAAATCTAATAACCAAACTTTTCTGCAATTTAAACTGTTATGCAAAATATCATTTTCTGTATAATATAATCCAGATACATCTAGACTTCTCCCCACCAACGGAACTTTATAATCATCTAAGCTATACTTATTAATTCTCTCATTATCTACAACAAAGACTTTATTATTTCCAGTAGTAATTCCCACTTCAATAGTGCTAATATCCTTGATTGACATCGTCTCATTGATAAATTTATTTTCATAGAATTCCATAAAATTTTTACTTAATAAAAACTTTCTCCATTTATCACTATTGTCAAAATCATAACATTCAAATGGAGTGCCATCAACTTTATGAGATAATTGAGACATGTCTTTTAAACCAATATTCCTTATCAATGTTTTTTGGTTTTCCTTATCTCTTTTTATTCCAAAAACAAGTACAACATCTTGCTGTATTCCCGAAAACACAATGTCATCAAAACGAATAATAGTTACTTCCTTTAACTCCTTAAAAATAAACTTTCTAAGCTCCTTAGCATAAGACACTTGTAAAAGATCCGTTGGCAAAACAAATGCAAATTTTCCACTCAAATTTAATAATTCAATACTTGCTACTGTAAAAGCAACCCATGAATTTATCAATTTATTAGGTTTCATGCCGTTGCGTTTTAATATATCACTTTGATAATTTCTCTGTTCTTCTGATAAAAATTGATATCTAATATACGGAGGATTTCCTATTACAGCATCATATTTAATTCCTATATCTTTTATCTCTTCATAAAAATTATAAAAATCATCATTTATAACCTTTGTATTATCAATAGCTTTGATTTTTTCACATTCCAAAGGATCAATTTCAACCGCTGTAACATTCGCTTTATTTGCAAGTTCAACTATCTGCTTTACAAATCTACCATCTCCCGCTGATGGTTCTAATACATTAAAAATTTGTTGTTTATCTGTAATCCAGCTTGTAAGAAAATCAACAATTTCAAAAGGTGTATAGAAAACGCCGTTTAATTTTTCTTCTGTTTGCTTACTTTTAACATTCATTATTTTCTTCCACCTTTAATTCTAGTAATTCGTCTATTTTAGTATTTATTTTTGATATTATATTTTCTTTAATTCTTAAATTAAGTTCTTTTTTTCTTGAATCAGTCTCATTTTCTATCTCTTCATTTATAGTATTAATACTCTTTACCAATTCGGAAATTCTATCAAACGCTTTATGTTCATATTCATTTTCAAAATCAATTGGTAGAAGCGGTATATCCTTGTACATATTTGTTCCGTGAGTGTAAAAACCTCCTTCAAAATCACTGCCAATAGTTTTAAAAATCTCATCTGTAAACCAGTGACTAAGCCAAGCTTGAATATATTCCAAATTGTATTTTGAATTATCTCTCAAATACAATCCTATATAACCTGCTGTGCCTCCCGATGAATATGCAATATTATTCCTATCTATATTAAAGTTTGGTTCTCTAGAAAGCACTCCAACAATTATTTTTTCTTTATCAACTTCCCGTAAGGCTTGAGAGCGACCATACTGATACCATTCAAAATCACCTTCATTTCCTCTTACATCTCGTTTACCTCCTAAACTTTTTGGAAGTAATTTATCTTTAAAATAGTGCAGATATCTCCATGTATTTGGATAATTTTCTTTCATCTCTTTTTCATGTATGATTTTTCCGTTAATATATGGGAAAATCACATAGTTCGTTGATTTTAGATTTTGATATGACTTATTTGCCCCATCACTTTTACTTGGCAAATAATATTCTCTCAACAGTTTTATCTCTGCTTTGAATTTCTGTCTATCTTTTATAAATGTAACTACACCATTTTCATTTGAAACTATTGTATTTTTCGGTATTTTATAAACATCATTCTTACTAGTTTGTATACCATTAGTAGGTATTATTTCTTCTTCAATACAAGGAAAATTTTCTTTTGCATATTCATACTTCTTAAGAATTGCACTATCATCTGTTAAAAACCAATGTGAAATATCTAATTTTGAAATATCAAAAATTAATCCATTTTTATTATTATAAATATCTTCTGGCGATGAAACTTTCGTATATTCAAAAGAATTTCCATAATTTTTTTCTAGTTTTAAAACACACACATAGTTAATAACACCTTTAAACAATTGTTTACTTCCAAAATCAAAAATTTTAGCTATACACTTCTTCTTTAAAAGAAAATCTCTTAATTTCAATGCAGATGCAACATTAAAAAATTTGTTTGGAACTATAAGTACACCTTGTCCATCTTCATTTAATAGGTTTACTATTCTCTCAATGAATAAAAAATATTTATCATACTGTTTATATGCACTTTCATATTTCACTTCATATGCTGATATCTCTTCTTTAGGAGTTGAATTAATAATGTCTTCTTTTTTCAAATATGGAGGATTACCAATAATAATATCAAACTGCATCTGCCTTTCTTCTTCACTTCTCATAGGCATAATCTCATACAAATCATCTTTATTTACAGATACTATATCTATATCAGCATCACTGACTAGCGAATTCGCACATACAATTGTTTTAGTAAGTGATGGCAATATTGGTGAAATATCCTCTATTCGTTCCCTATCTTCATTGGATAATAACCTTAATAATAAAGAGAAACGTGTAAGTTGAACTGCTTGATTATTTATATCAAAGCCTAATAACACCTTTTCTATCAACGCTCGTTTAACAGCAAACGGCACCACTTTTTCATCAATAAATTCACTATTTTTATCCGCATATAAATCTACTAAATGTCTTTCTAGAAAATTATAAATCTCAATCAAAAAAATCCCAGATCCAACAGCGATATCAATTATTCTTAATTTCAGTATTTCTTCAACCGATTTTCCAATAATTTTATCAGATATAGCCTGCTTTACCATTGATACTGCTATTTCATCAGGTGTAGATATTACAGATTTGATTTTTGCACTTTTCGTTTTCTCTAATGTTGCTATTCCATCATTAATTACAATTTCCTGTTGCAAAAAATTTTCATATATCTTGCTTAAAATTGATAAATCAATTACAGAAAAATCGTACGACACATTAGGGAAATATAAATTCTCTACTATACTATTTAAAACACTTTCGCTCAGATCTGTGATTATACCAGAGTTCTTAAATAATTCCGAATTATATTTTTTGTCTAGTGTTTTGAAATAATCTTTATAGCTTCTATGACTTAGTATTTCATTTTTTAAGCTATTTTGATTTTCAAATCTATTATCTTCTGCAAATCTCAAAAACACTAATTGATTTAAAAACGTCTGGATACATTCATTAATATTTCCATATGAGTTTATATTACATTCAGAACTTAATAAATCATTTGCAATCAAAACTCGCCAACCATTCAACTGATCCAAAAAAACTTTATCTAAGGACGTTTTAGTTGCATCTTCTGGTCGTATAGATTCTATCCATTTATTAAAAAGCCCGTTAACAAGACTCTCTCTTGATAATAAACTATATATTTCTTCAAATTTTTCTTCATACTCAGAATAATGATAAAGCTTATATCTATACTTACTAGCAACATCAGCTTCTCTAGGCATTTCATAAGTTAAATATATTGCTAAATATTCAAAATTTGTAAGTAACGAAATATCATGTCCAGCATTCCACCCATATCTTCTAGTCTGTAAAGCTGGTTTTTCTTCTAAACTAATATCAACACTAACTTTTTTTGCTTCTACATAGAATTTGCTTATTCCATTCATTCTAATTGTATAGTCTGGTCTATCTTTACTGTTAGCTATAGAATATTCTTCTGCGACAACTTCTCGTTCCTTAAATGATAGTCCATCGGGATTAGAAATATCCCAACCTAGTAACCTTAAAAAAACATCTATATATTGTTGTCTAGTCATCTGCTCATTAAAATTATTTTTTTGATTTTTATAGTATGGCAAATTTTCAGAAAAAACATTCACAAGTCTATTTAATTCCTGCTTTTTCTTTTCTAAATTCATATTATTCCTCCATATATTTTACAATTTCAGAAACGTCGCACTCTAATACATTATATATTCTTAGCAATACATCAGTTGCGACATTTTCACCATTTTTTATTTTGTAGAATGCACTTTTACTAACTTTAACTTTATCCATAAATTTTGTATTTTTTATTTCTATATCAACCAAATTCTTAAATAATTTATTGTAACTCAATTTTAACATGATTATCCTTCATTCTTATTCATGTCAACATCATATCTTTTTTATTATAGCATAATAACAGAACTTTTAATAGTATATTATTTTTTTATTGAACTAACATAATAAAAAAAGTAATCGGTATTACCCAAAAATTACACCAGTATACATTATAAATCAAACCATATTAAAGACTACTACATAAGGTTTTAAGTATTCAGCTAGTAGTAATTTTATTAAAGATTTTTCAATAGATTTTTCATAGTATTGTTTGATTTACTCTTTTTACAATTTGATTTAAGCTATTTGTAGCGTTAGATAATAATAAGCCTTGCAATTTATAAGGAAAGTAAATCTATTTTTAATCTTTTGAAATATTTAATATTTATGTATTTTTATTTAACACACTCTATAAAAAGTTAAAGAATGTTTAGATATTGAGAAAAAATCAAGAAAAAATATATGACAAAGGAGTTGTTTCATAAAGAAAAGATAAATAAAGTTACTAAATCATAAATTTTATATATCTTACTATTTTTAAAAATATAAAATATTTTATGTTAGTAAAATTATTTTTGACTTGTGAGACATCCTCATCTATAATTTTTTGATGCAAAAAAATATTTTTCTTTCTAATAATAATAAGGAAATATTTTATTTTTTTAATAAGGATAAAACTTTTTGTAAAATTAAAAAGAAACTGTTTCACAAAATTACTTTATGAGACAGCTCTTTTGAATTTTAGTACCTTTTTGGTACTTTTATATTTTTTTGATACATTCAAAGACAGTAATTAAAGTATTAAAATTAATTTTATTAATTATTCCCACTCAATAGTTCCCGGCGGTTTAGAAGAAATATCATACACAATTCTATTAATCCCGTTTACTTTGT
>ERZ773087.1300-NODE-1300-length-16303-cov-7.551945_pt1 | contig 16303 bp, 16 predicted proteins | sample MGYA00511375_ERZ773087 | MGnify/ENA primary metagenome ERZ773087 (study PRJEB29015, sample SAMEA2737995) | human oral metagenome | biome: human oral; feature: human-associated habitat; material: dental | place: China | collected 2063 ...
CTGGGCCGCCTCGGCGTCGGCCTGCTCGGCGGCCTGGGTCGCTGCGATGGACGGGTCGGGCGCAATGCCCAGGGAGTGCATGGTGGCGAGCGCGATCTTGCGGAACACCGGGGCCGAGACCGTGCCCCCGTAGGTGTCCCGGGGTCGGTAGACGATGACGGCCACGGCGATGGCGGGATCGCGCGCTGGGGTGAAGCCGACGAAGGAGGCGACCGTGCCGTCCTCGGTGAGGATCTCGGTGGTGCCCGTCTTGCCGGCCACGAGGTAGCCGTTGATCGAGGCGGCCTCCGCGGTGCCCCCCTCCTGGGTGACGCCGATGAGCATCTCCGTGAGCGCGGCGGCGGCGGACTCGGAGATGACGCTCTCCCCCTCCGGGGGGGTCTGGGGAGTCTCCTTTCCCTCGGGGTCGATCCACGCGTCGACGATGCGCGGGGCGACGCGCACGCCCTTGTTGGCGACGGTCGCCAGCACCTGAACGGCCTGGAGCGCGGTCCCGGCGATCCCCTGGCCGAACATGGTGGTGTAGCTGGTCCGGTCGTCCCAGTCCGCGGCGGCGCCGAGCATGCCGGCGGACTCGGCGGGCATCTCGATGCCGGTGAGGCTGCCGTAGCCGAAGCGCTCGATGTAGGAGTGACGCACCTCGGCCGACAGCTTCTCGCCGATCTGCACGGTTCCGACGTTGGAGGACTCGGCCAGCACCTGGGAGGTGGTGAGGCGCTGGACCGAGTGCTCATGGGAGTCGCGGAAGGTCTGCCCGTTGGCGGACGTCCACGTGTAGGGCACGGACCAGGAGTCCTCGGGGCTGACCGCCCCCTCCTCCAGCGCGGCGGCGAAGGTCATGACCTTGCCGACGCTGCCGGGCTCGAAGATCGCCTGGACGCTGCGGGCGGTGCGGTCCGCCTCGGGCGTGGCCTGGAAGTCGGCCGGGTTGACCGCGTCGGAGTCGGCCAGCACGAGCACCTTGCCGGTGGAGGGCTCCATGACCACCGCGCACCCCCAGTCGGCGCCCTGCGCCTTGACGACCTCGTCGACGGCGTCCTGCGCGATGGCCTGCAGGTCCGGGTTGATGGTGGTGCGCACCGTCGTTCCCGGTACCGCCTCGACCTCCTCCTGCTCGCCGGTGGGGATGATCGCCCCGGTCTTGCCGATCTCGACGCTGCCCTCGCCGTCGGCTAGCTCAAACTGCCCCTTTTTCATCGCCGAAGCGTCGGTAAATGCGCCCTTTTCAAAGCCAAAAAGCTCGCTTTCTATCAAATTTTCGGGGATCGCAGCCATGTTTATCGCGATAAACGGCCCGTCTTTGCGCGGCGAGTTTTTGTGGATAAATTTAGCAAAAAGCTCCTTGCCCACGCCGCTTTCGCCCATCAGCATCACCGATGCGTCCGTTTTTGCGACGCGCTTGCTTAAATTTAGGGCGTACTCAAGCGCGGGCGAGCTGGCGGCAAAATCGCTAGAATCTACGCTGGAGCTTGCGCGCTCCTCGGTTAAATTTACGTGAATATTCGGAGCTTTTTGTTTTAAAAACTCTACCCTTTTAATCGCCTCGTAAAGCATCTGCACGTCAAAAGGCTTGGTTAAAAAATCCTTTACGCCAAGACGCATGCTCTCTATGGCTTTGTTTAGCGAGGCGTTGCCGGTTATGATGATGACGTCAAATTTGCCCTCCAGACGCTTGATGAACTCCAGCCCGTCCATTTGAGGCATATTGATATCCGTAATAATTAAATCGGTATTTTCGTCCATTTTTTTGAGAGCCTCGACCGCGCTTTTGTAACTTTTGATTTTTAGATCGTCGTATTCGCCAAGCGCGATTTCAAGGGACTTGCGCATATTGATGTCGTCTTCTACTATCACTATGTTCATTTTTACTCTCTTTACTTTTTGTTTTTAAAAACGCTAATGATAGCTGAATTTGGCTTAAATTTTACAGTAAAACGTACGGGAAATAGCGTAAGATCGGTTGCGGAGTTCATATCTTTGTTGCGTTGGACGAAGCGATCTTCGACTTTAAATTTATAAGGCAAAAAGCACTCGAAAAGTTCGTTTTTGTGTAAATTTAAAAACTCTAGCGAGCTTTGAGCGGGCTGCTTTGGAGTATCTATCTCGCATAGATACTCATACTCTAGCTCGCTTAGAACCATTGCCTTTGAAAGCGCGATATCGTCGTAAACTACGGTGTGATTTTTAGTGGAGATTTTGGCCCAGAGGATAAACTCCTCCGAGCCATAGAGAAGCGCCGCAGCGGCAATCAGTAAGCAAAAATTTCTTGCCACTTGTTTTGGTCTATTTTCATTTCCATTCTAACGCGATAAAGCCCGTCTTTAAAGTCGTGCTCGACGATGGAAGCGTTTTTGATGAGGCCTGCTACCTGTGACGTGATGGTGGAGTCTCTAAGCATCGCGTCTCTAACCGTATCTTTGGAGTTTATCTTGACGCCGTAGAGTTTCTCGGCTAGTTGTCTATGCGCATCCGCGATGGCTGCGCGCTTGGCTAGAGCTAGCGACTGCGCTTGCGAAACGGCGTTGGTCGGAGCGATACCCTCGCCAACTGCACCGAATACCGCATCGACGGGTTCGATATCGTATATCATTTTTTCTTGCTTCATCACATTTCTGATATCTTCTTTATCGACCTTTTGGATGACGATATCTTGTTTTGCCGACGTGGCATCGTCGGAGGAAAAAGGGTTGTTAAAGGAACAACCGCTTGTCAAAAAGGCTACCGCGCCTAAAACCGAGAATGTAATTTTTTTCATTCTTAAACCTTTAAATTTAGTTTTTTCTTCATTTATAAAAATACTAGCAAATTGTATTCCAAAAGCACTAAATTCATTCTAAATTCTCTAGCGTCTCTTCGCCTATATCTTCGCCGTCTTCCTCGGCTTTAGGGCATTTGGCGATACTAACTACGTCGTCGCCGTCCACGTTTACTACGATGACGCCGCTGGTGTTGCGGCCTGCTTTGCGGATACTTTGCATATCGACGCGTATCATCTTGCCGCTTGAGGTTAGAGCCATCAGATCTTGTTCGTCATCGACCATTACGACGCCGATCAGATCGCCGGTGCGGTTAGTTAGCTTCATGCAGATTACGCCCTTGCCGCCGCGATTTGTTAGGCGGTATTCGTCTGCGGTGGTGCGTTTGCCGATACCTTTTTGAGATATGCTTAGTACTTCTTGTTCGTTGCTTTCGATGACGGCCGCGCCTACGACCTCGTCGCCTGCTTCTTTAAATTTAATACCCGTCACGCCGCGAGCCGTTCTGCCCATCTGGCGGACTTTGCTGAGTTTAAATTTGAGGCACATTCCCTTTTTGGTTACGATAAATAGCATCTTTTCGCTATCGTCGCTTCCTTCGGCCGCGTTCTCGTCGTTTTCTTCGCTATTTTCTTCATCGATCTGGGCTTCTATCGCTTCTATCTCGTTTATCTCGGTCTCTACGCCAAGCTCGTCAATCAGATTTATCGGCTCTTCTTCGCCTTCTACGATGAGAGCGGTCACTAGCTCGTCGTTCTCGTCCAGGTTAATAGCGCGTACGCCGATAGAGCGGATGTTTTTAAATTCGCTCAAATTCGTGCGTTTTACGATGCCGTTTTTAGTGAAAAACGCGAGCGATTTATTTTCCGCAAAGTCGGTCGTCGGAATGATCGCCTTGATCTTTTCGTCGGGCTGTAGCTGGATGAGATTTACTACCGCTTTGCCCTTTGCTGTGCGGCTTCCTTCAGGGATCTTATAGACTTTGAGCCAGTAGAGTTGTCCGCGGTCGGTCACAAACATCAGCGTATCGTGGGTGTTGCTCGTAAAGAAGCTCTCGATGAAGTCGTCGTCATATGTAGTTACCGCGACCTTTCCTTTACCGCCGCGTTTTTGCTTCTCGTACTGCTTGCTCGGCACGCGCTTGATGTAACCTCGGTGTGTGATGGTTACGACCATGTTTTCGTTAGGGATGAGGTCCTCGATGTCGATATCGTCGTAGTCGTCGACAATCTCGGTGATGCGCGGCACTTTAAATTTATTTTTTATCTCAAGTAGCTCGTCTTTGATTAGTTTTTCTAGCAATGTTTCGCTCTTTAAAATTTCATCTAGGCGCGCGATTTCAGCCATTAGTTCGGCTAGCTCGGCCTCTAGTTTTTCGCGCTCAAGACCCGTTAGCTTGCTTAGCCTCATATCAAGGATCGCGTTTGCTTGCAGCTCGCTAAGGCCGAATTTTGCCACCAACCCCTCGCGAGCGCTAGGTGTGTCGGCGCTATTTTTGATGAGCTCGATCACCTTGTCGATATTATCCAGCGCGATCTTTAAGCCCTCTAAAATATGCGCTCTAGCTCTAGCTTTTTCCAGGTCGAATATCGTGCGGCGGATGATGACTGTTTTTCTGTGATTTAAAAATAGCTTTAAAAGTTCGATTAGGTTAAATACCTTCGGTTCTTTGTTGTTTATCGCCAGCATTATGACGCCAAACGTACTCTCCATCGTCGTTGATTTAAAGAGATTATTTAGCACGATGTCGCTCATCGCGTCTCGTTTTAGCTCGATGACGACGCGGATGCCGTCCTTATCGGACTCGTCGCGCACTTCGCTGATGCCTTCTATTTGTTTTTCTTTGACCAGCTCGGCGATTTGCTCGATGAGGCGGGCTTTGTTCGTCTGATACGGCAGCTCGTCTACGACGATGACGTCTTTGTTCGGCTTTTTTTCGATGTGGGTTTTGGCGCGTAGTTTGACGCGGCCGCGTCCCGTGCGGTAGGCCTCGATGATGCCTTTTTTGCCAAATATTATCCCGCCAGTCGGGAAATCCGGCCCTTTTATGTACTGCATCACCTCTTCTAGCGTCGCGTTTTTATTTTCGAGTACTAGCAAAAGTCCGTCTATCAGCTCGTCGAGGCTGTGCGGCGGGATATTCGTCGCCATACCGACGGCGATACCGCTAGAGCCGTTTAGAAGGAGGTTTGGCACGCGGCTAGGTAGGACGTCGGGCTCGGTCTCTCTGTCGTCGTAGTTTGGGATAAAATCAACCGTGTCTTTTTCGATATCGCGTAAGATTTCTTCGGTGAGATTAGTCATCCTAGCTTCGGTATAACGCTCTGCTGCAGCACCGTCGCCGTCGATGGAGCCGAAGTTTCCTTGACCGTCGACAGTCGGATAGCGCATGGAAAATTTCTGGGCCATACGCACGAGCGCATCGTAGATGGCTAGATTGCCATGCGGATGATATTTACCCATAGTCTCGCCAACAATACGCGCGGACTTCATATACGGGCTACGACTGCCGACTCCTAGGTTGTTCATCGCGTATAGGATACGTCTATGAACGGGCTTTAGGCCGTCTCTGACATCAGGCAGGGCGCGACCGACGATGACGCTCATCGAGTAGTCGAGATAGCTTGTTTTTATCGACTCTTCGATGTCGACGGTTTGGATGTCTTGATTTTGATTGAGTAGATTTTCTTCCATTTTTATCCTTAAAATTTACTGCCTGATTCTAGCTTAAATTTGATAAAAACTTGCTAAATAGATACGCTTTTTCTTGGCTTGATCGGGTTAAATTTAGCCGAAATTTGGGGTTTCATTGCGCTAGTTTTAAAATGCTAAATTTTACTAAATTTATCAGTATCTCGCATCCGCAAGCGTTAGGGCAAAAAGCACCTCGCAGCCGGCTTTTTGCAGCGTCCGTCTGGCTTCGTCTATCGTAGTGCCCGTCGTCACGATATCGTCTATCAAGATAACCGGAAATTTAGGCCTTTTTAAGAGCTTAAAATTTCTCGGATTTTTTAGGCGAAAGGCGAGGTCTTTGCCGTGATAGCTGACGTTTGAGCTCGCGTGCAAACAGGTGTAAAGCGGATGGACTTCCGCACTTTTTAACGCGCGAGCCAAGATTGCCGTATGCGAGTAGCCGCTAGCCGTTTTGTCGTCGATAGGTACGGCATTTACGGGAGAGCCGAAGCTAAATTTGCTAGCAAAAATCTTAAAACTCAAATTTGCAAGCGCGCCGTAAACGAAAGAGCCGTGAAATAGGTGCTTTGAGTGGAGTAAATTTTTAACTTCGGAGTAGTCAAAAAAGCTGTAAATTTTAAAATCGCCGTCCAAAACGCGCGTCCTTGCGGGCGAGGAGAGCAGGTGATCTTTGCAAATTTTACAGATCACGCCCAGACTCAGATGCCCGCAGTTAGCGCATCTCATCAGCTTTTTAGGATTTGGATCGCCGCGCGTTTTACGATGTCTTGTAGTAGCTCGTCAAAAAAGCTCTTAAACGCGCCGCTCGTGTGGATCGGGGCAAATTTGGTCTGCTCCTGCGAGACGTTTTTGGTGATGGTCTGATCGCCTCTGTGCACCGTTATCGTGAGCTTTGCCGAGCCTTTTAGGTTGTCGGTGGAGTAGCCACTTAGATTTGCTTTAAGCTCAACGATCCTCACGTCCACGACGATATCGCCAAAGTCGCTCAAATTTGCTCCTAGGCGCTTTAGCTCGGTGCTAAGGCCGTCTTGCAGCCAGCCCTCGATGCTGTTTTGTAGCGTGACGTACTCCTTGACGTCGCCGTTGCTGCCGGTGATTGTGGCGACGATGCTTTTGTTTGCGCGAGCGTCCTCGATGCTATTTATTCGGATATTTTTTTGGTAACCCATCTGGTTTGAGGTTGATTGATACGGGGTTAAATTTAACACCGAGCTGCGCTGCGAACATCCGCTCATAATCGCGGCAAAAAGCGCGGCGGCAAAGGCGTAAAAAGCTAGTTTTTTCATACTTTTCCTTTATAGTTTTGATATCTCTTCGGCGGCTTTATTGGCGGCTTGTTTAACGAGAAGGTAGACGTAGAGGTTAAAATCCTCCGTGTCCTCGGCCTCGAGCTTGCGTACGTCTTGTCTGGTGGAGATGTTTAGCACGCGGGTTTTGTTTATGTTTTTGACGCCTAGTTTGCCTTTCATCGCCGCGCTTAGATACTGCGACGGCTCGCTATAAGACGCTGCGTAGTCGGTAAACGCAAAATCCACGCGGTATGTGTAAGGCGAGGTTTGGCTATCTACGACCATGATGCCGCGGTTTAGTAGCTCGTCTTGTAAGAAAAGATGGAAAAGCCTCTCAAGACGCTCTTTTGGATAGAGCATTTTCGCACCGTTTTTGGAGATAAATTTTATGCCGCTATCAGCTGCTCTTTCGTCGGCTATTTTGTGGATATAGACTTTTTTGATAGCCGCGCCCGTGTCGATCCTGCTTTGAGCGATGCAGCATTTTATCGCGACATCGCCGGTGTAGTCCGTGCCGTTTATCTTGATGTCTTGGCCGCCGCTAGCGCACGAGGAGCAGTCTGCTTTGATACGCATCACTTCTTTGTAGCCTTTGGCGTTGCCACCCTCGGTTTGAGCGACCTCCGGCGAGCTCTCAAACAGCCCGAAACATCCCGTAAAAAGGAACGCCGCAAATAAAAGTATAAAATTTTTCATAAAAATCCTTTCGTAAATTTTACATCGCGCAAGCAAAATTCTATCCAAATTTGAGATAAATTTCCAAATTTGCGTAAAATTTGGGGGAAATTGGAAATTTGTATAAATTTTATTAAATTTGATTTTTGAGATTTTAAAAGCGGATATAGCGTCAAATTTAGCATTTTCGCGGTGCGGGTCCGGGAGGGTCAAATTTGCAAATTTGAGCTCAAATTTGACCGTGAGATAATAAAAAGCGGCCGCGAGCGTAGCGAACAGCTTGGCAAAACGCTCGCAAGACGCCGCTAGTCTATCTTTAAAACGCTTAAAAACGCCTCTTGCGGCAAATTTACCTTGCCGATGGCTTTCATGCGCTTTTTGCCCTCTTTTTGCTTTTCGAGTAGCTTACGCTTGCGCGTGATATCGCCGCCGTAGCACTTGGCGGTTACGTTTTTGCCCATAGATTTTACTGTTTCGCGCGCGATGACTTTGTTGCCGATGCTGGCTTGTATCGCCACCTCAAAGAGTTGGCGCGGCACGATCTCTTTCATCGCTTTTACAAAGTCGCGCCCTTTGGACTGGGCTTTGCTTTCGGGCACGATGATGGAGAGTGCGTCCACGGTCTCGCCCGCGACCTTGATATCAAGCTTGACTAGATCGCCCACGCGGTAGTCGCTAGGCTCGTAGTCAAAGCTCGCGTAGCCTTTGGTGCTTGATTTTAGCTTGTCGTAAAAGTCCATCACGATCTCGTTCATCGGGATGTCGTACTCGAGCAGCACGCGCTCTGGCGTGATGTAGTCCATCTTGGTCTGCACGGCGCGGCGGTTGTTTAGTAGTGTGATGATGTTGCCCAAAAACTCGCTTGGCGTGATGATCGTGGATTTGACGTAGGGTTCTTTGATATGCTCGATTTTATTAACCGGCGGGAGCTGGCTAGGGTTTTGGATACGTAAAATTTGACCGTCGGTTTGCACTACCTCATAGGTTACGGTCGGAGCCGTGGCGATGAGGTCTAGGTCAAATTCGCGCTCCAAACGCTCCTTGATAACCTCCATATGCAGTAGCCCCAAAAATCCGACGCGAAAGCCAAACCCAAGCGCGACCGAGGTTTCGGGCTCGTAGCTAATGGAGCTGTCGTTTAGCTTTAGTTTATCCAGAGCGTCGCGCAGATCTTCAAATTTATCCGTTTCGATCGGATAAAGTCCCGCAAATACGAACGGCTTAGCCCGCTCAAAGCCGCCGACGGGCTCTTTTACGGGATTTTTAGCTAGCGTGATCGTATCGCCCACCTGCACGTCGCTGACGTTTTTTAGTCCGAGCACTACGATGCCGACCTCGCCCGCGCTCAAATTTGCCGTTTTTATCGGCGCGATCGGGTTTGGATACATGAGATCTAGCACGATGTGCTTTTTGCCCGTGCCCATGACTAGGATTTCGTCGTTTTTCTTTAGCTCGCCGTCGTAGACCCGCACGAGCGCCAGCGCGCCTAGGTAGTTGTCAAACCAGCTGTCGTATATGAGCGTTTTTAGCGATTTTTCCGCTTCGCCGCCGGGAGAGGGAATGCGCGTGATGATGACTTCTAGCAGCTCTTTGATGCCGATGCCCGTTTTTGCGCTGACCTCGACCGCTCCGCTGCAATCAAGCCCTATAACGTGCTCGATCTCGTTTTTTACGCGCTCAGGATCGGCTGCGGGGAGATCGATTTTGTTGATAACGGGGATGATTTCGAGGTTGTTTTCTAGCGCGATATAGACGTTTGCGATGGTTTGAGCCTCTACGCCCTGAGAAGCGTCCACCACGAGCAGTGCGCCCTCGCAGCTAGCTAGCGAGCGGCTTACTTCGTAGCTAAAATCAACGTGGCCAGGAGTGTCGATCAAATTTAGGACGAAATTTTCGCCGCCGAGCGCGTAGTTTAGGCGCACGGACTGAGCCTTGATCGTGATGCCGCGCTCTTTTTCGATGTCCATCGTGTCCATGATCTGGCTGCTCATCTCGCGGTCGCTGACGGCGCCGCACTCCTGAATCAGGCGGTCTGCGAGAGTGGATTTGCCGTGGTCGATATGAGCGATGATGCTAAAATTTCTGATGTTTTTCATGAAATCCCTAGTTAAATTTTGGGCGATTGTATAAAAATTTTCGTTAAAGTAGAGTAAATTTATGTTTGATTAAGTTGGCAGGCTCAAATTTAACGGGCGGCGGTTTGCGGCGGGGGGATTTGGGGTAAATTTGACGCGGGTTTTGCCCGTAAAATTTAACTTAAATTTTGGAGTTTTTCGCGTACGGCGCAAATAACGACGCAAAGCGAATACAAAAAATAAACATACGCCGCCAGCGGAGCAAAAGCTAAAAATCCCGAGGCGTAAACTAGAGCGCTTAGGCCGTATGTCGCGTTTGCGAGCGCGGGTATATGATACGTCCAAAACTCAGGCTTTTCAAAAGGAGTGTCGATAGCGTTAAAATACAAAGCTAAATTTACGACAAGCAGTAGAAAAAATATATAATTCTTTTTCATAAAAGGAAAAGCGGCGCAAACCAAGACTACCGCGAAATTTAGCGCAATAAGAAAACCTATATAATTACCGCCCCCCCCCCCGAGGGCGCAATGCAGGGCGAAAATCACGACTAGTATATATTTTTTCATCTAAATTCGCCCCTTTTATAAAAATGCGTCGATTTAAATTTTAGCAAAAATTTATTCGTTTCGGGCTACGGATTTGATATGTTAGACCGCAAAATTTCGCCCCAAATTTGCTCAAATTTTAATGATTATGCCCCAAATGCCCGCCCGCGCCATCTGATCTTACTTCGCAGATGAGTTCGTCCGCACACTCGTTATCGCTGCTCTCACACTGTAGCGTCGTGTGCGTGATGCCCAGATGTTCCATTTCGTGCGATATTTCGCGCAAGATCCGCTCCGCCTCGCGCACGCTCAGCTCGCCGCCAACTACGATGTGAGCCGTGAGCGCGTTTGCGCCGCTCGTGATACTCCAGACGTGCAGGTCGTGCACCGAAAGCACGCCGTCCACGCCCCTGATCTGCGCGACGAGCCCGTCCAGGCACACGCCCCTTGGCGAGCCCTCCATCAAGATGTTTAGGCTGTCTTTTAGCACGCCCCAGCCGCTTTTTACGATGAGCGCGGCCACGAGCACGCTAGCCGCCGCGTCCGCCCAGCCCCAGCCAAAGCACATCATCGCCAAAGCCGCTGCGATCGCGCCCACCGAGCCCGCAGCGTCACCCAGCACGTGCAGGTAGGCACCGCGCATATTGACGTTTTCTCTCACGTCGCTGCCGCGCAGCATGTAAAAGGCCACGACGATGTTTACGGCAAGACCCAGCGTGCTGATAGCGAGCATGCCCGCGGTGGCTACTTCGGGCGGGTTTTGCAGGCGCCTGGCCGCCTCGATGACGATAAAAACGGCGATCGCGACGAGGGCGAGGGCGTTTATCGTCGCGGCTAAAATTTCGATCCGCCTGTAGCCGAAGGTCTTTTGCAGATTGCCTTTGCGTTCGCCGAATTTAAACGCAAACAGCGAAAGCCCGAGCGCCGCGGCGTCTGATAGCATGTGTCCGGCGTCTGAGAGCAGGGCGAGCGAGTTCGTCGCGAAGCCGCCCGCGACCTCGACCAGCATAAAAGCGGAGATTATAAAGAAGGAATTTCTCAAAACGACCTTGTTTGATGCGTGCGAATGCGTGCAATGGGCGTGATTTTCGTGCATTTTGACCTCGCTTTTGGGCAAATTTTAGGTACATTATACCCCAAAAAGCGCTTAAATTTTAGCCAAATCTCCCTCTAACTCGACGTTTACGCGCTTGCCTATGTCTTTTAACTTGCTAAACTCCTCTATCAGTCTCGGCGCGTCGTCAAGACTGATCGCAAACGTCCAGAGATAGGTAAGCACCGAGTAGATGTGACCCGCGTTTGCCTGCTTGCTTGAGAGCAAAAATATCGCCAAGCTAAAAATCGCCGCCGCGCTCGCGCCGATGATGAAAAAGCTCATCGCCTCTCTGTTTGAGATGCGGATACGAAGCTTTGAAAGTACGTCGTAGTGGCGCTTTAGCGTGTGCTCATCGCCTGCGCTTATGCGTCCTGCCTCGCGCTCTAGCTGGTTGTTTAGCTTTAGATATAAGCGGTCGTTTTTGGCGATGTATTTTGGCAGCAAAATGCCAAAAACCGCGAGCAGGGCAAAAACAGCCAAACCCACGTAGAACTCGATAAATAAAAGCATGATCGCCGAACCGAAAATCGAAACGACCGAGGTGAAAAACACGGGAAAATGCTGCTCGAAAAAATCCACGAATTCGCGAGATAAATTTACTCTTGCGATTACGGCGCTTTCGTCTTTTGCGGCTCTTTTTTCGTTCATTATCACGCTTACGGCAAGTCCCGCGTATATCCTAGTAAATACCTGCGTAACCACGCGCCGCCTAATCGAGCCAAGCCCCCAGCCCACGAACACCATGCACGAGTAGCTAAGTGCCAAAAGCGTGTCGCCCGCTACGATGGCGTTTATGGCGATGCCGGCTAGTACGGGATAGATGAGAAACAGCCCGTTTTCCGCTAAAACCAGGCTAAACGTCAAAACAGCTTTTTAAAATTTTTCTTTGCGATGAGCGTTAGCGTCTTAAATGCGCTATTTTGCATAAAATTCCTTTGTTTAAGATCGCGCGGATTCTAGCTGATTTTAAAACTCGCGTCAAATTTTGGAATTTTTGCTGTAATTCTTGACATTACAACAAAATTTTATTATACTTCGCTCGTCAGTTGTAAGTTATAGCATTACAACAAAAAATCTAAGGAGAAAAAGATGTCAAACTACAAGATCGTTTCAACGAAAAATGAGCCGAGAGTCGAGCTGAAAGACGCTCTAAATTTAAGCGGCTGTGAGCTTTCTATCAATGAGCTTCCGGCAAACGCGAGCGTGCCGTTCGTGCATTCGCACAAGCAAAACGAGGAGCTTTATTTGGTGCTAAAAGGCGGCGGCACGCTTTTCATCGACGGCGAGGAGACGGCGGTAGGTGAGGGCGACGCGATCCGTATCGATCCGGCAGGCAAAAGATGTTTCAAAGCGGGCGCGCAAGGGATGAAATTTATCTGTATCCAGACTAAACGCGGCAGCCTGGAGCAGTACACTAACGGCGACGGCGTGATAAACGACGATGTAAAGCCAAGCTGGCTGTAAATTTCGCAAAACAAGCGTGCAACGAAATGCGGGCGTAAATTTTAAACTGTGCGGCGCGGCATACGGCGCCAAATGTGCGAGCGCATTAACCGCAGCGGCTGTGCGATCAAACAAATCAAATTTAAAGGAGAAACAATGAAAATAGCAATCATCGGAGCAAACGGAAAATCAGATTCAAATTTAGTGCAAGAGGCCTTAAAACAAGGCTACGACGTAACGGCTATAGTGTGAAACAAAGAGTATAAAAACGGCGACGTAAAAGTCGTTTATAAAGACGTTTTTGAGCTTAGCAAAGCCGATTTAGAGGGCTTTGACGCCGTTATCAGCGCATTTGCGGCATGGACGCCCGAAGCGTTCCCGCTTCATAAAAAGGTAGCAAAACACCTCGCAGACGCGCTTAGCGGTACTAAAACGAGGCTGCTCGTCGTTGGCGGCGCCGGTACGCTGCTTGTGGACGACAAAGGCACTATGGCTATGGATACGCCTGACTTCCCGCCTGAGTATATGAGCGTCGCAAAGTCTACGGCGGAGTCGTTTTTCGAGCTAAAAGGTAGAACGGGCGTACTCTGGACATACGTCTCGCCTGCCGGAGACTACGACGCAAACGGCGCTCGCACCGGCAAATACGTCCTGGGCGGCGATAATATGATTTTAAACTCGCAGAACGAGAGCTACATCAGCTACGCAGACCTAGCGCTTGCGGTCATAGATGAGCTAAAAAACGGCGCTTTCGTGCACAAGCGCTTTACCGCCGTCGGCGAGAGGACGTGAGCTTAAAATTTCGCGTAATTTAGCTAAAATAAGGCCGCGCAAAAAGGACGCGCGGCTTTTAAATTTAGATCAAGGCTGATTATGCAAATAGGACAAAAATTTTCCATCGCTATCCATATCCTGCTTAGCTGCGAGTTTTTTAAGGACGAGAAAAACACGAGCGAGTTTTTAGCAGGCACCGTCGGCACGAACCCCGTCATCGTGCGAAATATAATCAGGCTTTTAAAATCGGCGAATTTGATAAACGTAAGTGCGGGCACGGGTGGGGCGAGCCTGGCTAAGAAGCCTGATCAAATCACGCTTTTTGATATATTTTCAGCGGTAAACGAGGGCGAAAACGATATCTTTAAAATCCACAAAAACTCGCCGCCGCCTTGTCCGCTAGGAGGTAGGATCGAGGCACTTTTGATGCCTAAATTTGGCTCCGCGCAGCAAGCGATGTTTGATAGCTTAGCGGGCGTAAATTTGCAAAATTTGTTAGACGAGCTTAGCGTAAAAAGCGTCGCTGAAATTTAAATTTACGTCAAACTTTTTCTTTGTTTTCTAATAAATTTATATATTTTAAAATATAATTCGTAAATTTAATCAAAGGAGTTTCAAAGTGGAAGCAGACGTAAAAACCGTCAAATCAAAAAGCCTAATCAGAAGGTATTTTGAGATAAATTTGCTCTATAAAATTTTAGCCGGGCTGATTTTAGGAGCGGTATTTGGCGCCATATTTCAAAACGCAACCGGCGCTATCGAGATACTAAAGCCGTTTGGAGATATATTTATAAGACTGCTTAAGATGATCATCGTGCCTATCGTTACCGCTTCGCTCATAGTGGGCTGTAGCTCGATCGCACCGTCTGATCTGGGTAGGGTAGGGGCGAAGGTGCTGCTATTTTACCTTGCGACCTCGTTTTTTGCGATACTTATAGGCCTTGGCGTGGGGATATTTTTAGAGCCCGGAGCCGGTCTCGGTATCACGGGTGCGGCGTCTGCGCAGGCCAAAGCGGCTAATGCGCCTTCTATGTCGCAAATTTTAGTAAATCTTTTCCCGACTAACCCCATAGAAGCGATGGCAAAGGGCGAAATTTTACAAATTATCGCCTTTAGCCTATTTTTCGGCGTCGCGCTTTCGTTTGTAAAAGACAGCAAGGACGAGAGGCTAAGTAAACTGGGTCATCTCATCTACGACGTATTTGACGGGATAAACCACATAATGTTTAAAGTCGTTGGTTGGATAATGCAGTATGCCCCTATCGGCGTTTTCGCGCTGATTTTTATCGTATTTTCTCAGCAAGGCGTAAAGGCTTTCGGCCCGCTGCTAGGCGTCACGATTAGTACTTATATCGGCTTTATCGCTCACGTGGCGCTGATTTTTACTTTGGCTTGCCTAGCTATAAAAATCAGTCCTTTGAAATTTCTAAATAAGGTAAAATCTCCGATGATAACGGCATTTGTTACCAGAAGCTCGGGCGGAACGCTGCCTATATCGATGAAAACCGCGGATGAAGATATGGGGGTACCTAAGCAAATTTACGGCTTTGCTCTACCTGTCGGAGCAACCGTAAATATGAACGGCACGATCATATATCTTGGCATCTGCGCGATATTTATCGCAAACGCCGTCGGAGTGCAGCTTGACATGGGAGCAAAGCTAACTATCATTCTAACGGCCGTCCTTGCTGCCGTCGGAACTGCGGGAGTGCCGGGTGCCGGTGCTATAATGCTTTTGATGGTGCTTGAATCAGTCGGTCTAAAAGTAGAGAGCGGAAGCGCCGTAGCCGCAGCATATGCGCTGATTTTAGGAATAGACGCGATCCTTGATATGGGGCGTACATCGCTAAACGTCGGCGGAGATATGCTAGGCGCGGTTTTCGTCGCTAAAAACGAAAATAGTCTTGATATGAGCAAATGGGAGTAGTTTGCGGCTAGAATTTGGCTATAATCAGATAAAAATTTAAAAAGGATTTATATGATTTTTATCGATGCTTGTTTGAAAAAGCCCACGCCTTATACGCCCGTTTGGATGATGCGCCAGGCGGGTCGGTATCTGCCCGAGTATATGCGAGTTCGCTCTGCGGCGGGGGATTTTCTATCGCTTTGCAAAGACTATAAAAAGGCAAGCGAAGTCACGATCCAGCCGGTTGAAATTTTAGGCGTGGATGCGGCGATACTTTTTAGCGATATCCTAGTCGTGCCGCTTGAGATGGGTATGGATCTGCGCTTTGAAAAGGGCGAGGGGCCCGTTTTTTCAAATCCTATAAAAACCGCCGAGGATTTGGACGCCTTAGACGTAGAAAAGGCGGTAGAAAATTTATCTTACGTTTATGATACGATCGGGCTTACGAGGCAAAATTTAAGCGCGGACAAGGCGCTCATCGGATTTTGCGGAGCGCCGTGGACGATAGCTACTTATATGATCGAGGGCGGCGGGACGAAAACTTACGCCGTTTGCAAAAAACTGCTTTATACGAATCCGGAGTTTTTGCATCAAATTTTAGCTAAGGTCGCAGACGCTCTTACGCTCTATGTTAAGCGTCAAATCAGAGCCGGAGTAAATGCGGTGCAAATTTTTGACAGCTGGGCGGGCGCGCTGGAGCCGAGCGCGTACGAGGAGTTCGGGTGGCGATACATCCTAGAAATCACGGAATTTTTAAAGGCGAAATTCCCGCATATCCCGCTCATCGTCTTTGCCAAGGGCACGGGCGCACAGATGTCGCGGCTGAGCCGTATCGCGGCGCAGCGAGGCGAGGCGAGCTTTGACGTATGGGGCGTGGATTGGAGCACTCCGATTGAGCTTGCGCGCGAGCAGCTCGGGGACAAATTTGTGCTTCAGGGCAACCTGGAGCCGATGCGGCTATACGACCGCGGCGCGATAGAATCGGGCGTGCGCGATATTTTAGCGTCGATGAAGGGTGCTGCGGTCCCATGTTGAGCGTATAGGTCTCCG
>ERZ773087.1304-NODE-1304-length-16275-cov-5.951665_pt1 | contig 16275 bp, 8 predicted proteins | sample MGYA00511375_ERZ773087 | MGnify/ENA primary metagenome ERZ773087 (study PRJEB29015, sample SAMEA2737995) | human oral metagenome | biome: human oral; feature: human-associated habitat; material: dental | place: China | collected 2063 ...
CGCCGGCTTCAGGTGGCGCCAGCACCGACACGCCGGCCATCATCCAGGGGGGCGCACCCGCAGCCGCTTCCGGTCGTCGGGGCACGGTACCTTCCAGCGCCATCCGCCGTCCCGCGAACAAGCTGGCCGTGCTGCTGGGGGGCAAGCCGGGGGGGTGAAGGATGGAGATTACTAGACTTAAGTTGAAGAACTGGCGAAATTTCAGGCAGCTGGATGTTCCGCTGCGTGATACGACCTATATCTTGGGGCCCAATGCTTCCGGTAAGTCCAACTTGCTGGATGTTTTCAGGTTCTTGCGCGATGTCAGCAAGACTAATGGAGGTGGCCTTCAGGCTGCCGTCGAGGCGCGAGGGGGTATTACGAAGGTGCGTTGTCTGCATGCGCGGCGTGACCCTGAAGTGCTGATCGACGTTGAGGTGTCCGCAGGAGGGCAAGATGCTGTAGGAGGCCGGGGGCACGATGCAAGCAAGCAGGGTGGAGACTCCGTCGGAACGTACCGACATGGTGTAGACGCGGAAGCACCAGCGTGGCGTTATGTCCTTGGGTTCAAACCTGAAGGCAAGGGGGCGCAACGCCTTCTGATTTCCCGGGAAGAAGTATGGAGAGGGGGGGCTTGCCTTTTCCGGCGACCCGACCAGAGAGACGAGGCGGATCCCGTTCTTTTGACCCAGACGCGTCTGGAGCAGATTGCGACCAATGCCGATTTCCGGCCGCTAGTAGAGTTCTTTGGCTCTCTGACTTACCTACATCTGGTACCACAGTTGTTACGCTATGCCGAGCAGATCGGTGGCCGTAGGTTGGAGGATGACCCATTCGGCCAAGGCTTTCTGGAGAGAATATCCAGCACACCTGAGAAGACGAGGAATAGTCGGCTAGCCAAGATCAGTGAGGCGCTTTCGTTGGCAGTACCACAGTTTAACGAGCTGCGCTTTCTTCGGGATGACGCCGGGCGCCCTCATCTGGAAGCGCGCTATAAACACTATCGGCCCCATGCTGGCTGGCAGTCCGAAGTGCATTTCTCAGATGGCACACTGCGCCTGCTGGCGTTGTTGTGGTCTTTTCTGGAAGGTAATTCCCTGTTGCTGCTGGAAGAACCAGAGATTTCCTTGAACGACGCCGTCGTCAAAGAGATTCCGCTGATTATCCAGCGCCTGCAGCGCAACCGGAAGCTGAAGCGCCAGATCGTTATTAGCACCCATAGTGAGGCACTGCTGAGCAATCCGGGTATCGATGGGCGGGGTGTCATCCTGCTAGAAACGGGGGCGGACGGCTCCAAAGGTCGATCTTTGCTCGCCGACGAGTCGCAGGCTCTGCAGGCCGGGTTGTCGGTGGCAGAAGTGGTCTTGCCGAAGGCTCGCCCCGAACCTAAACGCTTGGAACAGCTGGCACTGTGGTGATGCGCGCCATTGCATTGGCCACCGAAGACGAACTTAGTGAGGCCATCGGCTTGCGGTTGATAGCCGAGAGCCCTTTTCATGAAGCCGATGTACTGCCGCTTCGTAGGAACGGTTCTGGTTACCTGAAATCGAAGGTAGAAAGTTGGCGCCAATTGGCTGGCCAACAAGTCGTTCTGCTATTGACAGATCTCGATCAAATCGACTGCCCCGTAGCGTTGCGCAACGAGTGGTTGGGTACCCGGCCTGTGCCGGATAGGCTATTGCTGCGAATTGCCGTTCGGGAGATTGAATCCTGGGTGCTGGCGGATCACGATGCCATGCGCAAGTTGATTGGAGACAGGGGTAAGCTGCCTCCGGCTCCGGATGAGCTTGGTGATCCGAAAGCATTTCTGTTGAACATGGTCCGGAAGTACGCACCACGTGACGTCAAGCAGGATCTGCTGGCTGAGCGAGGGGCCATGGCTTCCCAGGGCTTGGGCTACAACCGCCGCCTAGTGGCTTGGGTAAAAAGTGACTGGAGTCCGGATCGGGCCGCAGCGCGTTCGCCCAGCCTTCTGCGCGCGCGCCAGGCACTGAGAGATGCTTGAGAGAAGTCCTTCGATCCGTTTGGTGCTGTACCGGCTATTGTCACCGCCTTGTGCTGTCCCCCAGGACATCATTGGGCAGACCCCTCCCAGGTTTGCTTTCGTCATTTGATCTCTTTATAGTTGTCATCACACGACAATTTCCAAAGAAGAGGGGATCATGACGATCATCGGGCTCGCCATCGTCATCGCGTTCATTGTCTTCAGCACGGCGAAGCTGAAGTGGCACCCGTTCCTGGTGCTGGTCCTGGCCGCGTTCCTCACGGCCTTCTTCTATGGCATGCCGCTGCCCAAGATTGCCGATACGGTCGGCACCGGCTTCGGCAGCATCCTGGGCAGCATTGGCCTGGTCATCGTGTTCGGCACCATCATCGGGCTGGTGATGGAGCGTACTGGCGCGGCGGTGGTCATGGCGGAGTCGGTCATCAAGGTGCTGGGAGAGCGCTTTCCCACGCTCACCATGTCCGTCATCGGGGCCATCGTCTCCATCCCGGTGTTCTGTGATTCGGGCTACGTCATTCTCAACTCGCTGAAGGAAACGCTGGCAAAACGCCTGAAGGTCTCCTCCATCGCCATGAGCGTAGCGCTGGCCACCGGCCTGTACGCCACGCACAACTTCGTGCCCCCTACACCGGGGCCCATAGCGGCCGCGGGCAACCTGGGCCTGGCTGACAACCTGGGGCTGGTGATCGTCATGGGCCTGGTGGTGTCGGTACCCGCCTGCCTGGCCGGCTGGCTGTGGGCCAATCGCTTCGTCCATGAGCAACCGCAGGGCGAGGGCGCTGCCGGGCAGGTCAGCACTGCGGGCTCGGTGAACGCCGCAGACAGGGAGGCTTCATCACCGGCCGATGCCGTGGCCGCCACGCGCTATGCCGATGCGGACGACACCGACGGAGCTGCCGATCGGACCCGCTATGGTCAGATGCCGTCACCCCTGATAGCCTTCATGCCGATCGTGCTGCCCATCGCGCTGATCTGCATCGGCTCGGTGGCTGCCTTCCCGTCGCGGCCGCTGGGTTCGGGCCTGCTGTTCACGGTTGCCGCCTTCTTGGGCAAGCCGCTGTGTGCACTGCTGATCGGCTTCCTGTTCTCGTTGCTGCTGATCCGGGGTGAAGACCGGGCCGAGCGCATCAGCGCGCTGATCACGCAGGGTCTGGTGCTGGCGGCGCCCATCCTGTTGATCACCGGGGCTGGGGGCGCCTTTGGGGCCGTCATCAAGGAAACCCCGGTGGGCAGCTATCTGGGTCATACGCTGTCCAGCCTGGGGCTGGGTGTGTTCATGCCCTTCGTGGTGGCGGCGGCGCTCAAGACCGCGCAGGGTTCCAGTACCGTGTCGCTGGTGACGACCTCCACCCTGGTGGCGCCGTTGATGGCCTCCATCGGTCTGGACAGCGAGATGGGACGTCTGCTGTGCGTGATGGCGATCGGCGCCGGGGCGATGACGGTCTCTCACGCCAACGACTCCTACTTCTGGGTGGTCACCCAGTTCTCGCGCATGAGCGTGGCCCAGGCCCTGCGGGCCCAGACGGCGGCCACGGCTGTGCAGGGGATCGTGGCGATCCTGTTCATCTGGCTGCTGAGTCTGGTGGTGCTGTAACCCATCAGGCTGGGCCGAAGCGCGCCCGCCACTGCTCGGTGGCGGCGTGCAGCCAGCGCTGAGGGTCCCGGCTGCCGGGCAGGCGCAGCCCCAGGGCCTGGGCGGCTGCATTCAGAATGACGGTGGGCTCGATGCGTCCTGAGTCGTCGATGCCGGGCGCGCCGTTCTGCTTCGAGAGCTTCTGGCCGTCGTCACCCATCAATAGCGGAAGGTGCAGGTAGTGCGGGTGCGGCATGCCCAGCGCCTGCTGAAGCTGCATCTGTCGGCCGGTGGAACTCAGCAGGTCGGCGCCGCGCACGATGTCGGTGATGCCTGCCTCGGCGTCATCCACCACCACGGCCAGCTGGTAGGCCCAGACGCCATCGGCACGGCGTAATACAAAATCACCGCAATCCTGGGCGGGGTGCTGCCGTTGCCAGCCCAACCAGCGGTCCTCGAAGTCCACGTGCCCTTCGGCTGCCCGGAATCGCCAGGCTCGGGCTTGCCGTCCGGGTGGCAGACCATGGCGGCACGTACCCAGGTAGGGCGTTTCCTCGGGCAGGTGGGCTACACGGGCAGCCTCTGAATTCTTAATTATCTGCTGCCAGCGGGCCTGCCAGGCCTGGGTGATCTCCTTGCGGGTGCAGCCGCAGCCATAGAGATGCCCTTGTTCCTTCAGCCAGTCGAAGGCTGCCTGGTAGCGGTCCACGCGCGCCGACTGGTACCAGGGCGGTGCGTCCCAGTGCAACCCCAGGAACTGCAGCTGGTGGCGAATGCGGATATCCGAGCCGGGCTCCACCCGGGGCGGGTCGATGTCCTCGATGCGCAGCAACCAGGTGCCGTCGTGTGCGCGGGCATCCAGGTAGCTGGCCAGGGCCGCCACCACCGAGCCGGCATGCAGTGGCCCGCTGGGCGAGGGGGCGAAGCGGCCCACGTAGGAGCGGGCGTTGCGCACGGTGTCGCGTGCCTCGCGGCCGCCGTGTTGGCGGACGCCTGCGAAGCAGACGGCGGGAAGGGGAGCGAGCGGGGACGGCATGGGGGCATTCTAAGTCTGCTGATGCCCTCTACCTGCGGTTGAGCGCGTGATCGTGGCCGTCCGGCCGGGCGGGACTGATGCGATGACGAAGCCGGGCTAGGTTGCGTGTCTCAAGGTGGATCGCATTCTGGCGTGCCTCATGCCGGGAGAATGAGCCCGGAACCAGGCGCGACCCATCTTTGATGGACACATGCACGGATGACGGGCACACCGATGAAGATCAGTCTGAACAGGGATACCTGGCGGGCAGGCATGAAGCTGCTGCTCTGGGCCATCTGCCGACAACGTGGATGGAAGTGGATGAGCCAGTCCTTCCTGGGCTACGTGGGCATCCTGTATGGGGTGTTCGTGGTGGGCGGCTTTGCACTGCTCACCCATGACCAGATTTCCGTAGGCTTCCTGGGCTTCCACGGTGGGGGCGTGGCGAGGGGCATCATGATCGGTGTCGTGATCTGGCCCGTGGCGTCTGTGTTGCAAGGCGTGCTGTGCTGGCGCTACCGGCACGTCATCCGGGCGGTGGAAGCCCATCAGCCCGAGCAGGTCTTCGATCCCCGGCGCATCGGGTGGCTGTTTGTCTGGCTGGTGGTGCTGGGAAGCTTCTGCTTCCATGGCCCGGCTCAGCAGAGGTTTTATGCGCCTTTCCATCCGGTCCTGCTGACATTGCTGCTCTCGGTCGTCCTCCTGCACGGTATGCGCTGCGTCCAGGCGCTGGCCAGAGGGGGCGCATGGCTGCTGGCTGCTCAGGCCGGTGCCAGGGACAGGCCGGATGATGCGAAAGGGGATGAAAGGCCGGTCGCTGAAGGGGCTGTGCGCCATCCCGACCCATGTGGGCGTGCATCGTGCAGACAGCCGTCCCCAGGGGAAACAGGCCTGGGGGCGGATCCGCAGGCAGTAAATGCGGCGGATGTGCCGGATGCAGCGGATACGCCAAAAATCGCCATCGTCGACTGGAAGGGCCTCCTGATCTTTGCGGCCGTGGCACTGCTGACGACGGTCGTGGTCGGGTTCTCGTTGCTTCTCACGCCGTTCGGGTAGGCAGGAACCGCGTAGCCCGTCTGTGGGGGGGCAGGGCGCGATCATCCGGATGGCCTAGTCGCGCCGTGATGGAATCCCGCCCTCGTTCGTTTGCCGGATCGGCAGAGGCGGCGTGATCCGTCAGAGTTCAGCCCGTCGGAAATCCTGCGGGAACGAGGGCTGGACATGAAGCTGGGATACAGGGTCGTCGGTGTGGTGTCGCTGTCGCTGCTGGTGCCTGGGTGGGCGGTGGCGGGGGAAGGATCCAGAGCCGGGGCTGCGCAGGCAGGGGCAGCCGTGGCGGGGGCTACGGGGTCAGGCGTTTCCAAGGGCAAGGTCAGGAAGGACAACGACAAGGCTCCTCCGCTGGAACTGCCGAATCGGTATCCCTCGGTGCCTGCTCCGTTTCTGCCCTCATACGCTGAAATTCCCTATCGCATCGCTGATGACCAGCCCAGGCCCACCGCCGAGCAGAGGCTGAGCACCTGGGGCGCGGATGTCCGCAATCGCTGCAGCGCCACGCCGACCGAGGCGCCCTGCGCCGCCCTGGGGGTGGCCAGCATGCCCAGCAAGAAGAGCGTGCGGGTGGGGGTGGGCAACCCCGTCAATCCGCAGACGGGGCAGAAGGTGCAGATGGACCTGGATGCGGAGCCGCTGGACGGGCCGCTGGGACTGGAGATCCGCCGTCACTACAACTCGTCGCTGGCGGCCGTGGATGGCGCGCTGGGGCGTGCGTGGCATCTTTCCTATGACACGCGGCTGTTTGCAACTCGCAAGACCATCCAGATCGTCCAGGCCGACGGCATGCGGCGCATCTTCTGGCGCCCGGATGTGTCGGAGGGGGATCGTGCAGCCTGGAAGGTGGGGGCTTCCGCGGTTGGGCAGGGCCATGCGGAGCAGCAGGCCACGCAGTGTGTGGGTTCGGAGCCCGAGGACGGTACAGTCACGTCGTTGCCCCAGGGCGGGTATCGGTGGCGCTGGCCGGACGGACGGGAGCTGGATTTCAATACGGAAGGCTGGCTGCTGGCCATCCGGCTGGAGACGCATGTGCTGCGCATCGAGCGTGCGCCGGGTGGGCGGATCCTGTCGGTGGTGGATCCGGATGGTCGCACCATGCGCTTCCGCTACGATCGTCAGAATCACCTGATGGCCATCGATCACCCGCAAGGGACATGGCGCTACAAGGTATTGCCCACCGGTCAGCTGGTGGCCGCGGAGGCGCCCTCCGGCAACCGGCGTCTCTATCGCTACGAGGATCCCGGCTTTCCGTTTGCGCTGACGGCCATCGAGGTAGAGTCACCGGCCCTGAAACGGCGCGTGACGCTCAGCCAGTGGCACTATGATGCGCAGGGCAGGGTACGACAGTATGAGGGCTGGCAGGGCGAGCGGATGCAGTTTGGCTACCAGTCGGCCGATGCGGCGGGCGTGCTGCAGACCGAGGTCGAGGACCGGCAGGGGCGCAAGCAGACCTATCGGTATCGAAACTTCAATGGCAGCTGGCAGACGCTGTCCATTGCCGGCCAGCAGTGCGCGCATTGCCGTCTGGCCGACCGGGACTACCGCTATGATGAAGCCGGTCATATGGTGGGCATGCATCAGAGGGTGGATGCCATGCGCCAGTCTTTCCACCGGGAATTTCGTTTCGAACGGGATGTGCACGGCCGCACACAGGCGGTCTACGTGCGCACATGGCGTGAGCGCAAGAAAGAGGTTTCCACCCAGAAAAAGGGGCCGATTGCTTCTCGCTTTGCAGAGACGGCATGGCAGCTGCATCGCCGCTATGAATATGCCGACCTGAGCAATCCGTATCCCACACTGGTCGAGCGGCCCAGTATCGAGCCTGGCAGGATGTACCAGGTGCGATTCACCTACCGGACCATGGCAGGGCGTGTGCTGCCGGTCACGCTGACCGAATCCGGCTACAGTCTGGGGCAGCCGGTCAGCCGCACGACGACGGCACATTATGACGACAAGGGGCTGTTGACCCATATCGACGGTCCCTTGCCCGGGTCGGAGGATACGGTGCAGGTGCGTCGTGATGGTGACGATGCTCAGGGCCATTCGCGCTGGACGCTGGTGGATGCGCTGGGACGTGAAGTGTCCAGCAGCACCGATGGCTGGGCAGGCAGCAGCATGGCCTGGCTGGAGGATGTCGGGCGCTTTCATGCCGAGGCCGGGGCCCTGCGCCATGTGGCCGACAACGGCGTGCAGCAGACCATCCGGGTGGACGATTTCAATCGTGTGGTGCAGATCATCTCGCCGGATTCGGGCACGGACACGATCCATTACGACGAGGCAGACCGCGTGGTGTGCGAGACCGATGCCACGGGCGCCGTCGTGAGCTTCGTGCGGGATGCCTGGGACCGTCCGCTGGTGAAGACCGTGATGTCCCCGGACGGCTTCCGCGACGAGACACGCTACCGCTATGAGGGCCGCTGGTTGGTGGAGGTGCAGGGCAGCAACGTCACGGAGCACTATCGTCACGATGCGCAGGGACGCGTCATCGAACGGCAGGTTGATCTCCATCCGGAAAATGGCGCCGCGACGAAGACCTTCCGGTACCAGTACACCTATGCCGGCAAACAGTCGCAGCCGGATCAGGTGACATTGCCGGATGGAAGTGTGGTGCATCGTGCCCCGCGGCAGGGGCGTGATGGAAAGTCGCCCGCTGTGGAAGTGACGCTGAAGGAGCATGCGAAGGCATCGGCACGGTTGCTCTACCGTCGTGAGCTGGTGGGCAGCGCCGTTGATGGCAAGGGTGTGGAGGACCACTGGGGGCTGGGCAACGGTGTGCAGCGGCAGCTGTCGTGGAATGGGGAAGGCCGTCTGGCGGCGTTCCGGGAAAGTCGACCGGGTGCCGCGTCGTCTGATGAAAATGCGCTGTACTCGATGCGCTATGGCTATCGGGCAGATGGCAAGGTGGCGCGAATCGATACGCAGGCGCATGCGCAGCATTTTGCCTATGATCCGGCGGGGCGACTGATCATCGCGCAGCGTACCCGGGTTGAAGCCGCGAGCGTGCAGCCAACTTCGGGGGCGGAAAAGACCAGAACTTCTGTTGGGCTGGATGGGGCCGATACGTCAGCGTCCGTGGAAATGGCTGCTTCCGCTCAGTCGGATGAAAGTGCCTGGTGGTATGCCTATGATGCCAACGGCAACCGGCTTTTCAGCGGGAAGCATGATCCTGCCAACGCCAACGCCAACGCCAACGCCAACGCCAACGCCGGTGGTAAGGACGATATTTCGGCACACGTCAGCGGCGTTCGGTCCACGTACCTGGAGGGCAGCAACCGCCTGGCAGGCGTGGATTACGATGCCGCCGGCCGTCCCCTGCAATGGAATGGCTGGAAGCTGACCTGGCACCCGGGCGGCCAGATCCTGTCCATGGCGCATGCGGATGGTCGCAGCATCCGCTACTACTACAACCATCGGGGTGAGCGGGTGGCTCGCCGACAGGGGCAGCAATGGGACTTTTACGACTACGTGGAAGGCCGTTTGCAGGCACAGGCGACGAGCGCCCATGAAGGCATGCGCCTGTGGTGGCATGAGGGCGAGATTCCGGTGGCTGTCATGGAGCGCAGCGCGGGGCAGAAAGGCTGGCTCTTCGACAAGGCCGGTACGCTGAGCATCGACTGGCTGCATGTGGATCATCGCGGCCTGCCGATTATGCGATCCGACGCGGAAGGGCGCATTGTCTGGCAGCAGCAGTATGGGCCGTTTGGAGAGCCTGAGGCAGCAGCGGGGTCGGTGGCCTTCCGGGATGCTTCTGGACGGATGTTCGGTATTGACCCCATGCTGCGCTTCCCCGGTCAGTGGGCGGATGCGGCAACCGGTCTCTACTACAACATGCGCCGGGACTATGACCCCACGCTGGGACGCTACGTTTCACCGGACCCGCTGGGGCTGCGTGCTGGGCCCAACCCGTACCTGTACGTGGATGCCGATCCGATGCGCAACGTCGACCCGACGGGACTGATGCTGTTTGCCTTTGACGGAACGTACAACGCGCCGGACAAACCGACGAACATCTGGCACTTCTACCAGGCCTATGATGCGCAGGCCAACGGGCCGGGAGGCGATGTACTGCGGCCGTACCTGGAGGGGGTGGGTGTCGAATTTGGGCAACATGCGGCGTACAACAGGACAAGCGGGCCTGTTCACCGGGAGAAGATCGAACCCATTACCGCAGACAAGTGGAAGAACAACGTCAACTATCAGGTCGGTCGATTTAAGGCGGCGGTCAATGCACTAGGAGATACGGAGACGCTCAATATTGACGTGGTTGGCTTCTCGCGTGGGGCAGTTCAGGCCTTGGAGTTCGGTCGAATCATCAGCAGGATGCTGGACTCTGGTGAAATAGACGCTCAAAAGGCAAAACGCATCAAGTTGAGATTCATGGGTTTGATGGATCCGGTGTTCACGTACATGTATGACAAGGTGGATAACTGGGAGACAGAGTGCAAGCCGATGGAGGTAAGCGATCGTTGGGAGCACGTCGTCAATATTCTTGGCGCGCATGATCCTCGTGGAAAGTTGTTCGATGCCGCCTCTCTGGGTTCGCAGGTCAATGTCAGGCCTGACGGAAGCGTGAACGGGATTTCATTGGACGCCATATCGAATCTCAGGGTTGGTGATGAGGGACGGCTGGTTGGGGTTCGTGAAGAGGTCATGCTTGCCGGGGCACATTCCGACATCGGTGGAGGTTACCTGGGGCCAGGCTCCCAAGCGCCGGACGGGGATCTCTCGGATATTGCGTTCTGGATCCTGGCGGAACGGGCAGAACGAGCGGGTGTCGTTCTAGGTGAACTTCCCAGTGAGCTTAGACGAGTAGACATGCCGGTCGTCCATGAGAACACAAAACCATTTTCAAAAGGTTTTGAGGGAAGGGATGGCAGGCAGATTCTGGTCGATGGAAGGTGGGTTGATGACGAGCGTGCCGGGGTATATGGCGTCAGACCCGTCATGCCTTGGAGGATTCAAGATGGGCCCGACGAGCACGAGGAGATTGGGTTGAGATATGTTGGTGGACCAAATGATCCTGTCGTGAACATGAAGGGTCGTGTTCCTGAAGAAGCAGAAGGGGTTTTTGTTCGATCGCTGGATGTCGACAAATACTGCGAGTTCCTGAAGAACAGGAGAATCCTCGTTGACGAGAAGTACCTCGGGTACTGCAAGTCGCCTAGGCAGGGGTAATGAAGGCCGGTGTGGACGATCTATGACGTTGGATGGGGCGCCAGTTCTCAGTGGCGCCCATGGTTGAAGTGATGGCCTCATAGGAAATGTGTCTCATGAGAAAGTGGCTTGCGTTCTCGATCGTTGGCATTCTGCTGCTCTCAATCCTTCAGAGCGGCCATGGCTTCCTCGATTCCCTGTTGATGTTGCTGTTCTTTCTGATCTTCGACGGGAAAGGGCATGTCGTGGTGGGGCTGCTGGTGCTGGCTCTGCTGGTGGTTCGGGATGTGAGGGCACGAAGGGCAAGGGCGTTGGCCGGAAAGCAGCTGGTGGAAGTCATCCGGAAAAGGACGGCTGCCATGGAAGCCCGGATTGCGCTTCTGGAGGGCAGGGCTCCGGAAGGGAGGGCTCCGGACGTCAAGGCGGGAGGGGGTGAGGGAGACGATCAGGCCGTCCATGCCGCAGAGCGCGGAGCGGCCAAAGGTGGCGCGATGGCCGGCGGCTTTGGAACGGCAGTGGCTGGATCATCCCCCGGAAAGGCAGGGTCTGATCAGGCTAGGGGGAATGAGGGTGCTGCACCCCGGGATGTGGGGGGGCACGTGAAGCCAGAGAATGTGGTGGGCGACGAGGGGCCAGGATGGCGCGTCCTGTTTCTGGATCTGGCGAAGATGGTTGTCTTCGTGTCCTTTCTTGCGCTTCTGTGGGCTGGCAGTGCCCATCTGTTTGCCTGTGGCGAGCCAAAGCTGGGTCGGCTCGAGGTCTCATTCGAGAAGTGCGAGATGCACCGATGAATGATGCGGGCATGCCATGGGTCATGCCGCTCCGGCTGGGCTGATCGGGCGGAAGGGCTTGATGGGTCAGCCCTCAGGTGAGCGGCGTCTCCTTGCTGCTCCTGGGGAGCGTACGTCTTGTCGAAAGGGGCCTTTGAAGGGGCCCGACCCATACTGCTTGACCTTGGACCTTGGACCTTGGACCTCGGACCTCGGACCTCGGACCTCGGACCTCGGACCTCGGACCTCGGACCTTTGGACCTTTGGGCCTTACGGCGTGACCAGCGCGAAGACGAAGATGCCGATCATCAGGAAGGTGAGGGCGATCTTGATGAGCATGCCGATGACCATGCCCAGCCAGGTGGCGATGCCGACGTTGCGGGCGCGGATGAGGTCGCGGTCGTAGAGGTACTGGCCGATGGCGGCGCCCAGCAGGGGCATGAACAGCAGACCCCAGAGGCCGCTGAAGACACCGGCGATGGTGCCGATGAAGGAGCCGACGATGGCTTCACGGCTGGCGCCAACCTTCTTGGCGCCCAGGATGCCGGCGATGTAGTCCAGCACCCAGGCCACGATGGTGATGGCCAGGCAGATGCCGACGGTCAGGCCGCTGACGACGGAGAAGTCGTCGATCCAGGCGGTGAGCAGGATGCCCAGGAAGACGAAGAAGACGCCGGGCAGCGCGGGCAGCACGGTGCCGGCGACGCCGATGAGGATCAGCGTGATGCCGATCAGCCAGAGGGTGACGGTGAGGGTGGTGGCGGCCATGGCGTGGTGAAGACTGGGGAGGGACTGGGGATCGTGCAGGGAGGGTGACGCTGGGTGTGCCGGGCGAGTGTGCCCGGCGCGTCAGGATATGGGGGCGATGGTGCCCGCAGGCAAGCGGGCGGGCAGTCGGTCAGCTTCCCTGGCTGGGGGGCTGGGAGGCGGTGTCGTGCTTCGGTGCGGGATGGACGGTGCGGGTGTCGAAGTCCTGTTCCCAGGTGCCGGGGGCCAGATCGGTGGTGAGGGAGACACGGCGGTCGAAGACGAAGAGTTCACCGTCCCAGTGCTTCCCACCGGTGTGCTCGAAGTAGTCCAGCACGCCGCCGTCAAGCTGGACGACATGGTCGTAGCCGTTGGCGGCCATCCAGAGGGCTGCCTTCTCGCAGCGGATGCCGCCGGTGCAGTAGGTGACGATGCGCTTGCCGGCCAACTGCGGACGGTGGGCCTCCAGGGCGGCGGGCAGTTCGGTGAACTTGGTGATGTGCGGGTTGATGGCGCCGTGGAAGTGGCCGACCTGGACCTCGAAGTCGTTGCGGGTGTCGATGATGGCGATGTCGCGGCCGTCGTCGTCGTGGCCTTCGTCGATCCAGCGGGCCAGGGTCTCTGGCGAGACGGTGGCGGCGCGGCCGTCGGCCGGACGGATGCCGGGCTGGCGGAAGGTGATGGTCTCGCGCTTGATCTTCACCAGGAAGCGGTTGAAGCTCTGCTCGTCCGAGAGGCTTTCCTTGATGTGCATGTTGGCCAGCGGGGGCAGGCTGCGCAGCACGTCGGCAAAGGCGCGGGCGTTGTCTGTCGGCCCGCTCAGCATGATGTTGACGCCTTCGGGGGTGAGCAGGATGGTGCCACGCATGTCCAGGCGGCGACCTTCGGCCAGCAGGTGGGCGCGCAGCCCGGGCAGGTCGTCGAGGTCGGCAAACTGGTAGGCGGCCAGGTTCAGGTAGGTGTTCGGCATGATGGAAGGATTCTACCGGTCCGCGCCCGGGGCGGGGTGGCGGGCAGGCAGGCCGGAAGGGGGGCGTACCCCGTGGGATGCGGGGCCGCTTCGGGCGGGTGGGCGCTGCGTCAGGAGGCGGAAGGCGGGGTCGAAGGCCGGGCCCGATGGACATACCGCCATGGCCCTTGGGCACGTACAATCGGCGGATGAGCCAAGCCGTCTCCTCCCCCGCTTCCGCTTTGCCCGACGTTTCCGCTGCCCCTCAGGCGTCGGTGGCCGCAGATGTCGCCGTGTCCGATGCCGTGCCGTCGGTGGCTGAAGGCCCGGAGGGACCGGGTTTTGTCCATCTGCGGATGCGTTCCGAGTATTCGGTGGTGGATTCCATCGTGCGGCTGGATGAGGCCGTGGCGGCGGCCGTGGCCGACGGGCAGACGGCGCTGGCGCTGTCGGATGCGTCCAACCTGTTCGGCTGGGTGAAGTTCTACAAGCAGGCTTCGGGCAAGGGGCTGCAGCCCATCTGCGCGGCCGATGTCTGGATCACCAATGCCGAGAACCGTGATCGGCCGTACCGGCTGCTGCTGATCGCAGCCAACAATGCCGGCTACCGGCGGCTGTGCGAGCTGCTTTCCAGGGCCTGGCTGGAGAACGAGTACAAGGGCCACGCCGAGCTGTTGCCCGAATGGCTGACGGCGGAGACGACGGGCGGGCTGATTGCGCTGTCGGGGGCCGGTGGCGGCGAGGTGGGCCAGTTCCTGCTGGCGGGCAACCATGCCCGGGCGGTCGAGGCGGCGCAACACTGGGCTGCGGCGTTCCCGGACGCCTTCTATCTGGAGGTGCAGCGCGACGGCACGCCCGAGGCCGAGAGCTGCACGCGGGCCACGGCGCGGCTGGCGGTGGAACTGGACCTGCCGCTGGTGGCCACGCACCCCATCCAGTTCCTGCGCGAGGAGGATTTTCGGGCGCACGAGGCACGGGTGTGCATTGCCGAAGGCGAGGTGCTGGCCGATCCGAAGCGGGTGCGGCGCTTCCAGCCGACGCAGTATTTCCGCACGCGCGCGGAGATGATGGCGCTGTTCGCCGACCTGCCGGCGGCGCTGGCCAACTCGGTCGAGATCGCGCGACGCTGTGCGGTGACGCTGCGGCTGGGCAACCCGCAGCTGCCCATCTACCCGACGCCGGAAGGGGTGTCGATCGAGGAGTATCTGGTTCACCAGGCCGAGGACGGGCTGGCAAAGCGGCTGGAGAGGCTCTATCCCGATCCGGAGGTGCGGGTGCAGAAGACGCCCGAGTACGAGGCGCGGCTCAAGCGCGAGTGCGAGACCATCATCAAGATGGGGTTCCCGGGCTACTTCCTCATCGTGGCGGACTTCATCGTCTGGGCCAAGCAGAACGGGGTGCCGGTGGGGCCGGGGCGGGGTTCGGGTGCGGGTTCGCTGGTGGCGTTCTCGCTGGGCATCACCGATCTGGATCCGCTGCCGTATGCGCTGCTGTTCGAGCGCTTCCTGAACCCGGAACGGGTGTCGATGCCCGACTTCGACATCGACTTCTGCCAGGACAACCGGGGCAAGGTGATCGAGTACGTGCGCCGCAAGTACGGCTACGACGCGGTGTCGCAGATCGCCACCTTCGGCACGATGGCCAGCAAGGCGGTGATCCGCGATGCGGGCCGGGTGCTGGACATGCCCTACAACTTCTGCGACCAGCTCTCCAAGCTGATCCCGATCGAGCAGGCCAAGCCGCTGTCGCTGGACAAGGCGCTCAAGGCCGAGCCGCAGCTGGCCGAGCGGCTGGCCAACGAGGAGGAGGTGGCGGAGCTGTTCGCGCTGGCGCGGCCGCTGGAGGACATGACCCGCAACATCGGCATGCACGCCGGTGGCGTGCTGATTGCGCCGGGCAAGCTCACGGACTTCTGTCCGCTCTATCGGGCGCCGGGCACCGATTCGGTGGTCAGCCAGTACGACAAGGACGATGTGGAGGCGGTGGGCCTGGTGAAGTTCGACTTCCTGGGTCTGCGAAACCTCACCATCATCGACCTGGCGGTGCGCTACGTGAACGAGCGGCGCGCGCGCGAGGGGCAGGAGCCGCTCGACCTGGACAACCTGGGCTTCGACGATCAGGCGGCCTACCAGATCCTGCGTGACGGCAACACGGTCGCCATCTTCCAGGTGGAAAGTGACGGGATGAAGAAGCTGCTGAGAAAGCTTCAGCCCGACCGCTTCGAGGACATCATCGCCGTGCTGGCGCTGTACCGGCCGGGGCCACTGGGCTCGGGCATGGTGGACGACTTCATCCTGCGAAAGCGCGGCGAGCAGGCCATCGACTACTTCCATCCGGACCTGAAGGACTGCCTGGAGCCCACCTACGGGGTCATCGTCTACCAGGAGCAGGTGATGCAGATCTCGCAGATCATCGCCGGCTACACGCTGGGCGGTGCGGACCTGCTGCGCCGGGCGATGGGCAAGAAGAAGGCCGAGGAAATGGCCAAGCAGCGCAAGACCTTCATGGAAGGCGCTGCGGCCAAGGGGCAGGATCCGGATCTGGCCAGCCAGCTCTTTGACCTGATGGAGAAGTTTGCCGAGTACGGCTTCAACAAATCGCACACGGCGGCCTATGCGGTGGTCACCTACCAGACGGCATGGCTGAAGGCGCATTATCCGGCCGAGTTCATGGCGGCGACGCTGTCGTCGGACATGGACGACACGGACAAGGTGCAGATCTTCGTGCGCGATGCGCAGGCCAACCAGGTGGAGGTGCAGCCGCCTGACATCAATGCATCGGCCTATCGCTTCGAGCCGGCGGCCCCGCGCGCCATCCGCTACGGGCTGGGCGGCGTGAAGGGGGTCGGGCAGTCGGCCATCGAGAACGTGGTGGCGGCCCGCGAGGCGGGCGGTCCGTTCATCGATCTCTTTGATTTCTGCGAGCGGATCGACCGCAAGCTGATCAACCGCCGCACCATCGAGGCGCTGGTGCGTGCGGGCGCCTTCGACCGGCTGGATCCGGATCGGGCGCGGCTGCAGTCCCTGTGCC
>ERZ773087.1306-NODE-1306-length-16252-cov-3.256035_pt1 | contig 16252 bp, 10 predicted proteins | sample MGYA00511375_ERZ773087 | MGnify/ENA primary metagenome ERZ773087 (study PRJEB29015, sample SAMEA2737995) | human oral metagenome | biome: human oral; feature: human-associated habitat; material: dental | place: China | collected 2063 ...
TAGCGCGTACAACCGGCGTGAGCCCGGTGAGATGCTCAAGGCGCTTCTGAGTCAGGACGAGATCGATCGTATGGCTGAGGTGGGCAAGGTGGGCTTTGGGCGCATCCATGCGCAGGCGAAGGCGGACCGCATCAAGGCCGAGGAAAACGCCTTGCAGTGCTTCGAGGACGGCATCATCCGTGTGGTCGCAGGTGACGATGAGCTCACCAGCCTCGATGAGCCCGTCCCCGCCCAAGACGGGGTCACGTACACCTTCATTCGTCTCACCTTCCTGGCTGGTAGCATGTGGTGAGAGCTGCGAAGGCACCGTACCCTGCGGCGCACGCCCTGCACGTACACTCCGAATGCGTCGTACACACCATGGCTGTGAGGAGAAGACGATGGCACGAAGCCGCCTGAGTCGCCCAAAGATAGAGATTCCAGCAGAGGAGGTCGAGCGCCTGCACGCGCTTGCTCGCGGAAGGATCGGGCTTGCGTCTGCGATCGCAGCTGTCGTCTTGGGCAACCGACGTCTTGCCACGATCCCGGAATCGCTGGCTGGGCTATGGATGCCTGACGGCGTTCATGATGCGCGTGACGAGTTTCTCATGGCGTTTGAGGAGGCCTTGGGCAGGCCTGTGTGCGAGGTGCACACTGTGGACGATTTCTGGACGCCCGCCGTCGCGTGGGCGTTTGGCGAGGTGGTAGGGCCTGAGGTCTGCATGTTCTTGCGCCAGATTCTCGACCTTGTCGCGGAAGGCGCCTTTGGCTTTGGCTGGCTGAGGCGCAGTTGCCACGCACGGGACTTCGCGCTGTATGCGTACAGCGCCATGTTCATTCTCGCGGACAATGTGGGGGCGATCTGTTGCGGACGTCCTGTGGCCGAGCTGCTATACAGGGACTACTCCGACATATTCACGCACTTCGAGTTTCTTATTGCCATCGCCATTCGCAACGGTGACGCGGACGTGATTGCCTACCTCAAGGACGCGATCTATGGCGACAACGCGGCCAGTGCGCTCGACCATCACCTGGTGCGGGGCATCGTCCGCAGCGGCAACGAGGAACTGGTGGGCGACTTGCTCAGACTGCTTGACGCGGCGCAAGAGCAGGAGGGCGTGCGTCAGGCCATCCTGGAGCAAGCGGATTGCGGGACAAGGCGCACGTTGGAGCGCATCCTGTCGCATTGCGTCGAGAGGGACCTGTTCCGCTTCAGCGCCGCCCTGCGCGCATTTGGTACCTGGTGCGGGCTGCCCCTGCCCGCGATGAAAGGAAGACGGCTTGCGCGTTTCGCAGGGCTGGCGTTGCGTGCCCTCGACGACAAGGCATACTGCCTGCAGCTGCTTGAGAGCGACAACATCATCGAGGTGTACCTGGGGCTGTGGGCCTTAGGCGTTGATGACCTGGCGCTGGTCACGCCCCAGCTAGAGCGTCTTGTCACTGACCCTGTGCATGTGAGGCGCGTCCTGGGCTGGTACTTCATACGCAACATAACGGACGACGCGTATCGGATGTCCCTCGCGATGCGCCATCTGGACGAGCGCGATCCCGAGACCCTCGCATGGGTCATAAGCAACCTCGCGGTCCTGGACCAGGCCCTGCGCGGTCGCTACAGAAGCGTGGACGCGCATATTGAGCCCCTGCGCCCCTGTCCTGACGAGGCGCTCCCCAGTGATGCCGCCGAGCGTGCGCGGCTGTTCTTTCAACTCAAGGGCATCGCCCAAGAGGTCGGCCGCAAGAAGCGCACGTTTTCCGACAGCCCTTACGCCGAGATTACCATCACTCTCTCTGTGGACAGGGTCATCAAGTGCATGATGAGCGTAGCTCTCTACGATCTGAACCCCGCGCTCGTACAGGAGCTTTACGGCATGATTGACCTGATGAACGTGGACCTCAGGTGGATCTTGGTCTACACCTTCCTCTCGCCCGACACCGTTCCTGCCGACCATCAGCTGCTGCTCGACCTGCTGGGCGACCGTACCGTCGCCACGCGCCAGCTGGCTGTTGACCGGCTGTCGCGGATGAGGGTTGGCGAGCGGGACTTGGACGCCCTCGGCAATGTACTCTCCTCGAAGAGCTCATCGCTGCGTGAGGGCGTCATGGGTATCCTCACTGCGCAGTCGTGGGATAAGCTTAAGGGTGTGACGGTGCGGCTGCTGCAGGCCAACAACGCCTATCAGAACCAGGCTGGCATCGAGCTCGTGCTGCGGGCGCGCAAGGAGAGGGATGCCTCGGCGGATGCCGCCGCGTTTGCAGACGATGAGGCCCTGTCCCTCGCGCTCGGCGAGCTTTCCTCCCGCGACGTTCCCGCCCAGACGAGGGTCCTGCTCGATGGCCTTGGCCTCGGAGAGTCCGAGACCGAGGCATACACGCCCGAGAACGGCTATGGCCTGTACGACCCCGAAGAGGCTCTGCCCTTCGAGGAACGCTACGTGGACCTGTTCGAGGCCGCACCCCTTTTCCAGGGTGGCTCAGAGAAGGCGTATGCAGGTGAGTGGCAGGCTGTGGTGCCGCCTGGTGTCCAGGACGTCGGTGCTCCAGACCCCGGTGCCCAAGGCCTTGACGCCCACGATCCCGCTCGGCGTGATGGCTTCCTCTCTCGTGCGCTTAGGGCGCTGTTCGGCGACGAGGGTTCAGTTGCTGATGGAGAGCCGAAGGCAAAGGGCCCGGTCGGTGCAGCGCGAGAGCTCGTCACCCAAGACGGCACCCACTTGCTCACACCCACCAAGCTCAAGGACTACGCCGACTATGAGGGTGCGGCCGACGCGCTTTTGCGTATCGCGGGCGTCATCGAGCGACACGAGGACTATGAGTACGAGGTCGAGGGCTGGAACGGCGCACGCGAGACGCAGCTGCTTGGCTCGACTGGCAACTATGTTTTTCTGCCCGTGGGCTGCGGGGCACGATGTGCGGCGGATAGGGACGCCCGTCTTGGCATGCTGCCCTTTGCCGACGAGTTCAGGGAGGCAATCGCTCCTGTCACCACGGGCGCGGCGCAGGCACTGCGCGTCGTGAGTGCCACGCTGGATCGCGATGAGCCTCCCAGCACGCGCTATCAGTTCATTGGGCGGATGCTCTCGCTGAGGGAGACGTACGACAAGACGATCTGGCCGTGGGAGATCGATCAGTTGGGAAAAGGCCGCGCACTTCAGGCCGAGCAGGTCCTGTGGCGCTTTTCGAGGTTGACCAGGACGAGCTCGTGGGGGAGGCCCTGCGTCTGTACCGAAGCTTCCTGCGCATGTATGGTCGCTGCGCCTTCGAGAACTGTCTGCGACGGGTCTCTCAGATGTCGTGCTATGACTATGGCAGCTCGGACTTCTATCCCATCAACGCGCGATGGCTGCGGTTCTGGCGTATGGTCATACGTCGGCTGGAGCTTACAGACGAGCAGTATAGACGCTGGTTCGAGCTGGAGTATTGCGTGGAGAGGGCAAACGGGAGCGCATGTGACATCGAGCTTGGCCTTGATCTCGAGGACTATGCGCGTGCCCTGGGGCGGTCGATGATCGGCGAGGGTGCCTTCTATCGCTTTGTCTTCACTGCTCCCGCCGTTGCATGGAAGCATGTGGCCCCGAGGACCAGTCAGGCCCGTCGCGAGTGGGCACGCATGGTAGAGCGCTATCCCTTCGTCCAGGACCTGTGCGATCGCGCCATATCGCGTATCGTCGACGTTGAGGAGCGGCGCGGGGAGCTGGAAACGCCCGTCTCGAAGTTGGCCTTCCGTATCGTGCGGGTACAGCATGACGGGGCACGTCATTTCTGCAATCTGCTCAAGGCGCTGGGCAACGACACGCTTACCCGAGACTGCAGTTGCTCGAAGCGAGACATGCTTATCGACCTGCTCGAGGCCTGTCAGCCCGCTCCGGAGGATACGGCAACGAGCCTCTCTGTGCTGCTGAGATCCGCCGGCATCAGCGATGAGCGCCTCGTGCAGGCGACGATGCTCGCGCCCCAGTGGGCCGGGCTCGCGGAGCAGGTCAGCGGCTGGGACGCCCTGAAATCGGGTATCTGGTTCTTTCATGCGCATGTCAGTGAGGACTTCTCGGCCGCAAAGGAGACCGAGGTCGCGCGCTACTCGTCCATCTTGCCCCAGCAGTTCAATGACGGCCAGTTTGACCGCGAGTGGTTTTTGGACGTGCACCAGCGTTTGGGAGACGCGCGCTTCAAGGTGCTCTATCGTGCGGCCAAGTACCTCTCGATTGGCAATAGCCTCCATCGACGCTCGCGGCTGTTCGTCGATGCGGCACTGGGGAGGGTCGACGAGAAGGCGCTGGAGGAGGAGATCGAGCAGAAGCGCAACCAGGACAAGCTGCGCAGCTATCCGCTCATCCCGTACGAGGGCACCCCGCAGGAGACACTCCATCGCTACCAGTTCATCCGTCACTTCGAGGCGGGAAGCGCGCGGTTCGGGGCGATGCGCAAAAGTAGCGAGAAGCGCGCGGTCGAGGCCGCCCTTGCCAATCTGGCGCGCTGTGCTGGCTTCTCGGATGTCGACCGCCTCGTCTGGCGCATGGAAGGTGCCCAGATCGAGGACATGCGCGAGAGCTTCGAGCCCCATGTCGTGGAAGACTATGAGGTCTGTATCGTGTTCGATGATACGGGGTGTGCCTCACTTGCGGTGCGCAAGGGCAAGCGCCTCCTGAGGAGTGTGCCCAGGGCCATTGCCAGGGATCCCTATGTCGTGGGTCTCAAGAGTCAGGTGAAGGATCTGCGTGCCCAGCAGAAGCGCGGCCGTGCCATCCTGGAGAGGGCGATGGTCGAGCAGAGCGGCTTCACTGCCGATGAGCTTCCTGGCATCCTTGCGAATCCCGTTATTGGAGCCATAATGGAGAGGCTCGTGCTTACCGACGGCACGCACTGTGTCTGGGCACGGGACTTCGGGGATCTGGACGCTGGTGTCCTGCGCATCGCCCATCCCTTTGACCTCAAGCAGCAGGGCGTCTGGTCCCGCCTCATGGGCGAGGTCTTCGAGCGCGCGGTGGTGCAGCCGTTCAAGCAGGTATTTCGTGAGCTCTATCTTCTCACTGCCGACGAGCGACAGGAGCGCACCATCTCGCGGCGCTACGCTGGCAACCAGATCCAGCCGCAGAAGGCCGCCACCCTGCTCAAGTCGCGCGGGTGGACCGTTGACTACGAGACGGGCCTGCAGAAGGTCTGGTACGACCAAAACCTCGTGGCATGCATGGTGTCCTATGCCGACTGGTTCTCTCCCGCTGACATCGAGCCACCTGTGATCGAGGAGGTCAATTTCTTCAGACGCGGCACGTGGAAGGCCGTGCCGCTCGAGGAGATCGCTCCCATCGTGTTCTCCGAGACGATGCGCGATGTTGATTTGGTGGTGAGTGTCGCCCACGCGGGCGCCGTCGACCCCGAGACCAGCTCCTCGACGATCGAGATGCGCCGTGCGATTCTCGGGCGGCTGCTCGATCTTTTGAAGGTGAGGAACGTGGACGTGGACGGCTCGCATGCAAAGGTCCACGGCACCCTGGGCAACTACTCAATCCACCTGGGATCGGGCGTGGTGCACAAGATGGGCACGGGCATGATCTGCATGCTTCCCGTACACTCCCAGACGCGCGGTCGCCTGTTCTTGCCCTTTGCGGATGAGGATCCCAAGACCGCCGAGGTACTCTCGAAGGTCCTGCTGCTCGCTCGTGACCAGAGGATCAAGGACCCAGAGATTCTGAGGCAGATCACGGAGTGACTGGGGAGTGACGATGTCGAGATCCCAAGGGCTGGAGCGGTTTCTCGGGTGCTTGAACGGCTGGACCTGCGAGTCCGCACTGCCACTCGACCTTGAACGTACCGATTGCACTGCCACTCGGCCCTGAACGTGAGGCGTGGTACGTTCACCGTCGAGTGGCAGTGTGAGCCGCACTGCCACTCGGCCCCGAGCGTACCGATTGCACTGCCACTCGGCCTTGAACGTGACGTGTGGTACGTTCACTAGCGAGTGGCAGTGTGAGATGCACTGCCACTCGGCCCCGAGCGTACCCAGATCCCATCCCTTCACTGCCACTCAGCCCCGAGCGTACCGATTTGGTACGCTCACGCCCGTTTGGCAGTCCCGGCCGCACTGCCACTCGGCCCTGAACGTACCCAGACCTCATCCCCTCACTGCCACTCGGTCCCGAGCGTGCCCATCGCACTGCCACTCGGCCTTGAACGCGACGTGCAGTACGTTCACCGGCGAGTGGCAGTGTCGACGCGCCGCCGGTTGCCCCGATTGTCTCTCGCAACGCATCCATGTGGGCAGGCGAATTGAGGTTCGTGCCCACAGCTATGTGGGTCGGGCGGTATCGCCGATGAGGGCAAAGTGCCGTCCACGAGGGCGAAGCTGTATACTGTCCCTGTCGGGCGTACACGTTCTTCCGTTGTGCATACACGTCTCTCATCTGCGGCAACGCTGTGGCTGTGGCCGAGGTGATCGGCGTGGGATGCGTGCGGACGCGAGAAGAGAAAGGTCAGCTGGTATGAGATGCCCTAACTGCGGCTGTGAGGTTGCCGGCGACAGGCTCTACTGCCCTTTCTGTGGAGTCTCCATGGGAGGCCCCATAGACTTTGCCCAAGGTGAGTCAAACAGCTGGGATGGGGCGGGCGAGGCCGCAGGCAGTGGAACTGCGGTGGGCAACGCTGCGGCTGCGGGATCCTTCCCGCAAGTAGATCAAGATGGAACTACCCGAGCGTATGGCACCGACCAGGCGCACGTCGCGGCGGAGCAGAGCGCGTTCACGGCCGAGGTCCTCGGGGCGCCGCCGTCACCCCAAGACATGGGTGCTGACCCGCAGTGGGCGGCTGACGTCACAAGTCCCGTGACTGGTCCCACCTTCGGCTCTGCGGCCCAACGACGTTCTGGTGCGAGCCTTCCGGTGGCGTGGATAGTTGGCATCGCCATGGCCTGCCTCTTGCTTGGCGGTGCCATCGGTTTTGCGCTCGACGAGGGTCGCATCAGGGACCTGTCCGAGGATGAGCTCAGGTCGGGGTACGGCTTGGTACGCACCGTGGACCTGGAGGGTATGAGCGCGGAGGACCTGCTCGAGAACTACGACCTCGTTCGCCTTGAGGATCTCAAGGACATGATGGGAGGCCTGCCCTCTGGTGGCGGCGATTCGAGTGGTACGCCCGGCCAGCCCGGTTCCCCCTCGGGCACGGACGGCGCGCTTGCCGGTGACGTCTCTTCCAACTGGGAGGACATGGAGTTCGCGTTCGAGGGTAAGAAGCTCAAGCTCAACACCAGCACGCTCAGGGACATGGAGGACACGACGGGATGGAAGGTCGACCTCTCTGGGTACCCGAGCGGCTTTATCGTCAACGCTGGCCAGACCATAGCGAGCATCGGGCTCTCGAAGGCTAAGGCTGGCGCAGGTGCTGCGGGCAGCTCCCCCTACTACCTTACCGTGGACGTCACAAACCCGGGGTCTGACGTCCGTGGCGTGGAGGACTGCACGCTTGTGGGCATCTCCTTGAGCGGGACCCCAGAAGGCGCGCCTTCCCTCGTTGTCGCCGGCGGAATCAGCTTTGGCATGGCAGATGCCGATGCCGCGATCAAGTCGATAGGGTCGAAGCCCAACAACCAGTCGAGCGGCGAGGGCTACCGCTCGCTCACCTGGACGTCAGGGGACTACAAGAAGTCGCTCGGCCTGAGCTTCAACAAGAACTTCGACTGGAAGCTGAGCAGCATCAGGCTCTCTATTCACCGGTAAGGGAGCGGGCGGATCGAAAGCTGCGATGGGACGAGAGGACGTACGGGAAAGGTCTGATGCCAGTGCCACGCACGAGTTCAAAGATCGTTGATCGTACGGGCCGCCGCCTGCTCCCCATAGGCAGCGAGGACTTCACGGAGGTCGTGACCGAGCACGTATACGTGGACAAGACGTCACTCATCTGTGATCTGCTCGATAGCTCTTACAAGGTGACGCTCCTCTGTCGTCCGCGTCGCTTCGGCAAGTCACTTGCCATGCGTATGCTGCAGTGCTTCTTCGAGACGCCGGTTGAGGGGGCAAAGCCGCCGATTCCCTCCCGTAAGGCTATCTTTGAGTCCCTGTCAATCTGGCGTGTGGGTGAGCGCTATCGAGCTCAGCAAGGAGAACACCCGGTCATCTTCCTATCGCTTGGATCGGCGGGCGGAAGGACCTGGGACAGCTGTAGGGCGGGCATCATGGGTCAGATGTCTGACGAGTATGCCCGCCATGCCTATCTGCTCGACGGGAGCCTCCTTTCCGAGGAGGAGGCGCGGTTTCGTCGCGTGATCGCAGGTACGCTGGCCCCTGGGGAGGCCGAGAGCTCCCTTTCTTGGCTCTCCCTGCTGCTCCTCAGGCACCATGGGTCTGGCACCGTCATCCTCATTGACGAGTACGACCATCCCGTGAGCGCGGGTCACCTCAGCGGCTATCGTGACGAGGTGATAGGCTTCATGCGCTCTTGGCTTACTGCGGCGCTCAAGGCGACGACGTCACTGTACCGTGCCTATCTCACGGGCGTTCAGCGTGTGGGTAGGGAGTCTGTCTTCTCGGGACTTAACAACGTAGTGGTGAACACTGCCATGGACACCAGGTTTACTGAGGGCTTTGGCTTCACACGTGAGGAGGCAGGAGCGCTTGCTCGCTACATGGGCCTTCCCCAGGGCAAGCTCTCTGAGATGCACGACTGGTACGACGGCTACTGCTTCGGTGGCACCGCAGTCTATAATCCCTGGAGCATCCTTAACTACCTTGACCTGGGAGGGGTGGCCCAGCCCTACTGGGGAAACACCAGTGACAACGCAATCGTCCATCGGCTGTTCCAGCAGGCGGACGCACGACTCGCTGATGACCTGCGCACCCTCGCCTCAGGCCGAAGGCTTGAGAGGCCGCTTAACCTCGCCACCGTGTTCTCGGAGCTCGATCTTTTGGGTGGTGGCGCGTCGCCGTCAGCACTCTGGAGCCAGCTGTACCTGGCAGGCTACGTGACAACCGATGACATCGCGTTTCCCAATGATGACATGATGCCACGTCGCCTGCGCCTGCCCAACCGCGAGGTCGCGTGGCTCTATCGCCGTGAGTTCACGGAACGCGCCCAGAGCGTCATCGGGGATCTTGACTTGCTTTTGCGGCTTAGGCAGGCGCTGGTATCGGGAGACGAGGCCGCACTCGCCCGGTCGCTCGATGAGCTGCTCACGAAGTCACCGAGCTACTTTGACCTCGTGAGCGAGAATAGCTACCACATGCTGCTCCTGGGGCTTGTCTGCGATCTGCCAGGCTACAGGTTTCCGCTCTCGAACCGCGAGAGCGGGGACGGCAGGCCCGACATAGCCCTCATTCCCGAGCTCGAGCACCAGGACAGCCTCGCTGCCATAGTCATCGAGGTCAAGGACGCGCACGGTACCCTCCCAGGTCCTGAGGGCCTCGCTACGGTCGAGGGGGGCCTTGACCTTCTGGCCAAAAGGGCACTGGCTCAGGTGCAGGACAGACACTACGGGGCCGACCTTCCCGGAAGGGGTCTTTTGCTTTGGGGCGTCGCTTTCAGGGGCAAGGTTGCGTCTTGCAAATGTCGGCGCATGTCGTAGGGGACAGTCGTCCGTCGCCCGGCCACCGTGCCTTGCGGCAGATGGCCCCAGGCTGGCGCCGTTTGCGCCCCGACTCCCAGCTCCGGTACCCCACCCGCTTCGGCCTCTGGCGAATCGGTAAACGCTCGCGATTTTCGCGCAGACGGTAGGCGGGGCGTGCTATGATGCAGCCTCGAAGCTGTGATGGGGAGAGTACGTCGGGCAAGTCGTCCCACAGAGAGCGGGGAGGCTGAGAAACCGCGGGCGCGCACGGCGGAAGATCACCCCGGAGCTGCGGCCCCAAAGTGGGGAAGTTCGCCTTTGGGCGGGCCTTTCCATGAGTAGGCGTCGCCGGAGTGGCCGCCGAGACAGGCCAGCCGAGTCATGGCGGTTGCGGCCGCTTGCTGGGTGGTCAAAGCGGAGCTCGACCTACGATGGCGCTTCGTCCCAGCAGAAAGGGACGGGCGCCTTTTTGGTGCCCATGGAGAAGGGACACGACAGGGTGGCAAACAGGTACAAGGACACGACGAACCTCCCCAAGACGGGGTTTCCCATGCGCGCTGGTCTCGCCCACAACGAGCCCAAGCGCCTCGCGAGGTGGGAGGAGGACCACGTCTACGAGCGGATGCTTGCCAAGAACGAGGGCCACGACAAGTTCGTGTTGCACGACGGCCCCCCCTACGCCAACGGCCCCATCCACCTGGGGCACGCGCAGAACAAGATCTCCAAGGACATCATCAACCGCTACTGGGCCATGCGCGGCTACCAGACGCCCTACGTGCCGGGCTGGGACTGCCACGGGCAGCCCATCGAGCACAAGGTCGAAGAGACCCTCGGTAGCGAGCGCTTCAACCAGCTCTCAACCGAGAAGATCCGCGCGCTGTGCCGCAAGCTTGCCGTCGAGCAGGTCGACACCCAGCGCCAGGGCTTCAAGCGCCTCGGTGTCCTTGGCGAGTGGGACAACCCCTACCTCACCTATACCAATGACTATGACGCCACCGACATAGAGATCTTCAAGGCCATCTTCGACAGGGACGCCATCTACCGGGGCCGCAAGCCCGTTCACTGGTGCAGCCACTGCCACACCGCCCTGGCCGAGGCCGAGATCGAGTACTCCGACGAGGTCTCGCCAGCCATCTTCGTGCGCTTCGAGGTGACGACGGTGCCTGCGGGACTGGAGGCCTACGAGGGCAGGCTCTGGGTGGACATCTGGACGACGACGCCTTGGACGCTTCCGGCCGATGACGCCGTCATCCTGCATCCCGAGGCCGACTACGTGGCGGTCGTCGTGGACGGCCGCGCCGAGATCATGGCAGAGGCCCTCGTCGAGCGCTGCTGCGCGAGGTTTGGCTATAAGGGCTGGGAGCTTGCCAGGCAGGAGGATGGCGACGTCTGGCGCCGCACGGGTAAGGACCTCGCCCGCAACAGGTATAAGCAGCCCATCTTTGCCGACCAGGGCGAGGAGGGCGAGTTCATCTATGCCGACTACGTCACGCTTGACGACGGCACGGGCATCGTCCACACGGCTCCGGGCCACGGCGTCGATGACTACCTCGCCGCCATGAACTTCGACATCCCCGTGGTCATGCCCGTGGACGACGACGGCCGCTTCTATAGGGGTGACAGCCTGGGCACCGGCGGCCCCTGGGGTGGCATGGGCGTGGTCGAGGCCAACCCCAGGATCATCGAGTGGCTCCGCGAGCGCAACACGCTCATCCTGCACGAGGAAATCACGCACTCCTACCCGCACTGCTGGAGGTGCAAGAACCCCGTCATCTTTCGCGCTACGAGCCAGTGGTTCGTCTCGATGGACGAGACCGGCCTTCGCGAGCAGGCGCTTGATGCCCTTGGGAAGGTGGCCTTCTTCCCCGCGCACGCCGTGAGGCGCATTGGCTCGATGGTCGAGGGCAGGCCGGACTGGTGCATCTCGCGCCAACGCAACTGGGGTGTGCCCATCCCGGCCTTCACCTGCGAGGACTGCGGTGAGACCGTCATGAGCGACAAGACCCTGGATAGGGTGATCGAGCTCTTCAAGGCAAAGGGCTCCGATGCGTGGTTCACCGATGACCCGCAGAGCTACCTGGGTGATGCCTGCGTCTGTCCCGCCTGCGGCGGGAGCCACCTGAGGGCGAACAGGGACATCCTCGACGTGTGGTGGGACTCGGGTGTCTCGCACACCGCCGTCTGCAGGCACCGTGGCTACCTCGGCTTTCCCGCCGACATGTACCTTGAGGGCTCAGACCAGCACCGCGGCTGGTTCATGAGCTCGCTCATGACCTCCGTGGGCGCCTACGGCGTCGCACCCTACCGGTCTGTGGTCTCGCAGGGGTTCACCCTCGACGGCCAGGGCCGCAAGATGTCCAAGTCGCTCGGCAACGTCATCGACCCCAACAGGGAGTGCGAGACTAGGGGCGCCGACATCCTGCGCCTGTGGGTGGCCTCGGTCGACACCTCAAGCGACGTTCCCTGCGATGACGAGATCCTCTCCCACGTGGGTGATGCCTACCGCAAGATAAGAAACACCTTCCGCTTCCTTCTTGGGGAGCTGGAGGGCCAGTTTGACCTCAAGAGAGACGGCGTCTCCACAGCCGAGCTTCTGCCCTATGACAGGCTGGCGCTCGCCCGCATGTGCCAGGTGCACGACGAGGTCTCGGCGGCCTACGAGGGGTACCGCTTCAACGCCGTCTACCGCACGCTCTACGACTACATCATCACCGAGCTCTCCAACGACTACCTGAACGCCACCAAGGACCGTACCTACTGTGACGCCAGGGACGGCTTTGGGAGAAGGAGTGCCCAGACCGTCTGGTCCCACATCCTCTCGATGCTCGTCCGCGACCTCCAGCCCATCTTGGCATACACGACCGACGAGGTCATGGGCTACCTGCCCGAGTCGCTTAAGGATGGGCAGGCCTACGCGGCTTTGCTCGACTGGTTCGAGGCGCCGATGTCGGCAGGCGAGTGGGAGAAACTGCTGCCAAGCTACCAGGCGCTCGTGGCCGCCCGCTCGGCCTTCACCAAGGCCTACGACGCTGCACTCGAGTCGGGCTTCGTGACGGAGAAGACCACCCAGGCCACCAAGGCCAAGCTCACGCTTCCCGCCGAGGCGTACGCCCTGCTCACGGGTGAGGGCGCACCTGATCTGGCGGAGGCTTTCGTCTGCTCTGAGGTCTGCGTCTGCGAAGGGGACGAGCTGGCCTGCGAGGTGCTTCCTGCGAGCGGCGAGAAGTGCTTGCGCTGCTGGAACTGGCGCGAGCTTGGTGAGGACGACCTCTGCGAGAGGTGCCACGACGTCATCGAGGGGCTCTAGCGCTACGACGCTCGTCGTTCATGATCGCTGTCCGGGAAGGGGTGGGGGAGCATGGGATACGGTCCGGCGTCCGCGCGAGGCCTCAGGTACACCGTCTTCTGGCTCGTTGCCGTCATCGTGGTCATAGTCGACCAAGCGACAAAGGCGGCGGTGCGCATGCTCGTCTCTGCGGGCAGCGTCTCGACCCTCATACCGGGCATCCTCAACCTCACGCGCGTGCAGAACACGGGCGCGGCCTTCGGCGTAGGCAAGGGGGGTTCCGTCTTTTTCGTCGTCTTCGCCGTGGTGGCCATCATCGCGTGCTGCATCATCGTCTGGCGAGGTGAGTTTCCCGTCCTGCTTGCCATACCCTTCGGCTTCGTCGCGGGCGGTGGTGTGGGCAACATGATAGACAGGCTATCGGCAGGGTCGGTCACGGACTTTCTGTCCTTCGGCTTCGTGAGCTTCCCGGTCTTCAATGTGGCGGACGTCTGCGTGACGATGGGCGTGATTGTCGGCTTTATCGGCTGGGCCGTGTGGGACGCCAGGCGTGAGCGCAGGGAGGGCGGCGACACCGAGGCGGCGTGAGGTGGAGCCTCAGATGACGTGTCCATGGAGCTCGGTCCTGCCGAGCTCGTCCTTGGACGCGAACTGCTCTCGCGTGATACGGTAGATGACCACGGAGTCGTCCTTCTTCTTCACCACCTCGCGTAGCTCCCTCTCAAGCTGTGCGAGCTGTGCTTCGGTTATCGGCCCCTCGAACACGGAGCGGTGGATATGCGTCAGGTACTTCCTGCAGACGCGCAGTGCCTTCTTCACGCGCTTCTTGCCAACGTCGTATGAGAGGACAACGAACACGTTCGCCTCGCTGCCGATTCAGTAGTACTTGTAGGGCCGGTAGCGCTCTCCCGTGAGTACGAGGCGCTGGAAGGCCTGCACCTCGTCGGCGATGATGCGTCGGTAGGTCCTCTTGTGCCCGTCCACGGCTATTGGTGTCTCGAGCTTCTCCTCTAGCTTTCCTAGGAAGATCCTCTTGCCGTCTACGTTCAGGACGATGCCTCCGTCACAGGGGCGGAAGTGGTCAGCCGCACTGATCTCATGCCTGTTCACCAGCGAGAATATCACCCTGTCAACGATGATGGGTTTGAACACGTCGGCCACGTCCAAATTCAGGCTGAAGCTACGCCTGTTGGTGGCGTGCACGACCCCTATCTTTGGGTCGAGCTGCGTCTTCCATATGCACTGCAGCACGTAGTTGTAGAGGACGGTGTTGCCAAAGCTCACAAGAGCGTTGCCGGGATCGGTCGGCGGACGGCGCGTGCGCTTCTCGAAGTCGAAGCTCGTGCCCTCGAGTATGCCCGCGAAGGTGGAGTAGTAGCGCTTGCGCGCACGGGCCTCCACCAGGCGCAGCTCTCCCACGCACAGGCACTCGTTTGCTTCGACTATACACTCGCTTAGGTAGGCGATGGACTCATCCAGCTCGCAGCGTCCGCGCTTGTCGTAGTAGCGCAGGTTCGCCCGCATGTTGTGCATACCCGCTATCTCGAGCGAGCGGGCCACAGAGAGGCGTGCCGCCCCGTCGCTGTACAACTCGCACTGCTTGAGGAAGGCCTCTGCGGGCCTGCGATGGTCAGTGGGCGTGAACGTGCCCATGAGGTCGCCGTAGCGGTTCACGTAGCACAGACGAATGTTGTGCCTACATAGCGTCGCCAGGGCGGCGGACGAGACCGTCACATCGCCGTAGACGTTTATCTGCTCGGTCACCTCGACCGGTATGCCGTGGCGCTCCTCGTCGTTCTCGAAGAGCAGACTCCAGTCCTGTCTGTTGAGGATGCCGTCCTGGACGATGTGGAAGCTGTCGTTCCGGCGGTACACAGATGACGCGTGCCAATTGCTGTATTGGCGTGCGGGCTTGTAGGCGTGCCTGCGCACCTCCACGATACCGTCGCGCTCCACGAGGTCGTAACCCAGGACGCGCCGGTTGATGGCCTCGTACACGCCACTCTTCTTGGTGTTGATGGTAAGCCTGTAGTCAGTGCCTTGCAGGATACCCGTGAGCTCCTCGAAGATCTCGGAGGCCTCAAAGGCATCTTGGCAGTACGCACAGATGTTGTCCGAGAACCTAAACCAGCTGAGTCCACGCCTCTCAAGGTACTGGTCGAAGGAGTTCAGGTAGAGGTTGGCGAGTACGGGACTGATGGCGCTGCCTTGGAGAAGCCCCTTGCTGGGGACCTCAACCTTGCCCTCTCGCTCGACGGGTCGCGAGATGAGCTGCCGTACGAGCTCCAGGCTCGTCTCGTCACATCCCAGCGCGCCCAGAAGCTCGAGGAGCCTGCTGTGGGGAATGGTGGTGAAGTAGTCCTTGAGGTCGATCTCGCACACATAGGGACGACCCTGCTCAACGCAGGACCTGGCGAGCATAGCTGCGTCAAGGGCGCTCTTACCCTCCTGATAGGCAAAGCTGCTGGGAAGGAAGGTTGGCTCGATCGCGGCCTGTAACACGCGCTGCACCAACTTCTCTACCAGACGGTCCTTCACGTTGATGTTGGCGATCTCACGCAGCTTGCCTGATCTGGCGGTGATGTCGTAGCAAAGGACGATGCCCGGGCGATAGCTGCCATCCCTGATGGTACCCGTCACGCGCTCTCCGTTTGCCTTCCAGTATTCGTCGAGCTCCGAGACGCGCATACCATCAGGACCCTGCCCATCGTTTTTCAAGCGAAACGACGCAAGCGCGGCAGTCTGGTTTTCCGGAGAGAGGATCTGATCGATGCCTATCATCTCGTCCACCTCGCCTCAGGGTTATGAGTCGGTCTGTGAATTTCCTCCATACGCGCAGGTGAGATCTACCGTCTACAGCCGTATGATAAACGTTTTGCGGTCATGGTGGCCCTTGGAGGCTAAAAAAGTCGGTCGATGTTTTTCATGTTTTTATCAGCAGATTTAGCTGCGGTACCTTGAAATCATCGACGGACTGTTCGCGTGCATTTTTCAGAAAGTTCATCATTCGTCCATGCTGAGCGGTATGATTTTGTCGGTGAAGCATAGAATCGCTATACTATGCCTTGCGCGAACCTTATCCACGGGGATTGAAACGGAACTAGGTTGTCTCTCAGCGGGTTATGATTGGGGGGGTGGGCGCGAACCTTATCCACGGGGATTGAAACGTTCTTCTAGCCAACTAACGGCTGCTTTAGCCATCTGGCGCGCGAACCTTATCCACGGGGATTGAAACTTCCAGCGCCCTGACCAACTCTTCCCCAGCCTCGTTGAGGCTGGCGCGAACCTTATCCACGGGGATTGAAACAAGCTTCTCGTCCCTAAGAATGAGATCAAAATCGACCTGCGCGAACCTTATCCACGGGGATTGAAACACGTCGGGACGACATGTCTGAAACGCCATGTCCTCAGCGCGAACCTTATCCACGGGGATTGAAACTCAAGCAAGTTAGTTTTGTAAT
>ERZ773087.1307-NODE-1307-length-16251-cov-3.125093_pt1 | contig 16251 bp, 18 predicted proteins | sample MGYA00511375_ERZ773087 | MGnify/ENA primary metagenome ERZ773087 (study PRJEB29015, sample SAMEA2737995) | human oral metagenome | biome: human oral; feature: human-associated habitat; material: dental | place: China | collected 2063 ...
TGCTCGAGCGCATTTGCCCAGTTGAGCCATTCTCCATAGTGCCCCGCAGTCTGGCGGGTGGTTGCCCCACACCTCCCGGGCGCCGCAGCGTGACGGAAAGGCGCAGTCTGCGCGATCTGGGGATCGCAGAGTGCGTCTTTCCGTGAGTCGATCAGGACAGAATGCGCTTTTCCGTCACGCCAGCATCGGTTGACTCGCTCCGTTCGTCACCGATTCCAAATCCCAAAAAAGCGCGCATACATCTTCATAAACCCTGCACAAGTGCTATACTGTACTGTACACATTACGTGTCCAGTCGCGAGGATGCCTGCATGTCTCTCGTGACGCGCGTGCCGTGCTGTCCTGATCCACGAAAGAGATGGAGGGTCCCCTATGCGTTACCTGCTAGTCGTAAGCCACGGAACATTCGCCCCCGGCCTGCACAGTGTTATCAGGATGCTGGCAGGAGACAGGGATGACGTCCTCAGCTGCAGTCTTGAGGACGGCATGGGCGCTGACGTCTACACCGAGAGGCTCAAGAAGACCATCTCGCCCATCGGGCAGGATGACACCATCTTCCTGTTTGGTGACATCATCGGTGGCTCGCCCCTCACCAATGCGATGGACGTGTTGACGGAGGCAGGCCACATCGACAGGACGACCGTCTTCGGTGGCGCGAACGTTCCCATGGTCATCACCGCCGCGCTGGAGGCGGACAATGACGACCAGACACTCAAGGAGATGGTCATTAGCGAGGGCCAGGCCGCCATCCGCGAGTTCGTGCTCGACCTTGGTGGCGACGAGGACGAGGAGCTCTGAGCTGGGGCGTCGTGGTCGGGCTGACCGCAGGCTCCTTACGTGCATGTGGCAGTCCGGTCTTTGCATAGTTGTGTGGGCATAGGTATCAGTACCAAGGATCATGAGGAAAAGAGGAAGCAATGATCTCATTTGTTCGAGTTGACGACCGCATCATCCACGGACAGACCGTCACGCGCTGGGCGCTCGAGTACCCCTGCGACGGCATCATTGGGGTGAATGACGCTGCGGCGAACAACCCCGTGCTCAAGGCTGCCTACAAGGGAGCGGCGCCCGAGAAGAAGGTCTTCGTCTGGACGCTTGAGCACTTCAAGGAGAGCATGGATAAGGTACTTGCCAGCAAGACCAAGTACTTTCTCATCACCAAGAACCCCCTTGACATGAAGACGATCCTCGTCGACTACGGCTTTAAGCCCTCCGACATCGATCGCGTCATCATCGGTCCCTGCAACGACCGTCCGGGGGCCATTAAGCTCGGTAACAACCAGTCGATCACGCCCGAGGAGGCACAGGCCCTCGAGGACATCACCAAGGCAGGCTATACCGTTGAGTTCGCGCTGCTCAAGGATAAGTCCATCGGCGAGTGGCCGCAGTTCCGCAGCCGCTTCGATGTCAAGTGACCCCGCTAGACTGGCAGTTCACTCATGACGTAGTGGAAAGGTGGCTTAGAGCTTATGGAGATTAACTATCTGCAGGCCGCGTTGCTTGGACTGTGTGCCTGCCTGGCGTCTCTGCCCGGCATGGGCGGCACGACCGTCGGTAACTACACGCTTGGGCGCCCCTTGGTGGGCGGTCTGGTCGTAGGACTGATCTTGGGTGACGTCCAAACCGGCGTCATCGTTGGCGCCGCCATACAGATCGTCTACATCGCGCTCGTCACCCCCGGCGGAACCGTGTCGGCCGACGTGCGCGCCGTCACCTACATCGGCATCCCCCTCTCGATCCTTGCCATTCACGCGAACAACCTCGACCCGAGCTCCGTGGCTGCCTCCTCCATGGCGGCAACCCTCGGCGCGGCGGTCGGCACTCTCGGTACGGTCCTCTTCTACGGTACCGCGACGCTCAACCTCGTGTGGCAGTCCATCGGCTGGAAGGCGCTGGAGTCAAAGGACTGGAAGAAGATCAAGCGCACGCTGCCGTTGGTTGACTTCGTCTACCCGTGGGTCTCGCACATCCTGTTCTCCTTCATCCCGACCTTCATCATTTGCATGGCGGGCGCTCAGATGGTTGACCTCATGAAGGAGTACATGCCCATGGATGGCGTCGCCATGAAGACGCTGTTCACCGTGGGATCGCTCCTCCCGACCGTCGGTGTTGCGATCCTCTGCAAGCAGGTCATCACCAAATCGCTTGACTGGCTGACCTTCGCCTTTGGCTTCACGCTTGCCGCCTGCATGCATCTCAACCTGATAGCCTGCGCCATCGTCGCGTCGTTCTTCGCACTTATCAAGTACCAGATAGAGCAGGCGAAGGCCGCTCGCCCCGCCGTCGCGGCGGCTGCGGGAGCTGCTGGTGACGAGGAAGAGGAGGACATCTAATCATGGCAGAGACAAAGAAGATCTCCCCCAAGGCACGCAAGAAGGCGTTCAGGAACTGGTCTTACGGCAACCTCACCTGCTTCTCGCAGGCACACATGCAGACCTTTGGCTATCTGGTTGCGATGCTTCCCATCGTTGATGATCTCTACGAGAAGGACGAGGAAAAGATAGAGGCCCTCAGCACCTACACGACCTTCTTCAATACCGAGCCCCAGATAGGCACCATGGTCATCGGGCTCACAACCGGTCTGGAGGAGGCCCGCGCCAATGGCGAGCACATCGATGCCGAGACCATCAACGGCATCCGTGCCGGCCTGATGGGCCCCTTGGCGGGACTCGGGGACTCCATCGTCGTCGGTACCTTTATCCCCATCTTGCTGGGTATCGCCCTTGGGCTCTCGAGTGGAGGCTCCGTGCTCGGCCCCCTCTTCTACATCGTGGCATGGAACCTCCTCATGTACTTTGGCATGAAGCTCGCCTACAACCGAGGCTACGAGCTTGGCGGCTCCGCCGTGCAGGCCTTGGTCGGCCCCGAGTCTCAGGCGCTGCGCAGCGCCATCGTCATGGTCGGCACGATGGTCATCGGCGCCGTTGCCGCGACGTGGATCTCCATCTCTACCGCACTGCAGCTTCCGGGCCTGGGCTCGTTTGACGGCGTGCTGTGGTCGAGCAGCTCGACCGTCACGCAGCAGGCGCTCGAGGCTGCGGGGGAGCAGGGAGTCACGCTTAACGTCTTTGGCTCGGGCATCTATCCCAAGCTGCTCAACTTCCTGTTCGTGTACCTGTGCTGGTGGCTCATGACCAAGAAGAAGATAGGTGTCATCCCCGTCATGCTCATCCTCGTTGGCGTGGCCCTCGTGGGTGTGCTCGTCGGCTTCTTCAACCCGGGTTTGAGCTACGGAGGGTAATGCCTGCTCGCACCGGCTGTGTTTGTCCGCACCAGTCGTGTCCGCCGGTGTCAGCTGCGCCGACCGTGAGCGCAGCTGTAGTAGCGGCCTTGGGATTCGCGGTTGGGCAGACGCGGAGAGACGCTAGATACGGGGCGGGGTCGGCTCACAGGTCCGGCCCCGCTCCTTTTGCGGGCGTTTGGAGGTATCCATAAGGAAAGGGCAGGGGTGGAGGTTGCGCACATGAGGGGCACAGAGGCTGGGTCACACGAGAAGGGGGCGACGTCCAAGGGACGTGGCGCCTCTCTCCCCGCGAGGAGGGAGACCCTTATCAAGGAGGCGGACCTGCAGGTGCGTGCCATCATGCGCATGGAGGCGTGGAAGCGCATCGCCTACTCCCTCGTAGCCGTCGGTGCCCTTCTCGCCTACTGGCAGGCCTATCGGGACGGGCCCGCCTGGGCCCTAGTCGTCGGTGTTGCTGTCCTTGTCGTCTCGGTGCTGGCGAGTCTCATCCTGTACTTGGTCGTGAACCGGGCCAAAATGAACGTGAGAGCGATCATGAGGGCCGCAGGGGTCGACATCGATACGCCTCGTTCGAAGCGGGACGCACGGGAGGGTGAGGGTGCGGGTGACGCAGGCGGTACGGGTGACGCAGACGGTACGGGTGAGGTAGACGGCGACACCCAACCTCCCGCATGCTAGCATGGTTGCAACTCCTCACGGAAAAGCGCACTCTGCACCCGGTGGCTCACGTAAAACCGCACTCTGTGCGTTGGACCTCACGTAAAACCGCACTCTTCACGTTGGGTCTCACCAAAAATCGACGCAACCCAGGTCGAGAGGCTTGAGGCGACCCGCTAGCGTGATGTAGTCCACTCGTGGCCGCGCATCGTGGCATATGTCACAGGCGCGACACCTGCGTGCCACTATAATGATGATGTCGTGGGAATCGCGCCGGTCGCGTTGCGGTCGGCTCGCATCGTCAGGAGGTGCCATGCCCAAGGTCGTGAGAGCCGTCTTATCGCTCGCCCTGCTCGTGGTGGTCTACAGCAGCGTACTTGTGCTCTCTTCGGTTCAGGCCGCTGGTGAAGACAGTAGGCTTTTGCCCGACTGGACCCTAGGGGCACTGGGTGTGTGGGCTGGGGCGTTGCTACTTGTCAGTGTCGCGAACATGGTCAATGCCTACCTGGGTCGAAACGAAGGAAGTGCGTCTGGTCTGGCGCTCTGGGGCATGGTGCTCAAGATCTGTATGATACCGTTCTACCTGTTCGGGTTTTTTGGTGGTGCGCTCATCTCCATTGGGCTGGCGGTGGTGCCCGGGCTTTTCATCCTCATTCCCCTTCAGGTTGCCGTTATGGCCGCAGTCGGTTTCGCACCGCTGCTTGCCACGTCGTCGTACTGCATCGCTGCGGCGGTGAGGGCGCAGAGGGAGGGAGCTATCGAGCATGGCACGATGATCAGCCTCATCGTGCTGCACCTGCTCTTCGTTACCGACCTTATCGCTTCTGTCGTACTCTACACGAAGCTCTGTAGGGCCATGTGGTCCGTCTCGGACAGTCCCATCGGCACCCGTCTGTAACCCCTCCGTTACCTGCCAGATGGCGTTGGGTGCCCGCAGCTCTTCGCCCATGTGGTCACTGCGCACTTGTCTTGAACGCATGTGGGCTCGGTTGTGCTACCCTATGACCGTTGTTCTATTCGTTATAGAACAGGAGGTACGATGGGAGCAACGCAGAATGGTGGTGGTAGATATGCGACAGCCGGGTGGGCCGGTGGGGCACAACCCATCCTCGTCGTGGATAGGTACGCCAAGAGCTATGGTGGTAGGCGGGCTGTTGACGGTGTCTCGCTGTCCGTGGGGGCAGGCAGCGTCTTTGGCTTCGTCGGTCACAATGGGGCGGGCAAGACGACGCTCATCCGCTCCATAGTGGGGGCGCTCGCCTTTAGCGAGGGTGACATCCGTATTTGTGGCAGGTCGGTGCGTAGCGATCCTGTCGCCTGCAAGTGTGTGGTTGCCTACGTGCCCGATAATCCCGACGTCTACGGCTTCCTCACCGGGAGCCAGTACCTCAACTACGTGGCCGACCTCTTTGGAGTGGGCGTACAGGAGCGTCGCGAGCGCATCGCTCACTATGCTGGTCGCCTCGGCATCGACGGGCGTCTCGGCGAGCTCGTCTCTGCGTACTCGCACGGTATGAGGCAGAAGCTCGTGCTTGTCGGCGCGTTCTTGCATGACCCACGTCTGCTCGTGCTCGATGAGCCCTTCGTCGGCCTCGACCCCGAGGCGGCCTACGAGCTAAGGACGATGATGCAAGAGTTCGTCGCGCGCGGCGGGGCTATCTTCCTCTCGAGCCATGTGCTCGACACGGTCGAGAAGCTCTGCGACGAGGTAGCCATTATCAGACGCGGCAGGATCGTGCGCGTTGGGCCGACTGAGGAGGTGCGAGGCGACGAGAGCCTCGAGCAGGTGTTCTTGGAGCTTGCGAGGGAGGTGCGCAATGGGTAGCCTCGCGGCGCTCGTGAAGGTCCAGGTCTATGGGGCGTTCGGCATAGGGCGCCTCCTGCATTCGCGCGATGCCCGCGAGAGGGGGCGTCTCGTGATCTCGGTGTTCGGAGTCATCCTGCTCGCCGTCCTTATCGTCACCAACGCGTGGTCGGTCGCCTCAGCGCTGGTACACATCGGCGCGGCCGACGCCCTGCCGAGCATCGCCGTGGCGACGGTGTCCCTCGGCTGTGCCGTCACTACCTTCATCAAGGCGAACGGCCTGCTCTTTGGCTTCAAGGACTTCGACCTGGTGGTGACAATGCCTGTGCCTCTCTGGCAGGTGGTCGTCTCCCGCGTGGCTCCGCTCTACGGCATGGGCCTTGCGACCTCGCTGGTCATGGGAGCGCCCATCATGGAGAGGTACATCGCGGCGGTGGGCGCGCCTGCCGCTACCGTCGCGGTGGCAGCGGTCGTGCTCGTTCTCGCACCTCTCATCCCCATAGCCTTTGCCCTTGCGCTCTCGTTCTGCGTGGCCTGGGTTGCCTCTCGCACGCCCTTTGCCAAGGGAGTGTTCAGCGCTTTGGGTGCGTTGGCGACGGTGGCGTTGGTCATTGGGATCTCGGCCGCCTCGCGTCAGGCAGGTGACTCCACCGTCATGGGCGGGGAGGCCTTCGCGACGCTTGGACGTGCCATGGGACGTGCCATGGGGCTTGTCTGGCCACCTGCCGCGTGGGCGGCCAAGGCTCTTGCGGGCGATGCAGTGATGTTCTGCCTGTACGTGGGAGGCTCCGTCGTCCTCGCGTGGGTGGCGCTTGGCGTGCTCACGCACGAGCTTTTGGGCATGAACGCGCTCCTCTCGTCGGGCGCCGCCGCGCGCTTCGGGCTTGCAAGTTCAGGACACACACGGGACCTCGCGCACGCGCCCCGAACGCCTCTTGTCGCCCTTACGCTCAAGGAGCTGCGTCTGTGGGTGGGAACGCCCATCTACTTCGTTAACACCGCAGTCGGCCCGGCGCTGACGATCGTCGTCGCGATCGTGGCGGCTGTGCTCGGACCTGGCGCCGTGGCCGGCACGATGGGCGTGTCCAAGTCCGGGGGAGAGGAGCTCGCCAAGGTAGCGACGCTCATGCTTCCCTGGGCGCTCGCTTTCTGCACGGCCATGACGTCTATCAGCGCCTCGTCGGTGTCCCTCGAGGGGAGCTCTCGCTGGGTCATGCAGACCGCCCCCGTCGCGGACGCGATCATCGTGCGCTCGAAGATGGCGCTCAACCTCGCGCTCACCTGTGCGGCCTCTCTGGTGGCTGGCCTTGTCGTCGCCTTTTGCTTTGCCCGTGGCCCGCTTGAGGCCCTCCTGTGCGTCGTCGCGCCCCTGTCGGGTAGTGCGATCAGCTCGTGCCTCGGGGTGTTCGCGGACGTGAAGAGACCTCGCTTCGACTGGTCGAGCGAGTACGAGCCCGTGAAGCGCTCGACGAGTGTGCTCATCACGGTCGGGGTGGGCATGGCGGTGGTGCTGGCGGGAGGCACGCTGACGCTCGGGGCAGGGGGTGTCGGCGCTGGGGTCGCTTGGGCGCTGGTCGTCCTTGTCGTGGCCGCGCTGCTCAAGAGGAGCGCAGAGAGGACGTCGCTTGCCGATCGCTAGGCCCGTGGCAGGCGGGGAGAGAGACGGAAAAGAAGGGAGAAGTCAGGAGGACGTCATATGGTGCTGTATGTCGATCAGGCCTCTTCCAGTCCCATCTACCAGCAGATTCGTGATCAGGTGGTGGCCGCCATAGCGAGAGGCGAGCTGAGGCCCGGAGACGGGCTTCCCAGTGTGCGGGCGCTCGCGAGCGACCTGGGGGTGAACCTGCACACCGTGCACAAGGCATATGCCCTCTTGCGTGACGAGGGGCATCTGCTTATGCGCGGCCGTGCGGGTGCCTGTGTTGCCGACTTTCAGCAGGATGCCACTCCTGAGAGGATCATGGCCAGTGCCGACAAGATGGCCGGAGCCCTCTATCGCCTGGCGCTCGAGCACTGCGCGCGGGGCGGGACGGAGCAGGAGTTCGTCGTGGTGGCGCAACGCCAGGCGGCTCGCGCCTTCGCCGATACCGATGCTGCGGGGGTTGTGCGCGACGTGCGCGTCTTGGGACTCGACGCTGACGGGCGGCGCCGAGTCAAGGAGTCGTCGTCGGGGCTGGAGGGCCTCGTTGATGCTCAGACCACGCAGGAGGCATGAGCCATGGAGTCCTACGTCGTCACCATCGTCACGCTGTCTGTTACCATCCTCGCAACCGGGGCGTTTCTCGCCTCCACACCCTACCTCATGCGCCAAGATGATAGCTTTGCCGTCACCGTGCCCGTCCAGGCGCAGGATGACCCGCGCATCAGGGGGCTCAGGAGGTGCTATGCGATCGCCATGCTCGCCGTGACGGCGCTCTCGGTCGTTGCCTGCGTGCTGGGAGGGACCCTCCTCAGGGAGGATGCCGCCGGTGGTCCCCGGTCAGGTGGTGGCGATGCCTCAACCATCCTCACCTGTCTGCTCGGCGTCGTTCCCTTGGTTCCCGTCGTCGCGTCCTTTGTCCTCATGTTGTACTGTCGCAGGCGGATCCTTGCCCTCAAGAGAAGCGAAGGCTGGCAGGTGACGCGTTGCATCTCCGCCGCCGTCCTGGCAGAAGAGGACGTTCCTCGTGCTATACCGCTCGCCTGGAGCCTGCTGTATCTGCCCGTGATCCTCGGGACCATCGTGCTTGGCCTGGCGCTCTTCCCCCATATGCCCGACATGATTCCCCTGCACGCCGACCTTGCCGGTAACGTGGACCGCTATGTGCCCAAGACGCTCGCGAGCGCCGTTGGTCTCCCTGTGGCGACAGAGGCGTTCATGGCGTTTGGCCTCACGCTCGTCCACTGGGCCATCCTGCGCTCAAAACGCCCGGTCGATCCTGCCGCGCCCGCCACCTCGGCACTCTCCTTTGGCCTGTTCGCTCGTGCGCAGAGCGTCTTTGTGCTCGTAGCGGGCATCCTCACCGATGCCGCCACGGGCATTCTGCTTACGCTCTCTGCAGCGGGCCTTTTGGGACTTGCCCAGGCAGGTGCCCTCCTTGCCGTCTGCTGCGTTCCAGTGCTCATGGGCATGGTCGTCCTGTCGTTTGTGTACGGGCAGGGGGGCTCGCGCGTGTTCGGTCGCATGAGGAGGGAGGCCCCGCTGCTCAGGGATGACGACGAGCATTGGAAGCTCGGCATCCTCTACCTCAATCGCGATGACGCGAGCCTGTTTTTGCCCAAGCGCTTCGGCATTGGCTGGACGATGAACTTTGCCCACCCCGCCGCCTGGGCCATCATCCTCGGCCTGATCGCAGCGAGCGCGCTGTTCGTTGCCTTGACGGCGATGCTGGCGTAGCGAGTCTCTCGGCTGGTGTGCCTGAGTGTTATGCCGGCTTCTCGTCGTCGCGCACCACGGGTCGTCCGCGACGCAACAGTGTACACAAACGCCCCAATCCGGCGCGGAGAGGCCCTTATCGCCCATTTGTGTACACTCCTGCGATCCCAAGGCCATTCACAACCCAAGCTCACAGCCCAACAGTGTACACAAACGCCCAAAACTGGCGCAGAGAGCCCCGATCCTCCCATTCGTGTACACTATTACGGTCACACGGGGCTACCCGCGACGCAACAGTGTACATAAACGCTCCAAATCGGTGCCCGGAGGCTCTTACCGCCCATTTGTGTACACTGTTGCGATCCCAAGGCCACCCACAGCCCAACAGTGTACACAAACGCCCCAATTCGGCGCGGAGAGGCCCGATCCTCTCATCTGTGTACACTCTTGTGGTCCTCAAGGGTGCCCACTGTTCAACAGTGTACACAAACGCCCCAAATCGACGCGGAGAGACCCAATCCTCCCATCTGTGTACACTTCTGCGATCCCAAGGCCCCTCGAGGCTGCCCACGGTCAAGCCGACGGAACGACTCGGTGACGGGCGTGGCGCGAGCCGCCTCACCCGGCCCCTTGCCCTGCGGTGATCGTCACCGTCACATCATCGCCCCCGAGCAGCTCCCTCAGTTGCTCGGGGTCTTGGTCCGTGACCCTCCCGAGGCGCGTGTACGCCCAGCTGTTGCTGCCGTAAAAGACGACGAGCTGATCGCCGGAGTACAGCATGATGTCGCCGGGCTGCGTCGTCTGCGTAGAAGGCCATGGGCTCCAGCCCATCTTGTTGTAGAGCAGGGACCTTACATTGATGTTACCGCTGGAAGATGATGACGACGTGCTTGCACGACGACAGACCTGATCGCGCTACTTGCGGGGTGCCAATGACTGAATATTTACCGAAACTCTCACACTGCACTTTGCCCGTATCTGATAGAGTATGGTATGAATCAAGACTACAGCTTAGCGTAAGTTGGTGAATGAACCATGCAATTGACCACTCTGAAGTGTCCTGAATGCGGGGGGGGCTTTCACTAGACTCTAGCGCAGCCTCTACGTGTCGCTGCCCCTACTGTGGCGCGCTCATACACGTGGATGACGAGGATCTAGAGTACGAGCGAAGACGTAGGGCTGACACTGAGTCTAAGCTTCGTGAGCTGGATGCCAAGAGTGCGTTAAGGCTCAAGGAGCTTAGATCCGCAACTGCGGAAAAACTCAAGGCCAGCATGATTGAGCATGCTGGTGAGTGGTTTTGGGTACTCATACTGATCGGTATATGTGTGATATTTGTGGTCTGGTCAATTGCCGTGCCCAACTCAGTGAGCGATATGCTACCGATTATTCTACTTATAGTAGTAATCTTCGTTGGATTAAATCTTGAATCCATACAATCAAAGCGAGACAACGCTGCCAAAGCTGCTGCAGGCTACATCGCCGCTCCCATGGGGAGTTCAGATGTCGTGGGCAAGAATTGCGAGGATGTCAAATCCCAATTCGAGAGCGCTGGGTTTACCAACGTAAGCGTTGTCAGGGGCAAATCTTCCTTTCTGGGGCTTAAGGCCGGAGAAGTCCAGAGCGTGACCATTGATGGCTCGACCGCGTATGCCGGGCATCTGTATAAGCCAGATGTCCGAGTGATCATTACACACAAGACGTAGTGATAGGAGCCCTATATGCCAGCAATCTCGCACTTTAAGTGTCCTAATTGTGGTGGAGATCTTATTGTCGATCAGAAAGATGTTTCGCTTGTGCGGTGTCCGTACTGCGGACATGGGTCGTACATCAATGACGGAGTATCAAAATTCGATCGAAGGCTTCGATCTATTACGAATATGTTTGCTCGAATGGATGAACAATCTCGCGAGCAATCAAAGGCCGCGCGGGAAGCCATGAAGAAGAGCTGGCCACTGTTTCTAGGAAGCCTTCTACTTCTTGTGTTGATCATGGTTTGTTCCGTAATCTCCTCCTACCATAGCATGGATGAATATAGACAGAGAGAAGCTGAGAAGGTTCAGGCTGGATATATTAGGGCTCCACTGGGCTCTCGCGATGCCGAAGGCATGAATTATGAAGATGTGGTTGCCCAGTATGAGAGGGCGGGATTTACGCATGTCTCGACAGTGCGCGATTCAATAAACCCTGGGTCGAATGATGTGACTGAGATAAGGATTGATGGAAGCAGAGTGAGCTCAGGCACGCTCTATCCGCCAGATTCAAATGTGACGATCACCTATCGACCGGTGAGCGATAGCACACATACATAACTCTGACACGCTTCGAGCATGATCAAGGAGAAGAGGGATCATGGGACTTATGCTTGCCTTTACAGGCGCTCTTGGTGGGACGTTTGCCGATCAGTGGAGAGACATCATTGTACCGGGCAAATTTGGCGAGCGCACGGTAGTCGCTCCGGGCACTCTCAAGACTGATAACCGTGGTAGAGGGTCGAACCTTCGTGCGTCAGAAGGTGTGATCAGCAATGGGTCGAAGATCTTTGTTCCTGAGAACACAGCTGCTTTTGTTCTTGCTCAGGGTGGTATAGAGGAGGTTGTTACCCAGCCGGGTGGCTACGAGTACCGTAACGGCGCCGCCAGCATCTTATCCGGAGATGGCGTCAGCAGGAGTATCTTTGCGCAAATTGGGCATCGGTTCAGCTTTGGCGGTGAACCCGACGATCTGAAGCAGGTGGCCTATGTCAACTTGCGAGAGCTTCGAGGAATTACCTTTGGTACGCAAGGTCCAACTATCTACCACGACGAGTTCTATGGAGTCGATCTCGCGCTCATCTCGCACGGCACCTTCTCCGTGCAGGTGACGGATCCGACGCGTTTTGTGCGCAGCTACCTGCCTCCCAATGCGATCAGCTACTCCTTTGATGACCAGGATGCCAGAGGGCAGCTCATGTCTGAGTTCCTGCAGGCGTTTCTTGTGGCGCTAAGCGAACTGTCCTCGACGTATCGTATCAATGATTTGCCCGCTCACTCGGATGACGTTGTATTGGCGATGGCAGGAGGGTTGCGGCGTTCGTCCGACATAGAAGGCCGCTTCGGACTTCGCGTCGTGGGTATTGGCATAGAGTCTATTCAGCTCACCCCTAAGTCTCTAGAAATCGTCGAGCGCTACGCACGGAACAGGACCGATATGAACGTGTATCAGGGCATCTCTCGTGAGGTTGCGGACGTCGCTGCACAGCAGAAGATTGCTGAGGGCATTCGCGAGCACGGTTTAGGAAACGGCGGGGGCATGGTCCTTGGCATGAGCCTCGCAGGAGATCTTTCTGGTTCTTCGGGCTCTCTTGCCAGCGGTTCGCTTGAAAAACAGGTTGCGATGGTGAGGAAACTCAAGGAGCTCCTAGACTCTGGCGCCCTTACTCAAAAGGAGTTTGACACGAAGAAGAGGGAGGTCTTGGGGCTCTAATGTCCTCATGAGGTAGTGAGCGGTATGCTCCTGAGGAGTGTTTCAGCTATCGGGGTTGACCTTGGTCTTGCATCGGGGCCTGTTTATCTTGGATGAGCATCGCTGTTTCTCTTGATTGGAGGTGTACCAGAATGAAGCTTAAATCTATGAGGTGTCCGGACTGTGGGGCAAATCTAAATGTCGATCCCTCGTCCGACGTCTGGTACTGCAGTCACTGCGGGACCAAGATTTACGTCGAGGACGAGCATAAGAAAAGACTTGATTTCTCCTTCAACGAGAAGATGGCGATTGAGAAACTTCACATGGAGGAACGAGAGAAGGAACGTCAACGTGCGATATTCATGAAATGGTATCCAAAAATTGCGTTGGTTGGAGGATTCCTTATCGTTCTTGGCTGGATCATTGGAAAATTCGACGCTGCCGGAGGATTTATGATTTCTGGCATAGGTCTCAACACAATCTTATGGGGCTTCATAGTTCTGGCTATTAAACCCTAATTTAGGGGGAGCAGTTGGATGGATCGCTGAAATAGCGAGATATTAGTTTTTAGTGAGTAGCTGGGGTATTCTCGTGCGGATTGTTGAGAGGAGCAACATATGAAAAAGTTTGGAATCATTTTCGCATTGGCTACTGCATTTGCCTTGGTGTTCTGCCTTGTAGGATGCGGCGGTGGGCAATCTAACAGTCAGCCTGGTGAGACGGTGGCACCGCAGCCGCCCGACCTAGCGGGCACGTGGAAGCAAACCAATTCCAAATCCGAAGACAGCTATCAGGAAGCTGTGCTCAAGGATGGCATCATCACTATCAACTGGGTTTCCGATGGAGGCGATACCAAGTCATTGTATTGGGTTGGTACTTACGAGGTCCCCAAGGGTGCGACGACCAAGTTTGAATGGACGTCAACTGGCGATACCGAAAAGATGTCCAAGTCTCTGCTCGCTTCGACCGATTCGACTAAGGATATGAAATACGACAACGGGACTATCAGCTATAGCGCCTCCGCGCTTGGTACTACCACCACGATTAAGCTTGAGAAGGAAGGCGAGTAGTTTTTAGGCCCCACGCGGTTTTTGAGGCCTCGTGGGTTCGCATGGGCGGGGGTTACGTCACTACGCTTTCTGGTGGCGAGGTCTGGAGTTCGGGCATCACGAGGGCTATGGGGTTGTCGATGTCGCTGGACCTGTGGCTCTACTTGATCGCAGCCTTGATCTTGTCACGTGCTGCTCTGACGCAGGCATGGGAGCCCGAATCTGAGGACGTGTCCCGCCTTCGAGGCCGTCGAGCATCATGGCATGACGAGGACAGCTCTCTATCTGCGGCGCAGGGAGATAGCGTGCGGAGATGGCGGCGCCGGGACACATGTGGTATAAACTTCTTGGACGCTCCCGGCTTTGAATGGGGGGCGTGAGAGGGGCTTCGCTTGGCCCATATGCAAGCATCTATACGCGAGCGTTTCGCAGCTCTGAGCGCGAGCCTAACGAGCGGGGGGCGGGCAAGTCCGTCCCCCGATGCGTATCTAAAGAAGATTACATGGCCGAGGCCCTGGCGTTCTACACGGTTGACGAGGCGTACGCTGACTATCTGGTCCCGCATACGCCGCAGCTCTTTCGCAGCGCAAGGGCCGGCCAAGCGCACTCCCGCAAGTACGTGGATGTCGTACTTGCCATCGGCGGTCACGACTATTTTGCGCCGCTCTCCTCCTTCAAGGACAAACACCGTCGCATGAAGAACGGCCTCGACTTCGTGAAGGTCAAGAATATGGCTGTGGTGAACCTCAACAACATGTTCCCCGTGTCGGTCAGCTGCTGCCAGAGGGCGGATTTCGCGACCGAGCGTGACCGGAAGTACCGAGCGCTCCTGTAGGCGGAGTATCGCGCCATGAAGCCCCTGCAGGACAGGATCCACAAGAACGCTAGGACGCTTTACAGCTACAAGCTCAAATACGGTGACTCGACCAGGCTTGCGAAGCGCTGCAACGACTTTGCCGCGCTCGAGAGGCTCTGCGACGCCTACGGAAAGTAGCCCTGCGGGGGGCTGCCCACAGCTCATAGTTCAATAGTGTACACAAACGCCCCAATCCGGCGCGGAGAGGCCCTCATCGCCCATTTGTGTACACTATTGCCGCCACGCGGGGCCGCCCGCGACGCAACAGTGTACACAAACGCCCCAATTTGGCGCGGAGAGGCCCTCATCGCCCATTTGTGTACACTCCTGCGATCCCAAGGAGCCGCCCGCGACACAACAGTGTACACAAACGCCCCAAATCGGCGCGGAGAGGCCCGATCCTCCCATTTGTGTACACTATCGCGGCCCTCCGGGGTCACCCACAGCTCAATAGTGTATACAAACGCCCCCAAGGTACAGCAGAAAAGCCATCGCGAGTCCGGTACGTCGTCTCACCTCAGCTGCCTCTCGAAGAATGCCGCGATCTTGTCGAACGGGATGGCGTCCTTCCCGCCCCCGTCGTAGAGGTCGGTGTGCACCGCGCCCGGAACGATCACCAGCTCCTTGTTCTGGGTGTGGTCGCTTCCCCTCGTCATGTTGGCAAACGCGTCCTCGCTGAAGTACCGTGAGTGCGCCTTCTCGCCGGCCACAACCAACACTGCGCTGCGGATCTCGTTGCTGTATTTCAGGATCGGCTGGTTGATGAAGGACATGCAGCCAGTGACGTTCCAGCCGCCGTTGGAGTTGAGTGACCTTGCATGATACCCGCGCCGCGTCTTGTAGTAGTCGTAGTAGTCCCTCACGAAGAAGGGTGCGTCGTCTGGGAGTGGATCAACCACGCCCCCTCCCAGCGCGTAGCTTTTGGCCCTGTAGTCTGTGGTCCTCTGCGCGTTCAGCGCCACCTTCTTCTGGTGGCGGGCCTCCTCGCTGTCTTCCGAGTCAAAATAGCCGTTCGCGTTGACGCGGGTCATGTCGTACATTGTGGATGCGACTGTCGCCTTGACCCTCGTGTCAAGGGCAGCCGCGTTGAGCGCCATACCGCCCCATCCGCAGATACCGCAGATGCCGATGCGCTCTGGGTCGACACGGTCCTGCACAGACAGGAAATCGACGGCCGCCTGGAAGTCTTCCGTGTTGATGTCGGGGGAGGCCACGTACCGGGGATGGCCTGCGCTCTCGCCGGTGAAGGAGGGGTCAAAGGCTATGGTCAGAAATCCCCGTTCCGCCAGCGTCTGGGCATATAGGCCGGAGCACTGCTCCTTCACCGCCCCAAATGGTCCCGAGACGGCGATTGCCGGGAGCCTCTCGGACGCGTCTTTTGGTACGTACAAGTCCGCCGCGAGGGTGATCCCGTAGCGGTTGACAAACGTCACCTTGCTGTGGTCTACCAGTTCGCTCCTCTCAAAGGTCTTGTCCCACTCCGTTGTCAGCTGCAGCTCCTCTGTCTGCATCATCTGGCACCTCCGCCCTTCTTCCTGTTGTCCTGCCTCTTTTGTTATCTTCGAGCACCTGGGTAAGTGTCGCACCCATCACAGGAATGCCCCGTTGCATACCTGAAGCACCTGCCCCTTGACATGCCTCCCAAGGTCGGAAGCCAGAAACAAGCAGGCATTGGCCTGGTCCACCGGATTGCATTCTGGGCCTGGGAAGTAGACGAAGCGTTTGCTGTATTCGAGCATCCGTGCTCCGCCGGGCTGCTCTTTCGCCTTGTTCGCAAGGTATGTCGGCGTGACAGTCGTTCCGGGAGTCACCGCGTTGATGCGGATGTTGGTGTCGATCAGC